>Ga0105252_10001052_pt1 | contig 13741 bp, 12 predicted proteins | sample EasRivMeERMZT100_FD_89675 | JGI IMG/M metagenome (GOLD analysis project Ga0105252, IMG submission 89675) | Soil microbial communities from meander-bound floodplain in the East River, Colorado, USA - East River MetaG ERMZT100 | ecosystem: Environmental > Terrestrial > Soil > Floodplain | place... | reverse complement strand
GATGATTTCTGCTCGCCGCCGGGCGGCGAGAAGACGATCCCCACGGCTTCCGCATGGGGCCTTTTGGTGTTGACGCTGTGCCTGCTGGCCGGAGGCAAGGTGTTCTACGGGCAGCGGCGACGTATCGCCAATAGCTAGGGAAGTGTAGAGATCAAATGTGGCGCAGCGCCGGTGATCATTTTTGCCGGCGCTGCGCCTTTTTTTGGGTACCGGCTGAAGCGCGTGTGTGTGTAGGGACAAGTCTGCCGCAAACGGATTCCCGGAATACTGACGTCGTCTGATATATCAGAGAAGTTGGCCACCTGATTCGCTGTGGACTTTTCTACGGAATCAGCGCTTTAGCTTCCGCGTCCAGGGCGATTAGTTCATCCGCGGATTCGTACCACAGCAGGCCCTTCGGCGCGAAGAAAATCACTGAGCCGGGTTGCTTGAGATTCTCCGGCCAGGAGGCGTGGGCGGCGGCAAGCGCCGTCCGAGCTTCGTCGATGTGACCGAGTTTCGCGTGAGCGATGGCCAAGATGAGATGGGCCATCGTCGACACGTCATCTTTGTCTTTGAGGCTTAGGGCCGCGCGGGCGGACGCCACCGCTTCTTCGTAGTCACCCGTCCGAAGCTCGGCGAGCGCCAAAATGCGTTTGATCCGCGGGTTGTTGGGTGACTCCGCGTTCCGATCGGCCACCTGGGCGTCCACGCTCCCCGCTCCGTGGTATTGGGCGGTCGGACCGGTCAGGCGCATCCGGGCACGCACCAAGTTCGACCATGAGTCCTTTGGGTCACACGCCAAGGCGAAGTTCATCACGGTCGCGGCCCGATCGTCTTGGGCTGTGAATTGCAATAGGGCAAGATCGCGTATGGGATGACAGAATTCCTCACCGATGTATTGCCGAGACCAAATGGCCATGACCAGTTGTGAGCGGGCGAGCCCCGACTCATCGCGCAGGGCGTTCATGGCCGCAAGGTTCGTCCATGCGGACGGATTGGTGGGCCTAAGCTGCACGGCCTGTTCGTAAGCCTGGGCGGCCAGTTGAAACTGGCCTTGGATTTTGTGGATGACCCCTTTGAGATTCCACGCCAAGGTGTGCCTCGGATTCACCGATAGCACGCGTTCGCAGTATTGCAAAGCTTGGTCCAACAGTTCAGGACTTGAGCCCGGCACGTTTACGTAGACCTCTTTCTTGGAGCGTCCCATCTGATACAGCACCTCGACGAAAGTGCAATCAAGGTCGCAAGCCTCTTGGTAGATGTTCGCCGCGGCTTGCCACTCCTTGCTCTCGGTCAAGCGGAGTCCCTCGGAGATAAGCGTTGCCACCTTGCCCATTCGCTGGAGGCGCTGGGCCTCTTCCGTTTTTTCTCGCGCCCGGACCAACAAGACGACGGTGGCGGCCAACAGGATCATGGCCGTCGCGGCGATCACCGCCGCCTTCTGCCGTCGGGCGAATTTGACCGCCCTCTTGACGATCCCCGGCCGCTTGGCCTCGATCGGCATGTCGTTGACGTATCGTCGCAGATCCTCGGCGAAGGCCCGGGCGGTCACGTATCGGTGGTCCATGTCCTTTTCGAGGGTCTTGAGGCAGATCGTCTCGAGTTCGGGCGGAACCCCGGGGTTGACCTTGCGCGGGCGGGTCGGCTCGCGGGTGATGATCGCCGCGAGCACTTTCTTTTCCTCTGGGTCAGGAAACGCCGGCTGAAAACAGAGCAACTCGTACATTGTCGCGCCGAGGGAATAAATGTCGGTGCGGTGGTCGACGGTCAGGCGCCCGGCCATCGCCTGCTCCGGGCTGAGGTAGCGGACGGTGCCGAGCAGGGCCCCGGTCATGGTGACGGATTCCTCGTCGCTGGTTTTGGCGAGGCCGAAGTCGGCGACCATGATCCGGTTGTCGGATGACAAGATCAGGTTGCCCGGCTTGATGTCGCGGTGAATGATGCCCTGACCATGAGCGTAGTGGAGGGCGTCGGCGGCGTCAGCCATCCACCGAGCGACCTGCCGAAAATACGAGCGGCCTCGAGCGGCGGAAGAGCTGCCCAAAGATGCGCTCAGGGCCGAGCCATCGGTCACGATGTCGGAGGGATCCGCGGGGTGAGATGGGGCCTTGATCGGACCGGATGTGGCGGTGGGGGCGACGCCATCGGACGCGGCTTTTTGTATGGCTGCGGCCAATCGGGCGGGTGAAGCGGCTGACAGGTTCTGCTCGGCGAACTCACGGACAAGGAAATTGAGCGGGCGGCCTTCGATCAGTTCCATGGCATAGTAGTAGGCGTCGCGCGATTCGCCGAAGTCGTAAATGGGGACGATGTTGGTGTGGTGGAGCCGCGCCGCGGCGGTGGCCTCTCGACGGAAGCGGGCAACGGCCGATGGACTGGCGCTGCCGATGATCGCGGGGAGCACCTTGAGGGCGACGGTGCGGTTGAGCTTGGTTTGGACGGCGCGATAGACGATGCCCATGCCGCCGTGACCGAGGACGCCGACGATGCGATAGCCTTCGATTTTCGGCCAGTGTGCGGCGGCGATTCTCGCGGGTGATGAGGACGGGGCCTTTGGCACTCCGCCTGAGGTGGTGGTGTGATCGGTGGATCGGTCGGGTCGGCGCATCATGGGCGATTTCAAGGGGCCGGAGTCCTTGGTGTCCTGGGCGAGCATGGCCTCCACTTCTTGGCGCATGGTCGAGTCCCCCGCGCAATGAAAGTCGAGGAAGATGCGCAGATCATCGCCGTGAAGGCTCGTGGCCTTCAAGAACAGGTCGGTTAGCTTGGCGTGACGGTCCGAGGGGTTCATTGGGTTTCAAGCATATCAACCAAGTGCGTGGCGTGAGAATGTCGGACAAACTCACTGTTATCGGATCATCGCCGTCACCTCGCCATCCAAAGCGATCAATTCGTCCGCTGATTCGTACCACAGCAAAGCCTTTGGGGCGGTGAATTCAAACGCGCCAGGTTGTTTGAGCTTCGCCGGCCAGGAAGCGTCGGCGGCGGCAAGCGCCGCCCGGGCTTCATCGAGGCGGCCGAGTTTCGCCAAGGCGATGGCCAGGACGAAATGGCCCATCGTCGGCAAATCGTCCTTGTCTTTTAGGCTGGTGGCCGCCCGGGCGGAATGTACCGCCTCCTCGTAATAGCCGGTCCGGAGCTGGGCGAGGGCCAGAATGCGCTTGATGCGAGGATTGGGCGCCTCGGCGAGCCGATCGGCTACCTGGGCGTCCACCCTGCCGGATTCATGGTCTTGCGTCGTCTGCCCTGTCAAGCGCATCCGCGCCCGCACCAGGTTCGACCACGCGTCCTTGGGCTCACACGCCAGAGCGAAATTAATCACCGTACCGGCCCGACTATCTTGGGCTGCGTATTGCAATAGGGCCAGATCGCGTATGGGATGGCAGAATCTGTCAAGGACATATTGCCGAGACCAAATGGCCATGACCATTTCCAAAACGCGCGAGGTCCAACTTGCCGCGCTGAGCGTTCATCTGCGCTAGGTTCGTCCATGCGTAGGGATTCTTGGGTCGAACTCGAACGGCTTGTTCGCACGCCGTCACCGCGTCATCGTACTTCTGTTGAAACCAGTAGATCACTCCCTTCAGATTCCACGCCAAGGCATGCGTGGGATCCTTGGAAAGAATGCGCTCGCAGAGTTCCAAGGCTTCATCCAGCAACGCAGGGCTTGAACCGGGAACGTTTACATATACCTCTTTTTTGGCGCACCCTAGTGGGTACATCACGTCGATAAAACTGGGATCAAGATCGTAAGCCTGTTGGTACAGATCAGCCGCGGCCCGCCAATCCCTGCTCTTGGTCAACCGGAGTCCGTCCGCGAGAAGCCTCTCTACTTCGCGCTTTCGCCGGAGAGTCTCGGCTTCTCGCTGCAGAGTCTGGGCCTCGATCCGTTCGGCTTCTTTTTGAGTGCTCCTCTCACGCTCGCGGACAACGAAAACCATGCTGGCCGCCAACAGAATCACCGCCGTCGCGGCGATCACCGCCGCCTTCTGGCGTCTGGCGAACTTCACCCCCCGCTTGATGACCCCCGGCCGCTTGGCCTCGATCGGCATGTCGTTGACGTAGCGCCGCAGGTCCTCGGCAAAGGCCCGGGCGGTTACATAGCGATGCTCCATGTCTTTTTCGAGCGTCTTCAGGCAGATCGTTTCGAGTTCGGGTGGAACGCCCGGATTGACTTTGCGCGGGCGCGTCGGCTCGCGGGTGATGATCGCCGCGAGCACTTTCTTCTCCTCAGGATCAGGAAACGCCGCCTGAAAACAGAGCAGCTCGTACATCGTCGCCCCGAGCGAATAGATGTCGGTGCGATGGTCGACGGGGATGCGCCTGGCCATCGCCTGTTCGGGGCTGAGGTAGCGGACCGTGCCGAGCAGGGCCCCGGTCATGGTGACGGATTCTTCGTCGCTGGTTTTGGCCAGGCCGAAGTCGGCGATCATGATCCGGTTGTCGAAGGAGAGGATCAGATTGCCGGGCTTGATGTCGCGGTGAATGATCCCCTGCCCATGAGCGTAGTGGAGGGCGTCGGCCGCGTCGGCCATCCACCGCGCCACTTGGCGGAAATATAAGGGGCCCCGGCCGGCGGAAGAGCTTCCCAACGATGTGCTGAGGGCCGAGCCGTCGGTCACGATATCGGATGCATCAACGTGAGCCGAGGCTCCGGTCCCACCGGGCGCGGCGGTCGTGGCGCTCTCTTTGGACGAGGAGTTTTCTCGCAGGGCGGCGGCGAGTCGGGCGGGCGACGCCGCCGAGAGGTTCTGTTCCGCGAACTCGCGAATGAGAAGATTGAGCGGACGGCCTTCGATCAGTTCCATCGCATGGTAGTAGGCGTCGCGCGATTCGCCGAAGTCGTAAATGGGGACGATGTTGGTGTGATGGAGCCGCGCCGCGGCGGTGGCCTCCCGGCGGAAGCGGGCAACGGCCGAGGGGCTCGCGCTCCCAATAATCGCCGGGAGCACCTTGAGGGCGACGGTTCGGTTGAGCTTGGTTTGGACGGCGCGATATACGATGCCCATGCCGCCGTGGCCGAGGACGCCGACGATGCGATAGCCTTCGATTTTCGGCCAGTGTGCGGCGGCGATTTTCGCGGGTGATGAGGAGGGGGGCTTCGGCACTCCGCCGGAGGTGGTGGTGTGATCCGCCGATCGGTCACCTCGGCGCACCACCGGAGACTTCAACACGCCCGAATCTTTCGTGTCCTGGGCGAGCATGGCCTCGACTTCTTCGCGCAGGGTTGAGTCGCCCGCGCAGTGGATGTCGAGGAAGATGCGCAGATCATCGCCGTGAAGGCTCGTGGCCTTCAAGAACAGGTCGGTCAGCTTGGCGTGGCGATCCGTGGGGTTCATAGGGTTTTCAACATGGCAGCCAAATCGCCTTACATGGTTGATAATCGATGAGCCGAAACAGCCTTCTTCGTCTAGGGAGGATTAAGCTGGATTCTCGGCGTTTGCCGGATTTGAGTCAATGCCGGCCCCCGGGGCCGTGAGCGCGTTCGTCGGAGCCTACGTCAATTGGGCCGCGAGCCAAGCGCGGGCGGTTCGCCAGTCGTTTTTGACGGTGCGCGGCGACACCTCCACTGCCAGGGCGATCTCCTCGATCGTCATTCCGCCGAAAAAGCGTAACTCCACCACTCGAGCCTGTCGCGAAGAGCGCTCGGCCAGGTCGATCAGGAGGTCGTCGAGAGCGCCAATATCGACCCCCTGAGAGGCGGCGGCGTGGATTTTTTCGTCGAAGGTAACGCGGACGGCACCGCCCGTCCGTTTCTTGGCCATGCGGCGACGGGCATGGTCGACGAGGATTCGTCGAATCTGGACGGCGGCGAGGGCGAGGAAACCAGCACGGTCCCGGCCATGGAGGCGGGTGAAATCGGCGAGGCGGGCGTAGGCTTCATTGGCCAGGGCGGTGGGCTGGAGGGTGTGATCGATGCGCTCGCGTTTCATGTGCGACGCGGCGAGTTTGCGGAGTTCTTCGTACACGCTGTCGCTCCAGGGGTCGGGGGAACCACGAGATGGAGACGTGGAGCGTTTGGGGCCGGTGGGCCGGTCGGACGATGACGAGCGGGGGGCCATGGTCATCCAAGAGTATCCGGCGAGGTTGCGTTTCACCAACCGGCTCAAATCAGGGAAACCTCGTGCGCGGCCGGGAAGGGATTCGCAAGCGGAATGGGTGCGAGAAGGAACTTTTTCACCAGATGATTTCGCGGCAGCGGTGACCGGCAGGGCTATGCGGAACATGTCCTGCGAGGGTAAGGTAACCCGGGCGTGGAAGGGTATCACCGCTCAAGTCGCAACATGATCACCTGGCGTTCCTTGGTTGCGTGGTGCTTTGTGCTGGGGGTCGCGGCGTTCATTCGGTTCTACCAGCTCGGGGCCGAGGATTATTGGCTGGACGAATTGCACTCGCTGGTCAACTCCGCTGGGCAGCGGGCGGAGTTAGAAGCCATTCCGCACAGCGTGATTCTTCGGGACATCCCGCGCTATTCGGAGCCGACGGCAGGGAGCGGAATCGGTGCCGTCTGGCGGACGATGGCCCACGACAGCCACCCCCCGGTCTATTTTGTCCTACTCCGTGTCTGGCGCGGGATGTTGGGGGATGGCGAGTCAGCCACACGGTCGCTTTCAGCGTTGCTGTCGGTCCTGTCTATTATTCCGTTAGCGTTAATCGTAGGACGATGGGAGGATCGTAGAATAGTGCCATATAGTGGCACTTATACCCGACTTCATCTCCGCTTGGTAAGCGGGCAACAGGCCCCCCTCAGTCCCCCCTTGGTAAGGGGGGAAGGGCTCGGTGCGGCGACGGTGGCGGCGTTGGCGTTCTCGAACATTCACATGGCCCAGCAGGCGCGGCCATACGTGCTGGGGATGCTGTTCGTCACACTATGCGCGTGGCTGTTGAGCGAATGGGCGATCGGCTGGGCAACGTGGACATCGCGGAGAAAGGCGGTGGCCGCCATTGGATACGCTTTCTTCGCCATGCTGGCCATGATGACGCATTACTTCACGGGTTTCGTGCTGTTGGCGCAGGTTGTGTATGCCGGGTTCGTGCTGCGCAGACGGGCCCTGCATGTATTCGTCGGGGCTGTGGGGCTTGCCGCTGTCGCGTGGCTCGTGATCTGGGGCCGAGCGTTTCTCGGTCAGTGGGATTTCATCGCCGCGCAGGACTGGTTGTTGGAGCCGCACCAGGATCATCTGGTTCGCACGCTCATGCGGGTAAGTGATTTGCCGGTGCGGCTGTTGTTGAACCATGAGCCGTTCACGTACGGAATCATTCGGTCGGTTGTGGGAGCGGGGGTGATTCTGGGATGCGCGTGGGTGCTTCGCAAAGGAAGCCACGAAGGCACGAAGTTACGAAGGCATGGAGGTGGGGGCGTTGGTTTGTTTGCGCTGTGGTACGCAATTCCGACCGTGGCGTTTTTGCTTATTGATCTGTTCGGGCAACGCCAGATGCTCTCGCACATCCGCTATTCGTTTGTCGCGCTGCCCGGCCTGATCGGGTTGTTGGTTCTTGCCGTTCAACGATTGCTCAGAGCAGCGCAATGGGTGGGGCTATTCATCTTTGTCGCGGCCGTGTGGATGTCATTACGTCTACCCGCGATCGAGAACCCGCACGCCCGACAGGCGGCGGAACTGATCGCCAACGAGGCTCGGGCCGGCGATCTGATCGTCTACGACGCGATCGACTGGCCACGATTCTGGGCGTCGCGGTTGTGGACCGAGGTATCGTATTATCTGCCTCCACCCGCCCACTCGTTGCCGTTTGTGTTGTTGAGGGACCGGCCGGAGCCGGGGCTGGTCGCTCAACTGGAGGCGTACGATCGTGTCATCGTGGTGTCACCGCGAGCGGAGGAGGAGCCGAACCCGTGGCCAGAGGGTCTGGAGCTGACGCAAAAGACCGGATATGTCCGGCGGATCGGTCCGATCTACCTTTTTGAGCGCCGAGATCATGAACCATGAGGAGAGACAATCTGGCGGTAATCGTTTGATCCGAAACGCGAGCCGCTAGTCGTTCGGCGGGGTGAAAACCGCTCTTTGCGAGCTGATTATCGGGGTTGATCCCTGAAATCACTGCGGTAGACCCAGAGAGGGTGCGATGGGCACCTGCAACGACCCTCTTGCATTTCATGGGCTTTTCCGCTACTTTTCTGGCCTAAATCCGGCCCGTATCCTAGACTGTTACCAAGCAGGGGCCGATGAACGGGCGATGGGCTTTGGAGAGGATGAATGGCGCGACGAGTGATTCGGGTCCTTCTGGCATGCGACGATACCTTTCGGTACGAGTCCGTGCGCGGGGCCCTCGAGCGTGCCGGGTTTGAAGTGACCGCGACGGTCTATGCGGCCAACCTGCTGAACCTGTACGGTTTGGATACGCCCGACATCCTGGTGCTGGACACCGGCCTATCGGACGCCGACACGAGCGACCTGGGCCAATCGTTCCGCCGCGCGGTCGGCTCTGCCGAGACCCCCATCGTGTTTGTCGGCGACGCGGGCGAAATCCGGGCGCGAGTCAGGTCCGGCGTTGCCTCGGCTGATTATTTCATTCCCCGACCCGTGGACCCCGTCCGGTTGATCAAGCTGCTTGATGACATCGTGGCCGACAGCGGATTGAATCTGGGCCGCAATCAACCCGCGTTTCCCACCCGCGTCGTCTGGCCGACGGGCCGACGAAATCCCTCCGCCGTCGCCCGGTCGTAATCCTCTTCCACGTGCGTGTCTAGCGTCGGCACGGTCTGATCAGTACCGCGACTGTAAAGGAGCGGGCTGAGTGCCTGAGCCCCGATGAGAGTTAGATACGGCCCGCTTCCTGACGGGCGCGGTACTGAAAAATAGCCATCGTGGACGCTAAACACGCAGGCTTCCACATGATAATGCATGGCCACGCAAGCGTGGGCCATGCCACGCACCACCCGCGTCGTCTGGCCGACCGGCCGGCGCACGACTTCCGCTACGGCGCGGTCCTGATCCTATTCATCGCGTTTGCACCGCCTTGACGCGCCATTCTCTTTTTGATTTCATTCTTGCGCGGTACGATCAAGCGCAGCATGCGCGATCGAGGCCATCTCCTTACCGAACACCCGAACCCCAAATCGTCGGGGCTGGATCGCATGTCAACGGCCGAAGCCTTCGACCTGATGAATCGCGAGGATGCGACGGTGGCCAGGGCCGTTTCGGAGGCGAGAGCGGACATTTGTCGAGCCATCGAACTCGTGGTGGCGGCGTTCCATTCGGGCGGTCGATTGATCTACGTCGGCGCGGGGACCAGTGGCCGGCTCGGCGTTCTCGATGCCACGGAATGCCCGCCGACGTTTCTTTCCGCTCCGACCATGGTTCAGGGCGTGATCGCGGGAGGCTTAGAAGCCCTCACTCGCAGCATCGAGGGGGCCGAGGACCGTGAGGAAGTTGGGGCGGCGGCGGTCGATGAACGGTCCGTCGGCCCAACCGACGTGGTCTTCGGCATCGCGACCGGCGGGACGACGCCCTTCGTCCACGGTGCGCTCCGCCGGTCAAAGGCACGTGGGGCAAAAACCGTATTTCTGGCCTGTGTTCCAGCGAACCAAGTGGCCGATGAAGCGGATGTGTCGATTCGCGTCGTCACCGGACCAGAGGTCCTGACGGGAAGCACCCGGTTGAAGGCGGGGACAGCCACGAAAATGGTCTTGAACATGGTGACAACGATCGCCATGGCCAGGATCGGCAAGGTGTACGGCAACCTGATGGTGGACGTGAACACCGCCGCCAACGCCAAGCTGATCGATCGGGGCACGAGGATTGTTCAGACGATCACCGAGCTGTCACGGGACGAGGCCCGGCGCTTGCTCGACTCTGCTCAGGGACAAGTGAAAACGGCCATCGTGATGCACGCTCGTCAGGTCGATCGGTCAACGGCGGAACGATTGATAAAGGAATCCGACGGACCACTGGCCCGCATTCTCGCGGAGTCGTAATCTACAGATGTCGTCAAGGAGGGCGACCACGATGAAGGCTTTCGTCAAAGCACAAAACACACGCATACGTCATACCGCCGTCATACTAATCTCGGCTCTGATCCTCGCGATCACCGGTTGCCACGGCAAAGCGAAAAACCCCTGGCACGGTCGCAAGGTAAAGGGTCCGGTCCGCGCCATCTGGGTCACCCGCTGGGACTACAAATCGCCGCGAGATATCGCCATCGTGATGGAGAATTGCAAGACGGCCGGTTTCAACACCGTCCTCTTTCAGGTCCGTGGAGCGGGGACCGTTATGTATCCCTCGCGGCTGGAACCGTGGGCCGATGAACTCGGCGGAGGCGACCCCGGCTTCGACCCCCTGGCCGTGGCGTGCCAAGAAGGGCATCGACGCGGTCTCAGCGTGCATGCATGGGTGAATGTCATCCCCGGTTGGCATGGGGACAAGACGCCGGCTAACCCGCGTCAGCTTTACAACGCCCGGCCGGACTGGTTCTGGCATGACGCCGCCGGACGAAGACAACCGCTGGGCTGGTATAGCAGCGTCAATCCGTGTTACCCCGAAGTACGGCGATATCTGGTCGACGTGATGCACGAAATCGTTTCGCGCTATCCGGTGGATGGTCTGCACATGGATTACATCCGCTTCCCCAATGAATGGAGCAAGGCATATCGCGAGGGGGCGACGGTTCCCGACTATCCGCGCGACCCGCGCACGCTGGCCATGTTCCAACAGGCGACGGGTCGCACGCCGGAGCAGGCACCGGGGGCGTGGAACGCGTGGCGCACCGATCAGGTGACGCAGTTGGTGCGCGATATTCGGCAAATGACGCTCAAGACCGATCGAAAGGTGAGCCTGACCGCCGCCGTCGGGGCTGACGCGGACATCGCCCTGCGGACACACTTTCAGGATTCGCGGCGATGGATCAAGGAAGGGTTGGTCGATGCCGTGTTCCCGATGAATTACGAGTCCGACATGGGCGGATACGGCGCCCGGCTGGCCAAATGGGCGCCGAAACAATCTCGCGTGCCCGTGGTAACGGGGATCATGTTCGACAAACGAGGCGGCCCGCTGGTGGTGGATCAGGTGAACACGGCCACTCGGACGGGAACGCACTTCGCGGCGTTTGCCTATAACTCACTCTTTGAACGGCTTGACGCCGGTGGACGGCCCAAGACCGACGATCAAAGCCCCAGCCGCGCCGCGCTGCGGCAACAGGTGATTCCGTATCTCCGGCGGCTGTCGTCTTCGTAATTGTTGCCGTGCGGCGCACATGACCCATCGTTCCCAGCCCGTCGCTTTCGGGGTCGATTTGGGCGGAACATCGGCACGAGTGGCCGCGGTCGATCGCGAAGCGAACATTCTTGCTTTTGAACGAACGCCAACCGCCCGCATCGCCAGCGGCGATCGATTCCTGGCCTGGTTGCGTAACGCCATCGAAAGCATCATCTCCGAACTAGCGATTCCGTTGCCCTTTGACTTGCCGGTCGGCGTGGCCATAGCCGGGCTGGTGGATTGTACGTCCGGCACCGTCACCCGATCCATTAACCTGCCGTTTCTTCAGGGCTGGCCGCTGGCGATCGAGATTGAACACGTTCTGGGTACCTCGATCGTGGTAATGAGCGATGCTGAGGCTGCGACGTGGGGCGAATTCTTCATGTGTAAGCCCGCGCCGAAACGGTTCGTTCATTTGCGGATTGGTACAGGCGTCGCGCTCGGCGTGATCATCGATGGTTGCTTTGAGGATATCGAACCGGGCCGGACGACTCACGCGAAACTATTGATTGTAGACGACAGCGCCAGCGCTGCCCTCTGTCGTTGCGGACTGAGTGGCTGTCTGGAGACGATTGCATCCGGGACGATACTGGCCGCCCGAACAGGTGAACTCGGCTTAGGAGAAAGCGTCGAGGCGCTGGATCGAATTGCAAGGGAGGGCCATTCAGAAGCCGTGGCAATCATTGAACGAGTCGCGGCCGCAATTTCACGGGCGATCGAGCGTGTTGTACTGCACTATGAACCTGAAACGATCTGCCTGGGTGGCGGATTGGTCGAGCGGATGCCGTTTCTTGCACAGGCCATTCGGAGGGCGACCGGCCGTGACGCCGACACGTCGGACCAATGGCCAAGCCTGGAAGCGGCTCGCCTAGGTGACGAGGCGGGCGTCATCGGCGCGGCTATAAGTGCATGGAGAGCCGATCGTTCAGCGTCCTGACGCTCGATGCGGGCTACGCCAGCGCCTTCCAATACTTCGACGGCATCTCCATCGAGATTCGCAAGCCACCGTTGCAACCCGCGTACATCGGCTCCTCGACCGCGGTCACGCTGCCGCCGCCCAAGCCCTTGAGATCGCGCTCGATCAACAAGGCTAAACCGGTCAGGCGGCTTCCACCGCCCGCGAGAACTACGTTGCCCCGCAGCTTGGCCTGAAACTCCGGGTCGAACGTCCCAATCAGGCGATAAATCGCGTCGATGATGTCCGGGACGATGCTGTGGCAGCCGATCCGCAGGGCCTCGGTGATGTCATACTTCTTGGGCCGTCCCATTTCCGTCAGCGTCACCTCGCACTTCTGCTGCGGATCGCTCACGAAGCCGTACTTCTCTTTGATCTGCCGCACCATGTTTCGCGTGAGCTGCACTTCGGGATAGAGCTTCAGGATTTCCTGCTCCAGGCGCTCGTCGAGGGCGTCACCGCCCGACGTTAGCGTGATCTGGTCGGCTTCATCGGGCATGGTTCCGTGCATCCGGCAGAGATCGGTCGTGCCCGCGCCGATGTCGATAATCAACGCCTCGGTGAGGACACCCAAGCCATAGGCGACCGCGAACGGCTCACTGACCACCATGGCCGAGGCGACCAGCGGCTCGACGGCCTCAAGAATCGCCTTCTGGTTCTCGATGGAGGCGCGAGCGGGTGCCCCGATGACCGCGTAGATCGGCTGGCCCTCCTGCGGCTCGCAAAGGGCGATGGCGTGCTTGAGCAGGTCGCGGACAGCGGTCACACATTGCGGCGAAGATGTGTCGATGACGCCGTGTTTCAGTGGTCGAACCAGCTCCAGCGCCAGGCGATTGTCCAACGCCTCCTGACCCAGGAGGACCCGCTTGCCAAGCCGGCGGCGCGATACGATATCGCGGCTGTACCCCACGTACGAGAGCACGGTGTGCCGCGCCCCGTTGCTGGCCGACACCGAAGTTCGCGAGGTGCCCAGATCGATGCCGAGGTAAAGGGCGTTCTCGCCGTGGCCAATGGGCAACTGGGGCTCGTCCGGGAGGTCCGTATCCAGCCGCCTGTCATCGACTGCGGCGGGTTTCTGGTTGTGCCGCTTAGACCGATCCAAACCCTCCACGGATTTCGTTCCCAAGTCCGATTCCAACGTGCCGGCTTCCTTCACTTGGCGCATGACGACGGCCCTTCCCAATGATTTTCAGTTAAATGATACGGCGACGCGGGCCGCGCTCGGCTCCGCCAATCACGGCCCGCTATCGCCCCTTGCGTAACTTCAGGTTCTTGTGGAACAACTGTTCCAGAACTTCTGATTTTTCCCCCGCCGCCGCCCTCGGCCGCGGCGAATGAGCCAAAGCCGACTGCAAGGCACGAACCCCGCCAGTACCGCGAAGCCTCGCAGCCAGCTCGTTCAACTCCCCTTCCACGGCCGACAATCGATAGATCAAGGCCAGCAACACCTTGCTTGTGGTCTCGCCGCAGTCAGCCAGCAAAGCTGACACCTGCTCCCGTGGCAGGTGCAACAACTCCTCGACGGAAGCGGACAGCTTGGCATCTAACTCCGCGCGGGCGCGGCCACCTTGCGGTCCATCCGACTCGGCGACGG
>Ga0105252_10001051_pt1 | contig 13758 bp, 4 predicted proteins | sample EasRivMeERMZT100_FD_89675 | JGI IMG/M metagenome (GOLD analysis project Ga0105252, IMG submission 89675) | Soil microbial communities from meander-bound floodplain in the East River, Colorado, USA - East River MetaG ERMZT100 | ecosystem: Environmental > Terrestrial > Soil > Floodplain | place... | reverse complement strand
TGATCTCTACGAGGGACTTGCCGAGAATGGTGCGCCCGCTTAGCAGCTTCGGGCTCGGCGGCGAGGGATAGATCTTCGAAAAGTACTGCAGCGCCTCCTGCGGCCAGTTGTGCGTGGCGCCCAGATGCACCAGCTTGCCGTCGTAGGAGAACACCGCGGCGAGCTCGGCCCCGCACAGCGTGACCGCGCTTTTCAGGATCGCCTCGAAAACCGGCGCGACGTCGGTGGGCGAGCCGCTGATCACCTTGAGGACCTCCGCGGTTGCGGTCTGCTGCTCGAGCGCTTCCCTGGTCTCGTTGAACAGGCGCACGTTCTCGATCGCGATCACCGCCTGGTTTGCGAAGGTCGAGATCAGCTCCATCTGCTTGTGGGTGAGGCGCTTGTTCGGTTCAGCATGCGTGAGCCCGATCTCGCCGATGCCAGTCGCCTTGTGGACAAGGGGAACCAGGACGGCGGACCGATACCTGCCGACCATCGCCATTTCTCGCAGCCGATCGTTCACTCCGGGTGCCTGGCTGTCGGCGTTCTCCACGACGCGGCACTCCGCAATGCAGCGCGCCAATTCGTTGGCTTCGGGATCAAACGGAAACGGGAAGAACTCGGCGAAGCGCGCTGGATCGACCTGCGCGACACGCGGGCTCGCCGCGGCGCGCATCCGAATGACCTCCCCGTCGCGCATGTTGATCGCCGCGTTCCACGGCGGGACCAGCCGGATCGCGCTCTGCACGATCGCATCGAGAACCGGCTGGACATCCGACGGCGAGCTCGCGATGACGCCCAGGATCTCCGCGGTCGCGGTCTGGCGCTCGAGCGCCTCCTTGGTCTCGTTGAACAGGCGCACGTTCTCGATCGCGATCACCGCCTGGTCGGCGAAGGTCTTTACCAGCGCGACCTGCTTGTCGGTAAACAGGCGCGCCTCGCGCCTCCAGACCGAAATCACCCCGATCAGAGTCTCCTCGCGCAGCAGCGGCACCGAGAGTACAGTCCGCGGCCGCTCGCGGCGGTGCGCTTCGGAAAGCGAGAAGCCGGGATCGGCCAGCACGTCCTCGACGTGCACGATTTTCTTCTCCAATGCCGCGCGGCGCGTCGGCGTCTCGCGGCTCGGCCGCACGCGCAGCGCATCGAGCTGCTGCGCGAACTCGAGTGTCGCGTTTCGGTGAGCAGCCGCCCGGATGAACTCGCCGTCGTACAGGAACAGGGCGGCAATATTCGCTTCGCACAGGCGTGTCACGTTTTCGAGGATCGTCCGGTACACCGGTGCGACGTCCGTCGGCGAGCTGCTGATCACGCTCAGTACTTCGGCGGACGCCTTCTGCTGCTCGAGCGCCTCCTTGGTCTCGTTGAACAGGCGCACGTTCTCGATCGCGATCACCGCCTGGTCGGCGAAGGTCTTGAGCAGGCCGATCTGGTGATCGGAGAACCGTCCAGGGTCCCGGCGGGTGACGGCGATCGTGCCGATCGACACTCCGTCGCGCAGCATCGGCACGGCAAGCAGGCTCCGGTATCCCCGCACGCGCGCCCCCTCGCGGAAGGAGGCGGAGTACGCCGGATCGGTTTCGATATCGGCAATGCAGGCCGGCTCGCCGCTGAGCGCCGCCCTGCCGAGCGCGCCCTCCCCGGCCAGCGTCGCCGGGAACACCTTCTTGAGAGATTCGACGCCAGCCGGGTTGGTCCCGGTGTGCGCGGCGAGGTGCAGCGCGCCCTCGACGACCCGGGTCACGTTCGCATAATGCGCGCCGAGCAGCTTCTGCGCGCTGCGCGCGATTGCATCGAACACCGGCTGCGTGTCGGACGGCGAGGCCGCGATGACCTGCAGAATCTCGGCGGTGGCGGTCTGCCGCTCGAGCGCTTCCTTGGTCTCGTTGAACAGGCGCGCGTTCTCGATTGCAATCACTGCCTGGTCGGCGAAGGTTTCGAGCGCGCGGATCTGGTGCCTGCTGAACGCGCCGGCCTGCTTGCGCGACACGCCGATGGAGCCGATCGGGACCCCATCACGCAGCATCGGCACGGTGATCAGGCTGCGGTAGCCCCGCTCCCGCGCCATCGCCTTCACCGACGCCATCGAAGCGGGGACTCTTTCGGTGTCGGCGACGGAACACGGGCGGCGCGAGCGGATCGCCCGGCCATGCAGGGTCACCTCGCCGACCGGCTTCGGGTAGAAGCGCCGGATGGCGTCGTCGCCGGATCGGCCGGTCGAGGTGTGCGCGGCGAGGTGCAGCATGCCGTCGGCGAGCCGCAGCACCAGCGCGGAGTGGCCGTTCACCAGGCGCGGCGCGCTGCGCACGATCGCGTCGAACGCGGGCTGCGCGTCGCCGGGCGAGCGGCGGATGGCCTTGAGGATCGCCGCGGTCGCGGCCTCCCGCTTGATCGCTTCGGCCGCTTCCCGGCGGCCATCGCGTACGGCTCCGGCGCTCGGCTCCTTGCGCCGCTTCATGATTCTGGCAGGCACTGGCGCACGAGCTTGAGCAGGTCGAACGGGCTGTACGGCTTCGCGAGGTAGGCGGTGGCGCCGGCCGCCTTTGCCTTCTGCTCGTCGCCCGACAGCGCGAACGAGGTGATGGCGATGATCGGCGTCGCCGCGGTGGCGGGGGCGGCGCGCAGCCGCCGGATCGCCTCCAGCCCTGAGATCTTCGGCAATTGGATGTCCATCAGGATCAGCCCCGGGCGCGCTTCGAGCGCCTTGGCGACGCCCGCCTCCCCGTCGAACGCCTCGATCAGCGTGTACTTCGTGCGCTTCAGCAGGTCGCGCACGATCATGCGGTTCGCCTCGTTGTCCTCGACGTACAGGATCGTGGCCGCGCTCATGCCGCCGCGGCCCGAAGCGGGACTTCGAACGTGAACGCCGAGCCGCGTCCGGGCTCGCTCTCGACCCAGATGCGCCCGCCGTGCATCTCGACGAACTTCTTGCTGATCGACAGGCCAAGGCCGGTGCCGCCGTATTCGCTCGCGACGGTGGCGTCGGTCTGCCTGAACTCCGTGAACAGGCTGCCGATCTTGTCCGGCGGGATGCCGATGCCCGTGTCGGCGACGCAGTAACGCAGCTGGCCGTTGTTCATCGCCACCGAGATCTCGACCTTGCCGGCCCTGGTGAACTTGAGCGAATTGCCGGCGAGGTTCATGAGGCACTGCGTGATGCGCCCGGAATCGCCGTGCGCGAGAGGAACGTCGGCCGGCACCGCGGCCAGGAACTCGAGGCCCTTCTCCGCCGCGAGGGGTTGCAGCGTGGAGCGCACTCCTTCTACGACGTCCTGCACCGAGTAGTCGGCGAGCGCGAGCTCCATGCGCCCGGCCTCGATCTTGGCGAGATCGAGCACGTTGTTGATCAGGCGCAGCAGGTGCTTCCCGCTCGTTTGCATCTGCGCGAGCGGCGGGCGCATGTCGCCCGGCACCTCGCCGTAGATGTCGCCCAGGATCATCTCGTTGAAGCCGAGGAGCGCGTTGAGCGGCGTCCTCAGCTCGTGGCTCATGCTGGCGAGGAACTGCGACTTGTGCTCGCTCGCGACCTCGAGCTGCCGGCCTTTCTCCGCGATTTCACGGAACAGGCGCGCATTCTGGATCGCCATCGCCGACTGCGTGGCGAAGGTCTTGAGCAGCTCGACGACCTCGGGCGCGAATGTCCCCGGCGTGTTCCGCTGCACCGCCAAGGCCCCGATCGTGCGGCCTTCGCGCATCAGCGGGACGGCGAGAAGCGCTCTACGCCCCGTCCGGATCAGGACCTCACGGAACTGGCTCTGGTAGCTTCCATCCAGGATCTCGGCAACCTGAATCGGCTCACGTGTGAGCGCTGTCCCGCCGACCGTGCCGTCGCCCTTCTTGATCGGCGTGCGGCGCAGCAATTCGACCATCTCCTCGCTCATGTTCTCGGCTGCTCGCAGGTGGAATTCCTCCGTGCCCTCGTCGTACTCGTAGACCGCGCCGGCATCCAGCCCGGTGAGCTGCACCGCGCGCGAAACGATGGTCTTGAGCACCGTCTCCAGGTCGAGACTCGAGCTGATCGCCTGCCCCACCTCGCCCAGCGCCGTGAGCTGCCCGACCGACTTCGTCAGCGCTTCGGTTCTTTCCTGGAGCTCCCTGAACAGCCGCACGTTTTCGATGGCGATCACCGCCTGGTCGGCGAAGGTCTTGGCTAAGGCAATCTGCCGGTCGTCGAACGGGCGCACCTCAGTGCGGCGGATGACAATGGTTCCGATCGCGCGTCCCTCGCGCATCAGCGGCGTCACCAGCATCGTGCGCACGCCGCGCTTGACGGACAGGCTGACCGCCCCGGGAAATTCGTCCATCTCCGCGAGCGCGTCCAGAACGTGGAATTGGCGCCCCTCCAGAACCGCCCGGCCCGAGATGAAGCCGCGCTCGATCGGCATGGTCGAGTCGATGCCGGCATCGGGAATCGGCCCGCTGTGCGCGACCAGGCGCAGAAGCTGCCCCTCCGTCAGGTGAATGCTCGCATCCGATCCCCCCCAAAGCCGCGCCGCACGCTCCGCAACGGCGTCGAGCACCGGCTGGACATTGGTCGGCGAGCTGCTGATGACTTGCAGGACATCGGCGGTCGCTGTCTGGCGCTCGAGCGCTTCCTTCGTCTCGTTGAACAGCCGCGCGTTCTGGATCGCGATCACCGCCTGGTCGGCGAAAGTGCGGACCAGCGAAAGCTGCTTGTCCGTAAGCTTGAATCCGGGCTCGGGACGGCTAAGGCCGATCGCCCCGATTCCCTCTCCTTCGCGCACCAGGGGCACGACGGTGACCGCGCGATAACCCGCCGCTCTGCCGAGAGGCTTGACGATATCGGGCAATCCTGGAGCTTCGGTATCCGGAATCTCCACGATCCGGCGCTCGATCATCGAGCGCGCCGCCATGCTGCGCGCGGCATCGAACGGCAGCGGATAGATGCCTGCAACCCTGGCCTGGTCGATTCGCGACGCATTGGGGCCGGCGGCGGCCTTGCGATTCACGACGTCGCCCTCGCGCATCACGATCGCCACGTTGCAGGGCGGGAACAGGCGCGCAGCGCTCTGCACGATCGCCTCGAACACCGGCTGCGTCGCGGTCGGCGAGGAGCTGATGACCTTCAGGATGTCGGCGGTGGCCGTCTGCTGCTCGAGCGCTTCCTTGGTCTCGTTGAACAGCCGCACGTTCTCGATCGCGATCACCGCCTGGTCGGCGAAGGTCTGCAGCAAACCGATCTGATGATCCGAAAACGACCCCGGCATCCCGCGAGCCACGGAAATCGCCCCGATGGCGACCCCCTCGCGAACCATCGGCACCGCAAGCGCGCTTCGCCACCCCCGTGCACGGGCGCTCTCGCGCGCCGCCTCCGAAATGGAGGCGTCCGTTTCCGCGTCCGTGCGAATTGCCGGCGCCAGCGTCGCGACCGCCCTGCCGGAAATCAGCTCGCCGAGGCGCACCGGAAACAGACGCCGCAAGGTTTCGTCGCCGGATTCGCCCGACGTGGTGAACGCAGCGAGATGCTGCATGCCACCATCCACGCGGGTGACAACGCCGCTCAAACCGCCCAAGAGTTGTCTTGCGCTGGCTGCGATCGCATTGAAGACAGGTTGAACGTCGGATGGCGAGCTCGCGATGACCTTGAGGATCTCGGCGGTGGCCGTCTGCCGCTCGAGCGCCTCCTTGGTCTCCTTGAACAGGCGCACGTTCTCGATCGCGATCACCGCCTGGTCGGCGAAGGTCTTGAGCAGCGACGCCTGCTGGTCGTCGAAGCCGGCCGGCTTGTCCCAGCCCAGGGTGATCGCCCCGATCGGCTCTCCGGCGCGCAGCATGGGAATCGTCAGCTGGCGGCGCGTGCCGAGCGCCTCGATCATCTGGCGCGACAACGGAGGCACGGTCGGGTCGCGCTCGACGTCTTCGATGAAGCACGGCTGCCGCGCCAGGATCACGCGCCCCACGATGGTGTCGTCCGCGGCGGGCCGCGGGAATACGCGCTGCACCTGGCCGAGCCCCTTCGCGCTCAGGCCGTGGCTCGCCACCATCTGGATGATTGATCCGTCGTAGCGGTATACCCGCCCGAAGCTTGCCCCGCACAGGCGCACCGCCCGCTCCACGATGACGTCGAACACCGGCTGCACCTCGGTCGGCGAGCCGGCGATAACTTTGAGGATCTCGGCGGTCGCGGTCTGCTGCTCGAGCGCCTCCTTCGTCTCGTTGAAGAGGCGCGTGTTCTCGATCGCGATCACCGCCTGGTTCGCGAAGGTGCTGACGAGCGCGATCTGCTTTTCGGTGAACGGGCGCACCTCGGGCCGGTAAATGACGATGCCGCCAATGAACGTGCCTTCCTTGAGCAACGGGACCGCGAGGTAGGTGCGGGCCCCGGTCAGCTCCACAAACTTGACCGAGTTCGGCTTGCGCTCGCGGTACGAGGGCGCTTCCCTCAGGTCAGCGATATGCACGGGACGGCGTTCCGCGGCGAGGCGTGCAAGACCGCCTTCCGACCTGTAGGGGCCTCGCTCGGAAACGTATTTCGCGAACTCGGGATTGGCGCCACGCATTGCCACAGTCCGAAACCTGTCTCCGTCGTAAAGGTTGAGCACACCGAGATGCGCCTCGCAAAGCTGTGTGGCGCTCTTCAGCACGGCGTCGAACACCGGCTGCACATCGGTCGGCGAGCTGCTGATCACGCCGAGGATCACGCTGATCGCCGTCTGCTGCTCGAGCGCCTCCTTGGTCTCGTTGAACAGCCGCGCGTTCTCGATCGCGATCACCGCCTGGTCGGCGAAGGTCTTCAGCAGCGCGACCTGCTTTTCGGAGAACCGGTACGGCTCTGTGCGGGACACCGAGATGGCGCCGACGCAGTCGCCGTCGCGCACGAATGGCACCATGAGGATTGCGCGCCGGTTGCGGGAAAGCAGATCCTGCCGCGAGACCTCGCTGAGCTCGCGCGACGACGCCACGTCATCGACGCAAACCGACCTGCGCTCGAGGATGGCGATGCCATGGGCATAGTCCGGGGTGATCGGGACGCTGTGGCCAGTGGTGCTCGACAGGGTCGGTCCGCCGCGCGCGACGGCGACGAGCCTGTCCTGCTCGACGCGCCACACAGTCGCGTCGAAGCCGTCGAAGAGCCGCCTGACCGCGGCGAGGATGGCCTCGAACGCCGGGTGCGAATCGGCCACCGACTGGCTGACGATGCGCAGGATGTCGGCCGAAGCCCCCTGATGCTCGAGCGCCTCCTTGGTCTCGTTGAACAGGCGCACGTTCTCCATGGCTATCACCGCCTGGCGTGCGAACGTCTTGACCAGCTCGATCTGCTTGTCGGTGAAAGGCCGCACTTCGGGCCGGTAAATGCTGATGGCGCCCAGCAGCTTCTCGTCCTGCAGGAGCGGCACCGCGAGGTAGGTCCGGGCACCGCCGAGCTCGACGAACTTGACGGCGATTCTCTCGCCCGCTCGGTATGCCGGGCCGTCCTTGAGGTCCGCGATCTGTATCGGCTGGCGTGCCGCGGTCATGCGACCGAGCGTGGTGACAGGCGACGGCTTGTACGCGCCCCGCTCGAACGCCCACGCGGCGAACTCCGGCGTGCTGCCGCGCTGCGCCACCGTGCGGTAGTTCTCCCCGTCGTACAGATTCAGGACGCCCAAGTGCGCATCGCAGAGCCGGGTCGCGCTCTCGAGGATCGAGTCGAAGACCGGCTTGAGATCGGTCGGCGAGCTGCTGATCACGCCGAGCACCTCGCTGCTCGCGGTCTGCTGCTCGAGCGCCTCCTTGGTCTCGCTGAACATGCGGGCGTTCCGTATCGCAATGACCGCCTGGTCGGCGAATGTCCGGGCCAGCTCGACCTGCCTCGCGGTAAACGCCCCCGGTTTCGTGCGCCTTATCGAGAGCGACCCCACCGCGCTCTCGCCGTGGAGGAGCGGCACGACGAGTAGCGCCCGGTCCCCGGATGACCGGGCTGCCCGGAAGCTGCGGGGAAAGCGCTCCCGCACTTCGGCGATATCGGGGACCTGAATTACCCGCCTGTCGAGGATCGAAGCTCCCGCGATAGTCTGACGGTCGAGCGGCGCAGGAAAGTGCTTCGCCAGAATGGCCACTTGCTCATCAGGGATGCCGCTGTGCGCGGCCTGGTGCAGCTGTCCATCACGAACGACGAGGAGCCCCACGCGAGAGCCGGACACCAGGCGCTGCCCGGCCCGGGTGATGGCGGCAAACACCGGGTCGGCATTCTCGACGGATGCGGCAACGATGCGAAGAATGTCCGCGGTCGCCGTCTGCCCCTCGAGCGCCTCCCTGGTCTCGTTGAACAGGCGCACGTTCTCGATGGCGATGACGGCCTGGTCGGCGAAGGTGTTGAGCAGCTGCACATCCTTGTCGTCGAAAGAACCCGGCTCGCGCCGCAGCACCCCAATCGCGCCGATCGCTTTGCCGCCGCGCGTCAGCGGCGCGTACATGCCCGAGCGGTAGCCGTACTTCAGGCCGAGCTGCCGGATTCGCGGAAACTTTTTGGCCGCCTCGTCGAGGTCAGGGAAATGAAGCGTTCGCCCTTCGACCACGCAGGTCCCGATGATGCTGGTGCGATCAATCGGGACCGGCCCTGGCGTGGCGCCAACGCTCGCCTTGACCTCCAGGAGTCCGTTCGACGCGAGCCGCAGCACGACTCCTGCACCCTTGAACAACTCGCGGCAGTTCTTCACGATCGCGTCGAAGACCGGCTGCACGTCGGTCATGGATCCGCCGAGCACGCGGAGGATCTCCGCGGTCGAGGTCTGCCGGGCGAGCGAGCTCTTCGTCTCGTTGAAAAGCCTCGCGTTCTCGATCGCGATCACGGCCTGGTCGGCGAAGGTCTTGACGAGCGCGATCTGCCTGTCCGTGAACGGCCGCACCTCGCGCCGATAGATGCCGATGTTGCCGATCACCTCGCCGTCCTTGAGCAGCGGCACGGCAAGGAAGGTCCGCACCCCGCCGAGGTCGATAAAGCGGGTGATGTTCGGCTTGTGCGCACGGTAGTCTGCGCCTTCCCGGGCATCGGCGACCTGGAATGCCCGACCGCTCTTGACCGCCCGCAGGACCGCACCGCCGTCGGGCCTGAACACGCCGCGCTCGAATACCCATGCGGCGAATTCCGCGCTGCCGCCGCGCTGTGCAACGGTGCGCAGCCCGTCCGCCTCGCGCAGGTTGAGCACACCCAAGTGCGCGTCGCACAGCCGCAGGGCGCTCTTGAGGATTGCGTCGAACGCCGGACGCCGATCCCGTGGCGAGCTGCTGATGACTTTCAGGATCTCGGCGGTCGCGGCCTGCTGCTCGATCGCCTCCTTGCGCTCCCTAAGCGCGACGGCAAGCCTGGCGGCGGAGGTAACTGGCGGCTTGCGCTTCCGCGCCGCTTTGCGCCGCGCGCCCATCAGGCCTTCTTGAGGGCGAAGGCGGGCACGGGCTGCGAGAAGCCTTTGAGCGTCAGCGGCCCGACGGGATCGAAGTCGAACACGCCGTCGAGCGCGGCCATGGTCTTGCGGTCGAGGAGCACCTGCCCGGCCTTGGCCTCGGCGCACAGTCGCGCGGCGAGGTTGGTGACGTTGCCGATCGCGGCGTAGTCCCAGCGCCCCTCGAAGCCGATCGCGCCGAGGGTGGCGTAGCCCTGGGCGATGCCGACGCCGAGTGCGAGCTCGTAGCCGCGCTTCTCCCAGTGCTTGCCGATCGCGGCGAAGGCTTCGTGCATGGCGAGCGCAGTGCGCACCGCGTGCTCGGCGGGCTTGTCGATCGGCACCGGGTCGTTGAAGAACACCATCACCGCGTCGCCGGCGAAGCGCTCGAGCGTGCCCTGGTGCTCGAGGACCAGCTTGCCGAGCGCGTTGTGGTAAGCGCGAAGAAGGTCCATCACTTCTTCGGGCTCGGCGGTCTCGGTGAAGTGGGTGAAGCCGCGCAGGTCGAAGAATTCGACCGTGATCTCGCGCCGGTGGGTCTTGAGGAGGTCCTCGCCCTTGCCGGCGGCGATCGCCTCGGCGAGCTGCGGCGAGAAGAAGCTTTTCAGGCGCGCCAGGCGCTCGTCCTGCAGCCCCTTGATGCGCAGCAGCGAGCGCACGCGCGCGAACAGCTCCGGCTGGTTGACCGGCTTGGGGAGGAAGTCGTCGGCGCCCGCCTCGATGCCTTTCACCCGCTCCTGGTTGGGGTCGAGCGAGGTGCACATCACCACCGGCAGGAGCGCGGTTTCGGGGTTCTCGCGGATCTTCTTGCAGACCTCGTAGCCGGAGATGCCCGGCATCATCACGTCGAGGAGCACGAGGTCGGGCTTCTCCTTCGCCACCTGGGCGAGCGCCTCCTCGCCGTTCACGGCGGTGCAGACCCGGTAGCCCTTCATGGAGAGCAGGTCCGAGAGCAGCTTGACGTTGGCCGGCGTGTCGTCGACCACCAGGATCTTCGCCGGGGTCACTTCTTCGAGCCCGCCACGAGGCGCTTCACAGTGTCGAGGAATTCCTTGAGGTTGATCGGCTTGCCGAGGAAGGCGTCGAAGCCGGCGGCGCTGATCGCGCTGCGGTCGGTCGGCGTCACCGAGGCGGTCAGCGCGACCACCGGGATCGCGCGCGTAGCGGCATTGCCGCGGATCTGCTTGAAGGCCTCGATGCCGTTGATCCCGGGGAGCTGGATGTCCATCAGCACGAGATCGGGCTTCTTCTCGCCCGCGAGCTTCACGCCCTCCTCGCCGGTGACGGCCTCGAGCGTCTGGTAGCCCTTCGCCTGCAGCACGTCCCGGGCGAGCTTCATGTTCTTGTCGTTGTCTTCGATGATCAGCACTGTGCTCACTGGCGTATCCCTCATTGACGTACTGGCAGCGTGATGGTGAACGTGGATCCCTTGCCCAGGGCGCTCTCCAGGCTGATCGCGCCGCCGTGCAGCTCGACGAAGCGCTTGGTGAGCGTCAGGCCGAGCCCCGTGCCCTCGGCCTTCTTGGTGTAGTCGCGCCCCACCTGCTTGAACTCCTCGAACACCGCGGCGTGGTCCTCCGGCGCAATGCCGATGCCGGTGTCGCGCACCGCGACCTCGACCTTGCCGTCGTGCTTCCTGGCCGCGACGTCGACCCGGCCGCCGTCGGGCGTGAACTTGACCGCGTTGGAAAGGAGGTTCAGCACGATCTGCTTGAACTTGCGCTCGTCGGCCTGGAACGCGCCGAGCCGCTTGTCCACTTCGAGCGACAGCGCGATGCCATGGCGCTGCGCCCGCTCGCGCACCAGCGTCATCGCGTTCGACAGCGCGGACGGCAGGTCGAAGGTCGAGATCTCGAGGTCCATCCGCCCGGCCTCGATCTTCGAGAGATCCAGGATGTCGTTGATGAGCGAGAGCAGGTGGCGCCCGGACTCGTGGATGTCCTTCAGGTAGTCGGCCTGCTTCTCGTTGATCTCGCCGAACATGCGCTCGGAGAGCACCTCCGAGAAGCCGATGATCGCGTTGAGCGGCGTGCGCAGCTCGTGCGACATGTTGGCGAGGAACTCCGACTTGTGCTTGTTCGCCACCTCGAGCTGCGCGCTCTTTTCCTGGATCTCGTTGAACAGGCGCACGTTCTCGATGCCGATCGCCGCCTGGTCGGCGAAGGTCTTGGAGAGCGCGATCTGCCGGTCGGTGAAGGGCCGCACTTCGGTGCGCCTCAGCAGCATGGTGCCGAACGGCCTGCCTTCGCGCAGCAGCGGCACCGCGAGCATGGTCTGGTGGCTGCCGAACTGCCGCGCGAACTCCCAGCTCAGCGGGTATTCGGCCTGCGCCTGCTCGATGTCGTGCACGTGGATCGGCTTGCCCTCGACGATCGCACGCCCGATCAGGGTCCCGGTACTGTAGGGCACGGTTTCCCGGGCGATGAGCTCCGCGGCGCCATTGAACGCGGTGCGGCGCATCGTATCGCCTTCGAGCACGTAGATGGCGCTCGCCGCGGTGTCGCAAAGCCGCGTCGCGCGCTCGGCCACCGCGTCCAGAATCGGCTTGACGTCGCCGGGCGAATCCGAGATCACGCGCAGGATCTGGCTGGTCGCGGTCTGCTGCTCGAGGCCTTCCCGGGTTTCGTTGAACAGCCGCACGTTCTCGATCGCGATCGCCGCCTGGTCGGCGAAGGTCTTGAGAAGCACGATGTGCTTGTCCTCGAACGGGCGCGCCTCGACGCGGCGCAAGAGGATCGTGCCGAGCGCCCTGGCTCCGCGCACCAGCGGGACGGCGAGGATGGTGCGGTGGCCGTACTTGCGCGCGAGCGCCTGCCCGAGGGGAAACTCGTCGCCCGCGCTCTGCAGGTCCGCCACCTGCACCGTCGCCTTGTCCACGATCGAGCGCCCCATCACCGTGGTGCGGTCGAGCACCACTGGCTCGATCGGCCGTCCCAGATCGCCGATGGTCGCCGCGACGCGCATGGTCGCGCCCTCGGCCAGGATGATGTCGCTGAAGGGCGCGTCGCAGATGCGCGCCGCGCGCTCGGCCACCGCTTCCAGGATCGGCTTCACGTCCACCGGCGAGCTCGAAATCACGCGCAGGATCTCGCTGATCGCGGTCTGCTGCTCGAGCGATTCCTTGGTCTCGTTGAAAAGGCGCACGTTCTCTACCGCGATGACCGCCTGGTCGGCAAACGTCTTCAGCAGCTGTTCCTGGACCGGCGGAATCGGGCCTGCTTCCTTCCAGCCGACCACGATCACGCCGATGGGATTGCCATCGCGCAGCAGCGGCACGCCGAGCATCCTGCGCCAGCCGCCCGCGAGGGGATGGCTCTGGTTGTACTCGGGGTCGGCGAGCCCGTCCTCCAGGCGCACCACCGACCCGCTGAGGATTACCCTTCCCGTGACCTGAGAGCGGTCGGGTCGCATGGGATACACGTCCTTGATCGACCGCAGGAACGCCTGGTTGATGCTCGTCGTCGCGAGGAAATGCACCCTGTCACCGTCGTAGCGGAACGCGCTGGCGAACATCGCGTCGCACAACGCGGCAGAGTTGCGCACGATCGCCTCGAACACCGGCTGTACGTCGGTCGGCGTGCTGCTGATGACCTTGAGAATCTCCGCGGTCGCCGTCTGCCGCTCGAGCGATTCCCTGGTCTCGTTGAACAAGCGCACGTTCTCGATCGCGATCACCGCCTGGTCGGCGAAGGTCTGCAGAAGGCTGATCTGCTTCTCGGTCAGCCGGAAACCGGGCCGCGGATGCAGGATGCTCAGGGCGCCGATGCCCTCGCCCTCGCGGACCAGCGGCATGATGACGGCCGACCGGAAGCGACCTGCCCTTCCGATCGCGCGCGAGTGCTCGGTATCCGACTCGGTGTCCGGTATCTCGATGAGGCGCCTCTCCGCCAATGCCCTTGCCAAGGCGCTTTTTTGCGAATCGAACGGAATCGGGAATTGCTTCTTGATCACTTCCACGTCGATCACGGTCGGGCCTGCCCTCGCCTTGCGCTGGAGGACGTCGCCCTCGCGCATCACGATGACGGCATCGCAAGGCTCGAACAACCTGGATGCGCTCTGCACGATCGCCTCGAACACCGGCTGCACGTCGGTGGTCGAGCTGCTGATCACCTTGAGAATCTCGGCGGTCGCGGTCTGCTGCTCGAGGGTCTCCTGCAACTCGGCAGTGCGCTCCTCCACCTTGCGCTCGAGGCCCGCGTACGATTCGCGCAGCTGGTCGGTCATGCGGTTGAACTGCCCGGCGAGCGCCTCGAGCTCGTCGCCGGTGCGCACGTCTATCTTCTGCTCGAGGTCGCCGGCGCCGATGCGCTGCGCGCCCTCCTGCAGGATGTTGATCGGCCGCACCATGCTGCGCGCGAGCCACATCGCGGCGAGCGCCGAGAACACGAAGCCGGCGATC
>Ga0105252_10001050_pt1 | contig 13762 bp, 13 predicted proteins | sample EasRivMeERMZT100_FD_89675 | JGI IMG/M metagenome (GOLD analysis project Ga0105252, IMG submission 89675) | Soil microbial communities from meander-bound floodplain in the East River, Colorado, USA - East River MetaG ERMZT100 | ecosystem: Environmental > Terrestrial > Soil > Floodplain | place... | reverse complement strand
TGGGGATGCGTGACGCACAGGTGGATGCCCTGCGCTCGGACAAGGTTATTCGATAGCCACGCCGTGACTTTTGATCCCCAAGTCGCCGGTTCAAGCCATTGGTGGGAGGCCTCGAATCAATGTCAGCTATCGACTCCAAGGCGACGATGACAACCGTCTGCTATCGAGGAGTCCAATCGAATACCGGTATGGTTGCGTAATCGCCCATCTCCCACCGCACCCCGACAAGACCATCATAGGGCGCATCGAGCGAGGAATTGATTTTTTGGGCTACACCTTCTCGCGCGGCCCGTTACGGCTCGCGCATCGAACGCTCCAGCACCATGCGACACGGTTTCATCGGCTTTATGAACGACAGAAAACGGCGCCCGGAGGCGCCGTTCGTCTGGATGAGTACGTGACCCGCTGGAGGCGTTGGTGCCGGGCAGGGTTGGGAGAGCTACTGAATGCCGTCGAGTGTCCAGGTGCGCCGGCGCCGGGCCATAAGCAGGGCCAACAGGCCGGCTCCCAGGATCGCAATCGTCCCCGGCTCGGGAACCGATTGCGCGGAGGGTGACCAGCGGGCCCACGTGAGGCCGGTTCCCAACGTGGTGTCAAGGAAAATAGAGGTAGAGCCCGCCGCCATGCCTGTCTGATCAGGGTCTGAATCCGGAAAATTGAAAGCGAAGCCTACAGTCACAGTAGAGGCGGCTGCTGACAGGGAGTGCGGAATAATCACCAAGCACGTCGGCGTGGATAAACAACCGGACGTCAGCCCCGGGTCGGAGTCGAAATTTCCCGCGAGATCATCCTGAAACACTTGGCCCAAAAGCGACTGCGCAGCCGCCAACACCGTTGCCGGGGTGAAAGTAAAAACTGCCGTGGCATCACATCCTGAAAACACCGCAATGCACGTACCATCCAGGAATTCGACATCGTAGAGCGTCCCGCCGACATCGACTCCGGTCGCGCCCGTCAACTTCCCTCGATCCACCTGCAAGATCGGCACCGCCTGCGCGTTGGCAAACACCATCCACGCGCAAAGGACACTCCATCGCATTACTTGTTTGAACATTTGCTCGCACTCCGCAATCGGGGCGTCCCGCAAGCGACGCCAAGTTCGTGTGATCAGTCGCGCTCTTCGACGCGAGCTGAACCGTGCAACATACCTGTAATCCGAAGCAAGATCCGTGCCCGGGAAGGTATGTGGTTGTGCATAATGACCAAGGCTTTATAGGGCGCGTTACGCCATGGACTCAGTGCAATATTTCCCCACACGCGCCAACACCTGCGATTGGGCCGCTATGAGCGCATTCTCTTCGTCCGTTCAATGGGTTATGCCGAAAGAGCCCTCGGCGCACCTCGCCTGGCTGCGTATTTCCGCGTATCGTTTGGTAAAATTCCCGAAAAGCGATCGGGGACTGCTCCAAGCCCTAAGAGGCCGTTTCAAAATGACTGAAACGGCCCCTGATGTAGGGGAGCATGAGGGGAATTCCCCTCATTTCGTTACCATCGGGGCAAACATTACAAGTGGCTGTTCTTAAAGCGACTGCAATTCAAGGCGTCCACTCGTGATCGCGGCTGCCGCCGACTCGCGCGCTAAGCGAGGTCGAGTCGCACTGCGATTGCCGCGGTGGCAATGACGATGGCGTCATGATCGCCCTCCCCGGGAACGTCCAGCCCCCCTCTTACGACCTTTACCGCGACCGTTCCGCGCGGCAGGCTCTCCTTCACGGCGGCGGCGTCCACCTTGTCAGGTTGCTGGACGCCGACGGTGACTTCCACCTGCATGCTCCGCGCATCGAGGCCCAGCGTGCGAATGACGCTCAGAGACGAATGGTGAAGGGCATCCTGCACGGCGCGCAACGCGGCTTTCGTGTAATCCGCGCCGTGGAGGTCGTTGCCGGTTCCCATCTCCAGAATCACGCGCTTGAGCGTCATGACGCCGGCTCCTTAGGCGCTCTTAGATGTCCAGGCGCACGATGGCGGCCGCGCTGGCGATCACCGTCGAGCTCGTGCCGGCATCGTTGGGAATCTCGAGCCCGCCCTGGACCACTTCGACGGTGCCGGTGCCGTGCGGCAGCACCTTCAACACTTCCGCCTTGTCCACCTTCTCCGGTCTCGGCACGCCGATCAGCACCTCCACGCACATCGAATCCACCGGCTTGCCCAGCGCATCGGCGACATTGAGAGAGTTGTGCCAGAGCGCATCACGCAAGGCGCGCACCGCCGCCTTGGTGTAATCCGTGCCGCGGATATCCGTCCCCATCCCGATCTCGACTGCCACGCGTTTCATCATTATCGTTGGACCAGTAATAGGGAGCGCTAGGCCGCCTGGGCGTTTCTTGCAGCGAGGGCGGCGCTCTTCCCGGCCAGCCGCCCGAAGATGGCGCCGCTGGTCAGGCCAGTGGATCCCGGGTAGTTGAAGTAGAACAAGCCGCCCACCATCTCGCCCGCCGCATAGAGCCCGATGATAGGCTGGTGATTGGTGTCCACGACCTGCCCCTCGGTGGTGATGCGCAGGCCGCCGAACGTGAACGTGATCCCGCAAGTGACGGCGTAGGCCTCGAACGGCGGCGCGTCGATCGGGTTGGCCCAGTTCGACTTGGGAATCTCCAGACCCTCGGTACGCAGGCCGTCCTTCACGTTGGGGTCGAACGGCACGCCGCGCTTCACTGCCGCATTGTATTCCTTGATGGTCCTCAGCGCCTCCCCGGCGTTGACCCCTTCCAGCTTGCCGGCCAGCTCCTCCAGCGTGTTCGCGGTGACGCGGGTCACGTGCTTCGAGCTGTACTCGGGCCGCAGCAGGTGCTTGACCCTGGCATCGAAGACCTGCCACGCGAACTGCTCCGGCTGCTCGAGGATGATGCGTCCGTATTTCGCGTAGGTGTAATTACGGATGTCCGCGCCCTCGTCGAGGAAGCGCTTGCCCTCCGCGTTAACCATGATCGAGAACGGGTAGCTGTCGCGCTCGTAATCGTCGGTCAGCGCGTAGTCGCCGAAATCGGCGGCGTAGCGCTCCCAGCCGACCGAGTGGCAGCCCGACCAGTGCCCGCACGGCTGCGCGCCGATGCGCAGCGCCATCTCCAGCCCATCGCCGGTGTTGTACCTGGTGCCGCGTACTTTCGCGAGATCCCAGCCCTTGCCGAGGTAGCGGCTGCGCCACGCCGCGTTCGCTTCGAATCCACCGCAGGCGAGGATTACGTTCCGGGCCCGGAATTCCCGGGTCACGCCGTCGAGCTTGACCACCACGCCCGTCACGCCGTGGTCCGTGTGCACGAGCTCCCGCGCCCATGCCTTGTAGAGGACCTTTACCCCGGCCTTTTCGGCAGCCTTGTAGAGTCCATCGACCAGCCCGCGGCCCCCGCCCACCGCTGCGAGCGTCGCGCCGCCCCAGAACTTGAACCTGCCGCCGACCTTGAACGACTGCCGGCCGAACTGCGGCAGGAAGCGGATGCCCTTGCCCTTGATCCAGTGCATGATGTCGTTGCTGTTCTTCACCAGGATCTCGCACAGGTCGGGATCGGTGCGGTTCTGGGTGATCCGCGCCATGTCGTCGAAAAACTGCTCCTCGGTGTAGGTGCCGAAGTCGCTCGCCATCTCCTCCGCCGTGAGATCGGGCGAGAGCGCCTTGATGTCTTCCGCGCCGTGGTAGACGATCCGCATCAACCCTTCAGTGAACGAACTGTTGCCGCCGCGCTCTTCCTCAGGCGCGCGCTCGAGCAGCAGCACCGCGGCCCCCTCGTCGCGCGCGGACAGCGCCGCGCACAGCGCCGCGTTGCCGCCGCCGACGACGATGACATCGTATGGTTTCTGTTTTCTGTCCATCGCTGATCGCTCAACGGAATATTATCCGGATTGTGGACAGCGCGCTTCCGGACCATGGCTGGCCCCTGCTACGATAAGGCCTGGCATAGTGGCGGCACGCCGCGAGGAGATCTTCCATGATCACCGTCAACCGCATCGGCAAGCACCTCGGCGCCGAGATCGCCGGCGTTGACCTGTCGCGGCCCATGGACGACAGCACCTTTGCGCAAGTCTCCAGCGCCTTCTTCGACAACGAGGTGGTGGTCTTACGCAATCAGAAAATCACGCCGGAACAGCAGATCGCCTTTACCCGCCGCTTCGGCGTGCTCGAGCAACACGTGCGCAAGGAACACCGGCTGGAGGGCTACCCGGAGATCCTGATCGTCTCCAACGTGCTCAATGGGCAGGGCAAGGCCATCGGGGTCGAGGATGCCGGCCGCTTCTGGCACAGCGATCTGTCCTACAAGCAGGTGCCGAGCCTGCTGTCGGCGCTCTACGCCATCGAAGTGCCGGTCAAGAATGGCACCGTGCTGGGCAACACCAGTTTCGCCAGCACCACCGCTGCCTACGACGCGCTGCCGGACGACATGAAGCGCAAGCTCGGCGCACTGAAGAACGTGCACAGCTATGTCTATTACCGCGGCAAAAACATCCAGGCGCAGAAGGAAGAGCAGGCGCGCGGCGACCGCGTCGTTCAGGAACACGTGCTGACCGACGAGCACCTGAAGCAGGTTCCCGATGCCGATATGCCGATCGTGCGCACGCACCCCGTCACCGGCCGCAAGGGATTGTTCATCAACGAGGCCCACACCTCGCACATCGCCGGCCTGTCCAAGGCGGAGGGAGACGCCCTCCTCAAGGAAATCTGCGCGCACATTATCAAGCCGGAATTCCAGTACGAGCACCACTGGCGGGCCGGCGACCTCCTGATGTGGGACAACGTCGCTGTGCAGCACAAGGCGAATTTCAACTATCGCCTGCCGCTGCGCAGGGTAATGTACCGCACCACCGTCCGCGGCACTGCGCCGTTCTAGAATGTTGTCGCTCCCGCGCAGGCGGGAGTCCAGAAAGGCAGTTGTGGACCAATTCGAAGATTCCCTGGGTTCTCGCCTGCGCGGGAATGACGAAGCATGAGCAGCTCGCAGGCGCCACTGCTGGAGAACGCGACGCGCGATCTCGCCGCGTTCGCGTCGCGGCTGAAGTTCGAGGACATTCCGCGGGATGCGGTCGAGCACATGAAAGACTGCGTGCTCGACAGCATCGGCTGCTGCCTGCACGGCGTGACGCTGCCGTGGACGCGCAAGGTGCAGGAGATGGTGCTGGCGGAAGGCGGCCTCCCCGCTGCCTCGATCTTCGGCGGCGGCGGCAGGACCTCCGTATCGCAAGCCGTGCTCGTCAACGGCACCGCCGGGCACGCCTTCGAGCTCGACGACATCCACAAGGAATCGATCATCCATCCCGGCTCGCTCGCCATGCCGGTGGCAATGGCCCTGGCCGAGTCCGCCGGCGGCGCGAGCGGGCGCGACCTGATTACCGCCGTCGTGGCCGGCTACGAAGTCGGCACGCGCGTGGGCAACGCGGCGACCATGAGCCTGTTCCTGCGCGGGTTCCATCCCCAGGGCACCTCCGGCGCTTTTGTCGCGGCGGCCACCGCGGGGAGAATGCTCGGCCTCGACCCGGCGCAGATGCAGCACACGCTCGGCATCACCGGCTCGCAGGCGGGCGGCTTGATGGCCGCGCAGGAAGGCGCGATGGTAAAGCGCTTCCATTGCGGCCGCGCCGCCCAGAGCGGCGTGTATTCCGCGCTGCTCGCCCGGCGCGGCTTCACCGGCATCACCAACGTGCTCGAAGCGCCCTACGGCGGCTACCTGAGCTCGCTCTCCGACAAGCCCGCGCCCGCAAAACTCACCGCGGGACTCGGCACCGTGTGGGAAACCGCCAACGTCGGTTACAAGCCGCACGCGGCTGTCACCAGCATCCACACCGCCCTCGACGCGCTCGCCGATCTCATGCGCGAGAACCAGCTCGCCGCGGACGACATCGTGCGGGTGGACGCCGGACTGAGCCATATGACTCACGTCCATTGCGCGTGGAAGTACGAGGCTCAGGGCGTCACCGCGGCGCAGATGAACCTTTACTACGGGCTGGCGGTCGTCGCGCTCGACGGCGCGGCCTTCGTCGAGCAGTACCGCGAGGACCGTCTCCGTGACCCGCGCATTCTCGAATTCATCCGGCGCATCCATGCCAGCGAAGACCCCGGCATCGAAGCCATGGGTCCGGCTTTCCGCCATGCCGCGCGGCTCAAGGTCGCGACGCGGGACGGCCGCGAGTTGTCGCGTGAAATCCTGCACCGCCGCGGCAGCCCGGAAAACCCGCTCAAGCCGGGCGACGTCGAATACAAGTTCCGCAACGTGGCGCGCGGGTGCCTGGCGCCGCGCCGCCTCGAGCGCGTGATCAAGCTGTGCAGGAATCTCGACCACCTTGCCGACACCCGCGAGCTCACTGCCATCCTTGCCGCACCCGCCGGGCAGGAATAATGGCCTCAGTCATGGCAATTGAACATCGAATGTCATCGGTTCGACCACTATGCGCGTCGCCGATGTTCGCATCCCGCAAGCGGGCCCCTGCTCCGCCTCTCGACGCGCCCCGTCACTCGTCACCCGTCACTCGTCACTCGTCACCCAAATGAGCGAAGCGAAAGCACTGATGACGGCGTGGACCCACGTCGCGCCGGACCGGGAAGAAGAGTTCAATGCCTGGTACGACACGGAGCACGTCCCAGACATCGTCGCCCTGCCCGGCTTCCTGCTGGGCCGGCGCTACGCCTGCGACGGGGCGACGCCGAAGTATCTCGCCTGGTACGATGCCGTGGACGAGCATGTGGAGCCGGGCCCGCATCTCCAGAAATACGTCGCGGATCAGACACCCGGTTTCCGTCGAATGTCAGCATTCCTCCAGCACCGTGAACGCATGAACTTCCGCCTGATGCGGGATGTCGGCGACACTTCGCGCGTAGATGCCCCCTGGCTCTACATCGTGCACACCGACATACCGAACCAAATTGCCGGCGAATACAACGAATGGTACGACAGGGAACACCTGCCGCGGCTGGCCACGGTCCCGGGCGTGCTGCGCGCGCGACGTTACAACCGGGTTTCCGGCCCGGGCCCGCAGTACCTCACGGCGTACGAACTCACCGGCGCCGAGGTCTGGGAAAGCCCCGCCGCGCACCAGGCGCGCAAGACGCCGTGGACGGAAAAGATGCGCTCCCTGTTCCGGAATACGCGGCGCTCCATGTGTAAGTTGATTCTGCCGGCTGTTCATCGCCGGCAGAATCAGTGACGAGTGACGGGTGACGAGTGACGAAGAGCGCTGAAAACCTTGTAGTGACACGGCTCGAAGTAAGGGAAGCCGGGCATGTCGCGTATGTGACGGTGAACTACCCCGAGCGGCGCAACGTGCTCGGCATTGCCGGAAAAAAGGCACTGACACAAACGTTCAATCATCTCGCTAGAGACAAGGCCCTGCGCGTCGCGGTGCTGACCGGCGCGGGTGACAGATCCTTCATCGCGGGCGCCGACCTCGCCGAGATGAAGGGCCTGACGCCCAAGGGCGCGAAGGAAGAGCACACCTGGACCCACCGCGCGTGCAACTCGCTGCGCGCCCTGCCAGTCCCGGTCATCGCGCGCATCAACGGCTACTGCTTCGGCGCCGGCATGGAACTGGCCGCATCCTGCGACGTGCGTATCGGCGTAACCACGGCGAAATTCGGCATGCCCGAAGTGCGCTTCGGCATCCCCTCCGGCATGGAGGCCTGTCTGTTGCCGCAGTTGATCGGCTGGGGCAAGACGCGCGAGCTGGTGTACACCGGAGACCACATCGACGCCCCTGAGGCATTTCGCTGCGGCTTCCTGGAAAAGCTCGTGGAGCCAGCGGCTCTGGATGCAGGCGTCGAGCAATGGGTTTCCTCCATGCTCGCCGCCGGCCCGCGCGCCATTCGCCTGCAGAAAAAGCTGGTGCGCGACTGGGAGCGCATGACCATCGCCCAGGCCGTGCGGGCCGGCATCAATGCCTGCGTCGAGGCCCGGCGCACCGATGAGCCGAAGCGGCTGATGACTGCGTTCCTCGAACGCAGGAAGAAGCGAGAGTCGTGATTCGTGAAGTCACCGGTCACTGGTCACTGAATCATGTATCTGCTGGAGCACGACGCAAAGGAATTGCTCGCGAAGCACGGCATCCCGGTGCCGGGCGGCCGTCTCATCAGCCGCGATGCAACCCTGGACCTCCGCGCGCTGCCCGCAGGCCCCTGGGTCGTCAAGGGCCAGATCGCAGCCGGTGGGCGCGGCAAGGCGGGGATAATCAGGCGCGCGGAGACGTTGCGGGACGTCGCTGATCACCTCGACGCCATCCTGGGGGCGGTGGTGAAAGGGCGCACGGTCGAGGCGGTGCGCGTCGAGCAGCAGGTCACGGCGGCTCGCGAAATCTACGTCGGGTTCCTGCTCGACGCCGGCAGCGGCGCGGTGCGCGCCATCCTGTCGGCGAGCGGCGGCATGGAAATCGAACAGGTGCCTCACGACCAGGTTCACACCGAGCTGGTCAGCCCGGACGCGCAGGCCCTCGTCGCCGGCGTGGATCGCCTGTCGGCCAGGCTGCCGGCAGAAGTATCCGCGGCGGCACGCGAGGCGGGACACAAGCTGGCCCGCCTGTTCTTCGAACTCGAGGCCATGCTGGTCGAGATCAATCCCCTGTTCGTGCTGGAGGACGGCCGCTGGATTGCCGGCGACGCCAGGATCGTCACCGACGACAATGCCCTGCCGCGCCAGGCGGAGCTGGAAGCCCTGGTCAGGACGCGAGCCGCCGCCTATCCCGACGTCGCCCGCAAACACGAGCACGGTTTTGACTACGTAGAGGTGGACCCCGACGGGGAAATAGGCCTGCTCACCACCGGCGCCGGGCTGTCGATGATGCTGATCGACGAGCTGCGCGCGGCGGGGCTGAAGCCCTTCAATTTCCTCGACATCCGCACCGGGGGGCTGCGCGGCGAGACCAGGCGCCTGACCCAGGTGTTGCAGTGGATCGGGCACGGAAAGAAGGTGAAGGTGCTGCTGGTCAATATCTTCGCCGGCATCACCGACCTGGGAGAATTCTCGCGGCTCCTCGTCAAGGCGCTGGGCGCGGCAAACCTCAGGACGCCGGTTGTGGCGCGGCTGGTGGGCAACGGCCTTGCGGAGGCCCGCGACACGCTCGCCGCAGTGAAGATCGGGCTTCACACCGATCTCGACGCGGCGATCGCCGCAGTGCGGCTGCACCTGAAGAAGTGACGAATGATGGTGACGATTGAGGGTGACGAGGTACGGGTGACACACAACTTATTACGGCTATTCGTCACCTTTAATCGTCACCCATATCTCGTCACCTGTACCTCGTCACAAGTTAGCAGAAATGATTGACCCCAGAATCGATCGCAACACGCCGGTCATCGTGCAGGGCATCACCGGCCGCGCCGGTCAGATGCACAGCCGGCTCATGATGCAGTACGGCACCCGCATCGTCGGCGGCGTTTCTCCCGGCGCGAAAGTGCGCGAGGTGAACGGGTTTCCGGTCTTCGCCAATTGCGCGGGCGCGGTCGCGAACACCGGCGCCCGGGCGAGCGTGCTGCTGGTCGGCGCGATGCAGTTGCTGGAAGCGATGCAGGATGCCGTCGCGGCCGGCATCCGCTATCTCGTCACCCCCACCGAGGGCATGCCGGTGCACGACGCGCTGAAAGCATGGAAGCTGTGCCGGGACACCGGCACGGTGTGGATCGGCGGCTCCACGCCGGGCATGGCGATCCCGGGGGAGGCGAAGCTGGGCTTTCTGCCCGACGATTCACTCCAGCCGGGGGCGCTGGGACTGATGTCGAAGTCCGGCACGCTCTCGTATGAAGCCGGCTACCGGCTCGCGCTGCGCGGCGTCGGCACCTCGGTATGGATAGGCGTCGGCGGCGACCCGGTGAAGGGCACGCGTTTTGCCGATCTGGTCCCCTTCTACGCAACCGACGCGAAGACCAGGGCGCTGCTGATCATCGGCGAAATCGGCGGCAGCGAAGAGGAGGAATTCGCGCAGGCGCTGCGGACACACAAGTTCGCGAAGCCGGCCTTCGCACTGATCGCCGGCCGCAGCGCGCCGGAAGGCGTGACCATGGGCCACGCCGGCGCGCTGGTCCACGGCAGTCACGGCACCTATGCCGCCAAGCGCGCTGCCCTCGAAACCGCCGGCGTCCAGGTATTCGGCGCGCTCAACGAAATGGTCGCCGCAATCGTCGCTCGCCTGCGCTAGAGCCGAACCCCTCGCCGCGCAAGACACCGAGCCGGGCGTAGCAGCAAGGCCTCTCACACCCCTGATTTCTGCGTCGAGGATCACCAAGGACCATCCGCCCGGCTATCGCTTCGGCACGTTTGCCGCCTCGCGCGGTCCAATGGCAGCGCGCCATTGTGTCGGTGTCGCCGCAAGGTGACAGATGGGAGCATCGCGGCCGGTGCAATTTGCCAGTTCCCCGCGTCGTGATCGACCGCCAACGCCCCGCAACAAAGTAGAATTCGCTCGATGTTCCGTCGCAAAAACTTCTGGCGATACTTCCGCTTCGCTTTGCTCGCGACGGCCCTCCTTGCGGCCGGCTTCACGTTCTACCTCGACTTTCGCGTGCGCAGCGAATTCGAGGGCCGGCGCTTCGCTTTGCCTGCCCGCATCTACGCCCGGCCGCTCGAGCTGCACGCGGGGCTCCGCCTCGCGCAGGCGGACGTCGTGCGCGAACTGCGGGACGCCGGTTACCGCGAGGGGGCGCGCGAAGGCAGCACGGGCTGGTTCGTGCGTGATGGCAGCGCGCTCGACATTGCGTTGCGGCCGTTCGTGTTCTGGGACGGGACGCAGCCCGCGAAGCGCGTCCGCGTGGCGTTCGACGGCGCCACGGTCGCGGCGGTGCGCGACGAGACGGGCGGGGAACTGCCGTTCGCGCGCCTCGAGCCCCTTCCGATCGGCGGCATCTACCCAGCGAACAACGAGGACCGCGTGCTCGTCCGGCTCCGCGAGGTGCCGAAGCACCTCGTGGACGCCCTTATTGCCATCGAGGACCACAATTTCTACACGCACCACGGCTTCGATCCGCGCGGCATCGCCCGCGCGGCCATGAACTTCCTCCGGGGGAAGGGGCTTCAGGGCGGCAGCACGCTGACGCAGCAGCTCGTGAAGAACTTTTTCCTCAGTCACGAGCGCACCCTCCAGCGCAAGGTCACCGAGTTCTTCATGGCAGTGCTGCTCGAGCTGCACTACGACAAGGAGGAAATCCTCGAGACCTACCTGAACGAGATCTATTTCGGGCAGGACCGCGACCGCGCCATCCACGGCGTCGGACTCGCGTCGCTGCACTATTTCGGCAAGCCGATCGAGCACCTCACGCTTGCGGAGAGCGCGCTGCTGGTCGGCATGGTGAAAGGCCCGGCTTACTACGATCCGCACCGCCACCCGCAGCGCGCGCTCGAGCGGCGCAATCTCGTCCTGCGCGAGACGAGAGACCGAGGCTCCGTCACGACGGAGCAGTACGCCGCCGCGCGGGCCGCGAGCCTCGGCGTCAAAGCCAAGACCTCGGTCGGCACCTCGCCGCACCCGGCCTTCCTCGACCTCGTTCACCGGCACCTGCGCCGGGATTACGACGAAGCCGACCTGCGCTCCGAGGGCTTGAGGATCTTCACCACGCTCGACCCGCGCGCGCAACGTGCCGCGGAGAGCGTTCTCGCGCGTAAACTCTTGCAATTCGACAAGGACAAGCGCTTTGGCGATCCGGGGCTGGAAGGCGCGATCGTGGTCACCGACGACCAGGCGGGGGAAGTGCAGGCGCTGGTCGGCGGGCGCGACGCGCACTACCGCGGCTTCAATCGCGCGCTCGACGCCACGCGGCCCGTCGGGTCGCTGCTGAAGCCCGCCATTTACCTCACGGCGCTCGCCGAGCCTTCGCGCTATACCCTCGTCACGCCGATCGACGACGGGCCTTTCGTCTGGAAGAGCCGCGGCGCCCCGGATTGGCGGCCGGCGAACTACGACGGGACGCACCACGGCGCGGTGCAGCTGCGGACGGCGCTGGCGCAGTCCTACAACGCGGCTACGGCACGCCTGGGCACCGAGATCGGCATCGACAAGGTTCTCGCCACCATGAAGCGGCTCGGGATCGAGCGCGAGCTGCGCCCCTTCGCTGCGACGCTTCTGGGCGCGGTGGACCTGAGCCCGCTCGAGGTGGCGCAGATGTATCACACGATCGCGAGCGGCGGATTCCGCACGCCGCTGCGGGCAATCCGCGAGGTGACGACCCGCGAGGGCCGGCCGCTCAGGCGCTATCCGTACGCGGTGGAGCAGGCGTTTCCGGCCGAGCCGATGTATCTTCTCACCGCCGCGATGCAGGGCGTGGTGCGCGAAGGCACCGCGCAGTCACTCAAGAACTGGTTGCCGCCCGAGAGCGCGGTCGCCGGCAAGACCGGGACTACCGACTCGCAGCGCGACGCCTGGTTCGCGGGATTCACCGGCGACCGGCTCGCGATCGTGTGGATCGGTTACGACGACAACCGCGTTGCGCGACTCTCGGGCGCCGCCGCGGCGCTGCCGGTCTGGGGCGAGCTGATGGCGGCTCTCGATCCGATACCGCTTGCCCGGCCCATGCCGGACGGCGTCGAGAACGTGCTGATCGACCCGCAAAGCGGACTGCGCGCGGACGGAGGATGCGACGGGGCTCTCGAGCTTCCGTTCGCGAAAGGCACGGCGCCGGCCGAACGCGCTCCATGCGCATCGGCGCTCGGTGTCGCGATCGAGGAGATGAAACCGCGCGTGAAGAGCTGGCTGGAGCGCCTGTTTGGAGGATAAACGGGTGATGAGCGTTCAATGAGAATACTCGCTGCCTTCCTGGCGGCCGTCATCGGCGGCTGCGCGGCCGTGCCGGCGACCGGCCCCGTTCCAGAGCCGGGGCCGGGGCCGGCGGCGCGCACCGAGAACTTCGCCGTCGCCAGCCTGATGGACGGCGCGCGCGCCGATGCCGCGGCCGGCCGGCTCGCTAACGCAGCGGCATCGCTCGAGCGCGCGCTGCGAATCGAGCCGCGCAATCCGCGCCTGTGGCAGGAGCTTGCGCGCGTGCGACTGAAGCAGGGTGACTATGCGCAAGCCGAGAACGTCGCCGCGCGCTCCAACTCCTGGGCCGGCGACGACAGTGGGTTACGAGCCGAGAACTGGCGCCTCATCGCGCAAGCACGTGATGCGCGCGGGGATGCCGCCGGCGCCCGCGCCGCGCTCGAAACCGCGGAGCGCCAGAGATAAGAGCACGCTGCCCCGAAACACGGCAGGAAGCCGTCGACTGCGGAAAAAAGGAAGGCCCGCCAAGGCGGGCCCTTTTACTTGCTACGAGACCGGGCGTCGCGCCCCGGCGAAATGCTGACTCCAGTACCGATCGCCCAGGCTTGCGGTCGAGACCTGCTTGCCGCTCGACGGGGCGTGCACGAAGCGATTGTTGCCGACATAGATGCCGACGTGCGAGTTGCGCTTGCCTTCCTGATGGAAGAACAACAGATCGCCCGGGCGGATCTCCGTTTTTGGGACGGCGCGGGAACTGCTCCATAGTCCTTCCGTGTTTCGCGGCAGACGCAGGTTGACGCGGGCATAGCTGTACTGCACCAGCCCGCTGCAGTCAAAACCCTGCGGCGAGCTGCCGCCGGGGCGGTACGGTTTGCCCTGCATCTCGAGCGCGTACCGGGCGGCGCCGGCACCGACGCCGGCGGCCGGTTCGGCTTGCCGTGGCGCAGCGGAACACCCGCCCAGCGCGAACAGAATCAGACCGGAAGCAGCGAGAGTGAGTCGATCAATGCGCATATGCCCTGCAGTATTGTATGGGCGGTCTGCAGCGTCGGTGACTTATGCCACACTTGGGACGGAGTCAATCAATCTTCGCGCCGCTGAGCTTGAT
>Ga0105252_10001049_pt1 | contig 13764 bp, 20 predicted proteins | sample EasRivMeERMZT100_FD_89675 | JGI IMG/M metagenome (GOLD analysis project Ga0105252, IMG submission 89675) | Soil microbial communities from meander-bound floodplain in the East River, Colorado, USA - East River MetaG ERMZT100 | ecosystem: Environmental > Terrestrial > Soil > Floodplain | place... | reverse complement strand
CGAGTAGCGAATGGCATCGTTGGCTAGACGGTTGTATCGATCAAATCGATTGCCTTGCTGTGGACGGATATTCGCAGCCCAAGACCGGCCAGCCTAAGGAATTTGAATACCTTTTGTTGCCGATCATCGACTGTGCTATCGAATCCGGTAAACAATGGGCAGTTATGGAAACTGGTTGCCAGGAAAAGCCTAACGATGTTGACTATAAGCTGGGATGGTATGACCGTACAGGGGATTTCCTTGAAACCTATTTGAATACGCCTAGCATGCCTAGATGTATGTATGTCGTATTCAACACGTCGAATGACGGATCAGGCGGATGGCAGCCGACCAGTAGCGACAAGGCTTACTCGGCTTTTATTGAACTTTGCAACCGTGATATTTGGAAAGGGGGTGTGTGATGGATAGAGTGCAGTTGGCACAAATCATCGCAGAGTATCTTAACGACCGCGATGATATTGCAACGGCTACTAACTCTGGCAGTCAGGTGTTGGTAGAAACTCAAGGGGGTCAGGCATTCGCTGTTGAAGTCGGCCCTAGCTTGGAAGCCTAAAGATAGGAGTAAGGTTTGCGTAGGATTGGTCTGGCTTTACTTATCGTTGTTGGCTTGGCATCTATGTCCGTGCAAGCTAACGCGGCACCATCATGGAATGAACGTTGGCAAACGGCGCGATTTAAAACCCTTGAATACCCTAAGGAAAGTTTCAGTGATCATGAGCTTGTGCTAACGCTCAAGGCTGTTTCTAGACTTAAGGGGTTCTCGTTTAGTCGCGCAAATTGCATTGCGTTGCGTGAGTCGGGCTATAATGAGTTTGCCCGTAACACTTATAGTGGCGCTGCAGGTGTGTTTCAACATTTGCCAAACTACTGGCCCGGTCGTGCCGATGCTTATGCATCGAATGCGGGACCGTTAGCCATCAAACCAAACCCTAGTCCATTTAACGGTCGAGCTAACATCATCGTTTCGGGATCGATGATGGGTAGGGGCATGTGGTCACATTGGTCGTCCACAGATAGTCCTTGCTATTGATATGCGCGGATTTATCGCAATAAGGCCTAAAACCGGGGCCAGGAGCGCGCCCGAGAGCCGATTTCGGATCGGGCCTGGTGTCCTGGGTCATTGGCATGTTGACTATTCAATAAGTTAATCACGGACATACGTAAGACCCCAACCCACCTGCGGGGGAGAACCAAATACAGGGGGTTGGGGTCTTACTTTGCTCCCGGTTTATTTAACCAGGAGGATCGGGCACCGGCGGCTGTCCATTGTATGACAGGAACGTCACACCGAAAGCTAGAGCAGCCGTTGCAAGCGTCGGTACGATGATCGCCGCCACATCTACAAAGTCGGCAAATTGATTAACTACAACGACACCAATACCACCGAGGATAGTCTGCAGAGCGGCGCGCGTAGCCTTTTGCAATGCCGTAGTAGCTGGGGATTGAGCATAAGCCCAACCTGTAGCCGTAGCTGCACCGATAAGCGCAAGGACTAGTGCCAGTCCAAGGTTCTCTGCGTTTACGCGCAGATCACCGTTGATCCAGTCATATCCCTGAGCTGTCAACATCGCGGCGCTTGCCAAAGCAGCAAACGTACGAACGAAGATGTTTAGGTACATGATTCACCCCCTCTCTATTTAGGGTTATTCATACCAGCACGAGCAGAAGACCAACCCTTTTTAAAGAACTTTTCACGATCTTCAGGCGGCGGGCCGGGATCAGGATCGGCTTTACCTTCCTCTTGAAGCCTCTTGTACCGTTCACGGTACTTTTCTTCACCCTCAACATAAAGATCAAGATTCATGTCTTCGCCCCCTTGCCATTTATCGGCATCGAATCGACCATAATATGTCCTGTGCCAAATTTCGCCAGGAACATCCGCATAATAACCAAATTTAGGACCGTTACGATCAAGCCAAATGATATCGATTTGATCTAGGTTTGTTAGATCGCCAGTGATAGCATCACCATGATTGGAGGTTCCCGGTCTCGCGGCCAGCGTTCCGCCGTTTAAGTAATTAATCCACTTCTCTACTTGCTTAGCATAAGTTCTGTAGCTATACTTGACCGTGAAAAAGCAACCATCTTGACGTGACGCTTCGATCATCGCGCCCATAGCTGCAGCGGCCTCAGGCCACATACGGCACGGGCCAGCAAGATCAGCGTCGTACATTTCAGGTTGAATGATAGCTAACTGACTTAATGGAATCTTTCCATTGTCTGTCTTAGCCATCCAAGCTAAGACCTCAGGAGTTTTGTTAGGAAACCCTGCCATTATTCTCCCCCCTCATCGATATGTGACGCCTCTGCAAACTCATAGATATGACGTCTAATAAAGAATGATATCCAACTTCTGATAGCCAAAGCAGATTGAACAAAGAACATAGATATGGTAACCACTCGTCCTAAATTAATATGACCTTCTGTTTCTACATTTTGAGGAAGATCAGGAACGAACATAGCTATAAATCCTATAATTACCAAAATAAATTGAGACACTAAAATTAGCGATTCTACCCAAATAATACCGACCGCGAATGCCTGAGCCGCGCTGTTTATACCTTTCTTACGTAAAACTAATCTCTCTACTATATTCGCCCATAGGTTGACAACTGATGGGGCCAAACCAGCTAGCCCAATACAAATCCAGACCACTTCAATTAGTTGGACGTGGGTGTGGTAAGCCCCCATTACTAGTACCTCCCTTCCTAGCCGCCTCTACCGCCCGTAAACGTAACTCCACAAGTGTAAGACGATCAGTAATGTTTTCTATCTGTGAATCTAATTCCTTTATACGATCCCCTCGTTTATTCCAGGGCCAAATCATTGGCCTCTCTCCTGTAATCGGCGTAATTCTTCTATAACGTCTTCTAATGTTGCCCTATCATCAGGAGGAATTCCCTTTTCTGCCTGTGTTACAGATTTCTCCGCAAGATCGGTTGCTCTCTCTGCCTTAGACTTCCACTCACCTGCAGACTCTCGCAGGTTTTCAAACTCTCGTCCAAAGACCCACCAGCCACGCCAGAATCCATAGAGAAAAAAGATCAACATAGCAACTAATGGACCCTGACTTAATAGGTCTCGCCATGTTTGATCCACACTTACCCGTTTTCTCCTTCTGCATATAGCACTCTCAACAACTGAGATTCATCAGGAATGTCCATGTGAAGCTCAGTCATAGTACGAATAAGCGCCGCGTTGTAGATTTCTAATTCAGCGATACGGGCCGTCATCTTGCCAATAACAGTTAAGTAATCATGATCTGTAAGCTGCACTTCAGTAGCCATCAGCTTCTACCAACTTTGATAGTTGCGTTCTTAATTGGTCCCCAAAAACCAACCACTAATCTTCCCTCGTCTTCATCATCCAACTCAGGATCAAACTCGATAACGGCGCGCTTTTTACCTTCCTCGACTACAACGTTGCCGTGTTGGGTACCTTGGAAGTCGACATAAGCCACGAACACTTCCATATCTGGTTCCGCTGTAACATCTACCGTCATCTTAGCAGTCATTATGTCTCCGCCTTTATGACTTCGATGGTACCTGTCTCCCACATGATGACCGCCTCGTGCTTGCTGGAATCGCCAGTTTTTTCTCGTAGGTATATAGCTGCATGACCGGGAGGAGGAGTTGCAGGTACATCCTCTTGGAAAGGTATCATTAGCGTGTTGATTAGTACATGTTCAGACGACCCAAGTGTTTCAATCATTTTACGATTAGGTGACGTCAAGCACAAGCGGTTCATCCAGTTTACAGAGCCGCCTAGAGTCACAGTCAAGTCAGGATCACCGCCGTCAAAAACAAATTTAGTATAACTAGACAATCGCATACTAGTGGTGGCGACTTGTTCCTGTTGGGTGTACCCATTAGTAGGTGACGAGTGGGTAGCAGATCGTGAAGCAACCAACCCAACATAGGCGTTAACCATTTCAGCGGACGGCACACTGATAACACCATCCGCTGTTGCGTCCGTACCTGTATCTGTATTTGCAATGTCTTGGAATCGATAGTAATTGAAGTTAAGTAGCTCCATGTAGATCGCGGCAATCTCAGTTGTGCCCGAAATAGTAATTGCAGCGGCATCTTCCGTACCGTCACTGATTTTCAAATAGCTGTTCAACCTCATAGAACCAAACAGTGTATTACCACCGAACGTAGTGAAACCGCTAGGTGCTGTAATAGTGCGCGTCCCAGGAGTCTCGTCTACTAGAACACCTAGGAATAACAAACTGCCAGCCTCAGGAGCCGATGCTAAGGTAGGTGTAAGACTACTTCCAGAGTTGGTGAACGCCGAAATATCTTGACCAAACGCAGGTGATCCAGTATGCCTAAGAACAAATGCGCCATCATTGCCAACATTCCAGATATCAAATTGCGATTCGTCCTGCAAACCGTGGTCTACATCCTTAATGCGAATAACTTTGTACGATTCGGTTCCGGCTTCTTCACCGTACGAGAAGTCATATTGACTCATATCTCCCCCTAACCGTTATGCGCTAGCTGTTTGATCGCACCCACACCAGTATTGAATTTAACATGCAAACCCAATCCAGCCGCGCCATCACGGTTCGACAAGTAAAGTTTACAGGCGGTCGAACCTGACACGTTAGGCGAACCAGTCGTGAACGTCTGATATAGCTGCAACGTGGCGTCTCTTGCTAACAGCGAGTTAGTGCCAGCACCACCTTGCGCGCCCCAACGGACACCATCAGCATGAACTTCAAGGACAGTCATTGTTCCCGCCAACGGTTTAAACGAAACGCGATCCTTGCCATCCACACGAGACAAAGCGACCGTAGCCTCAACCGAGCTATCGCCTGTCTGGAATGCGCCCGATCCACCAGTCAACCTAATGATGCCCTCAAACGTATATGTCTTTCCTGAACCTTGATTGAAGTTGCTTAGTAAGTCAGTGTCGTCGAGCTTAACGTCATCGGTTGCGCTGGCGTTACCCGAGGTTGATTCGTTACCAAGATCATCACGAGCAAACACACGAGCCTCATGACTCAATCCACGATCCGCAGCCGGAATCATGTAACGATAATGGTCCGTCTTCCCACCTACATACTTTGTCTTCCTTAAGTTACCTGCCGCGCGAATCTCAATCTTGTAACCGTCAACTTCATCTTCGGTATCGGCCATAGCATTCCAGTCAACATGAATGCGACGTGGCCCCTTATCAACAGCAACTCCCGAAGGCGCAGAGACCGATCCCGACGCCGAGGGTAGACCGCCAGCCGTCCAACCAGAATAGTTACCCTTGCGCCCCTGATGGTCGATAGCGCGAACACGCATGAAGGTAAAGTGAGATTTCCTAATGTTACGGAAGATCACCTTAAGATCATCGTCTGGGTCAGTATCCTGATGCGATCTTGGCTCGCTACCTGTGGGCGCTACGTTGGTAGCCTTGTGGACAAACTGAACACGATAGAACGCAACATCATCGTCAACATCAGTCGTACCGGGAGTAACCGTACCGATCACACGATAACGTGATTTCTTCGACCCGCCAGCATCAAACGACAAAGCGATGCTAGGCGCGTTCGGCGTAATCTTTGACGCAGAGGTTGACACCCATGAGGATTTGTTCCAGCTACCATCATGGGATCGAACCCTCACCCAATACGTAGTCTGAGGCTTACGAACCTTGAAGCTTTTATGTTCTCCTGCGGTCCGAACGTCTCGGATAATACTCGTAAACCCTGAGTCAGTAGCGACCTGCACTTGGAAATTCATGATGTCTTCGTGCAGAATATCGCTATCAGCAGCATCCTTAGTAGCGTCCCATTCAGCAACAATACGATGCTGATCCACGAATGCCGTAACGTTGCTAGGGGCAGGGGGAGCGACGTTATCTACTGTGGCCTGGGCCGCGCTTGTCCATGCCGTCCAATCCCCCCGTCTATTCCAACGGTCGATTGAACGAACACGAGCTTGATAGAATCGTTGCTTTTTGATTCCCTTTTGGAAAATCGTATGCGTTGTTGTATCAGCATCCGCGTCTTTTGCCTCGACAACACGCTTTCGAACGTAAGTACCAATGGGGGTTCCGCCTGAGTCGCAGATTCGAAACGCGACTTGATACCCTCGCATATCGTCTTCTTCGTCGCCTCCTGGCACGTCCCAATTGACAACCTCGTCCCATTGTACGATAGCCCGCAGACGATCCCAACGTGTCTTCTCTAACGTGTCAAAGATCACGGTAACGCCTGTAGGTGCAGGCGGCTTAGGCAAAGCATCCTGTGCAGGTAACTGTGGTGAAGTCCACGATGACCACGGCCCGATACGGTGTGCCTTATCCTTGATCGCTACGCGAGCTTGCCAATACCATTTCTTAGGTTTCTGTAGTTGATCAAACACTGCATGCACATCGGTCTCGCCCTTGTTTTCCACGCGCTTTTCTTTACGTAGCTGGTAAGGGTTTCCACCAATGGTATCGGTATCGATAGGCGTTCCGCCTGAGTCTGTAGGTCGAAACTGAACGATCCATTTATCAACGTCAGCTTGACAGGTATTAGGCGAAACCAATCCCCACGTCACTACGCCACGATATTCGAGTCGTTGCTTAACCTCACGCACACGGATAGTTAAACTCACAGTAGGTGGCAACGGCGGCTCATCTGATTCATCATCGTACTTGCTAGTGCGTTCAATGTTACGTAGTCGATGATCAAACTGTTTCTGTTGCCAAATGATATCGTGTTTGCGATCAACCTGTGGCATTAGAACGGCCCCTCATCGAATTGAACGGTACAAGCCTCACGGCCATCGTTAGTTAACGCGTAGGTCATAGTAGTGATACGCATGGATCGGTTAATCTCTATCCACCCAAAATCGCCAATCACGTCTACACGATCCCCTACCACATGCGTAAACGGAGCGAAGTCATCGAACATAACTGAAAGTTGGGGCTGAACACGCAAGTCTTTTTGCAAAGCCAATTGGGAGTTAGCGCGGTCCTGCAGCGTCGAGTAATGCTTAACATTGGTAAACGATCCACTGGCCTCGCGCAAACCGTAAGCTGCGGCAGAGGTAGAATCCAAGGCAACAGCTATACACGTATTCTTTCCGTCGCCGGCCCCAATAGCAGAATAAGAGTTAATTAATTCACCCGCGTCTTCTTCGAGGTACATAGTGGCAACGTTATTGCCCAATTCATAGTCAGCCGTCAGCGTCGCGCCCTTGGAGGGATAGTAGGTTTTCCATTCTTTGGTCGGGGTGATTTCGAAGTCGAACCCTTGTCCAACCTCACTTAACGCAATTAATTCTTCACCGATGTTAGTACGCTCCCAAAACGGGTACGTGCGATCCCTAGTCTTTCCACTCGCCGCCGCGCTGAAACGAGTAAAGCCCATGTTGCCATTAGTCTTACCTTGGGCATGGGCAATCAGGTTCCATGCGATATCAAACTGATCCACGTTTACGTATTTCAAGGTGGCATCTACGTGTCGTCTAAACAGCATAGAGAAGAATCCCTCAAATCCTAAACGTAACGTGTTATCCGAAGCTTGGGCTTGAGCCAACCACAAGTACCCGGCCCAAACACGAACACCATCACGCATGACGTGAAGCTCGCGCAGGCCAACGTCGATCAAGGATCGCACGGCCTTAGCGTCATTCAAAGGGATGAACAGGCTAGCCGCACCCGCTTCGTTCAGCGTGTACGACCACGTAGGGTTACGGGCAGGGATTGTGTCCAGCACAGTACCCGCCAGATTAGCAATACGAAACTCGTAAGTAGCCAATTAGGGACCATTCACGATAGCCGGGGTCGCCGCTATAAACTCAACAGCAAATTTGAAATACCCGATGTTGTAGTCTCGGTCCACAGGAAGATTGAACCGAACAGGCCGCGCCATGACTTTCTTTTCGACAAAGCCTGGTAATTTGAAACCAAGGGCTAAGTCTGTAGTACGAGGCGCGAACGTTGTATGAAGTGTCGGCACGATAGCGTGAGTAGGATCGCTTACGTCGCCGAAGATAAGCACATGACGTTCAGGTACAAAGCCAGTGAATAGCCAACCTCCGTCGGCCATCACATTCTCATGGTAGTCGTAGCGATACGCGCCGGGATCGAGACCTTCAACACTAATAGTCCGCACGTTTTGATCCGCCCCGAATGTCAAACCGTTATACGACATTTCCCAATCAGCTAGAGGCATCTAGATCACCACCCCCTAGTCCTAGCGGCCCAATCAATCTCACGAGCTATTTCATCTGCCGTAGCGTTAGTTTGAGCGTTGACCGTAACTTGCATGGGGGATCGCTGGCCCCAACCAGTCTGAGCCTCCCCTAGACTTTGCTCCATACCACGCTTCACGGCCTCGGCCAAAATTCCCAACCCACGAGAATGTAGCGGGATAACAGCCTCAGCGCCCTTACCGGCAAAAGTCGAATAGTGCCCTTCGCCCACGAGGTAGGTAGGTCGTCTAGCAATAAACGACGCGCGACGCATACCGCCAGTCGCCATACCTATTACTCCACCACCTGCTATACCCAGAACCCCGCCCGATCCCCCTTGAATAACCTCAACTCGCGCGTGGTATGTACGCTCCAAGTTATTAAGCAAGTTTTGAAGGCTGTTAATAGTACCACTAGCGTTATCGTCGGCTTCAAGTTTGGCCGTGTATGGAGAGCCTTTAGAGAATTCACGCGCCCTATCTGTAACGCCTTTTACCTTACGATCAGAATTTTGAGCCGCGCTACCAAAACGTTCAAAGCTAGATGATCCCTCTAAGGCTTTACGTCCTTGTTCTTCCAAAGCCTTAGTATTTTCACGTAACTTATCCGTTGTTCCCTTTGTCAAATGCTCTGCGCGTTGCTGCTTTTGGTTGTAAATCTCAACCTTATCATTGGTTCGTTCTTGGGAGGACGCTAGGTTCTTTAATGCCCCGGTAACTGACCGTATGTGTCCTAACAGCATATCCAACGCATCATCATAGCGGCCTGCAGCTAGCGCGGCTTGGATAGTAAATCGTTGGGAATCGTTTAGCTCAATACCCATTCGATCAAGGTTGCCAACTAGGTTAGCCACCTGTAACCGCTGTTTATCAGTAATCCCTTCAGCCGAAGATAGCGAAGAAATCCACTGACGAGTAGCATCGGCCGATCCAATGGTAGTTTTAATAACGCCGAACATCTGGTTACGATGCTCAACAAGCCGATCATTAAGACGTTCAATTTGTTTCTCCGCGCCTTGAGCTTCAAAAAATTCGCCAGTGAATAGCGAGCCAAATTGCTCCGCTATACTCTTAGTGTTAAACTCGTCAACCTTGGTTTGTAAACTATCTACCTTAAGCCCTAAATCGGCAAACGTAGCTTTACCCTTTTCGATCTTCTTAAACCATTCATCCGCAGCGTTATCCGCCTCAATGACCGTTTGAACGGCCTTAGACACTAGCGCAACGAATACAGCGATACCCACCGTCGCTAAACCCGTCTTTAATGCGCCTAGAGCCGTGCGCCACTTACCTACGGCGGTCGCCGCAACGGAAGTCTTTGTACCAGCCGATTGAGCCGCTGTGCCAAATGCGCCCATACCTTTAGACGCGCTGTTAAGAATACCTGCAAGCTGGAACACAGAACGAAGTCGCAGCATAGTACCTATAAAGGTAAGTATCTTACCACCAACCAATAAGAACACTCCACCAAACGCCACTATACGTGCGATCATTTGCTTAGTGCTAGGGTCTAGTTTGTTAAAGGTGTCAGCTAGGCGTCCGAAGAATTTGGCCACATTTAACAAATCAGGCATCAATTCCTGAGCAAAAGCAATACCCAGGTTCGTAACCTGCGTCTTCAACTTCTCAAACACAAAGCCAGGGTCTTGCGTGCGCATGATCTGGAACTGTTTAGCTAGCTCGCCACCAACGTTAGAACCCTCAAGCTCTTTTACCGACTTATTCAATTGCTCAAATTGAGGGATCGCCGTACGGAAAAATCGGTTCGCCTGAATCGACCCCGCACCAAACATCTTTTCGAAGGCTTGTGATCGCTCCTGCGTAGTCATATCCGCCATCTTCTTACCCATATCAGTAATGATGTCGTTCAATTGGCGGAAGTTACCTGTAGCATCATATACCGACACGCCCAACACATCTTTGATATCACCAGCGGATCGCGTGATTTGGTCGAGCGCACGAGACACAGAGATAGACGCTTCGGCCTGCGAACGACCTCGTAAGGTCAGGAATGCGATTGAGCCTGATACCGACTCAATAGCCTGATCCGTAGCCTTAGCCGAACCAATAACGTTACCAAACGCATTGACTAGCTCACCGTAAGTGCCGCCCGAAATACGCAGCATGGCAAACTGCCTATCCAACACATCGGTAACGTTACCCGCCGACTTGCCAAACGCGTTTTGAATATCCACAACTCCACGGGTAGCTTCGCGCATCTGTACGTCGCCCGTTACAGCCGCCTTAGCCAACGCGTTAACCGACTTAATTGCCTGATCCGACGTCTGTTCTGTGGTCGAGAAAATGTCATACAACGACTCGGCAATCTCGGTACCAGCTACGCCAAACTTAGAGCTTACTTCTAACGCGGCTTTCGATAGATCACCTAAGCCCTTTTCACTTAACTGAGCCTGCGTATTAGCCAAAGCCATAGCGTGCCCAAAGTCGATATTGGCTTTGACCGCTGCACCTGTGGCCGCAGTCATAGCAATACCGGCGCGGGTCATGCCTCGACCTAATGTATCAAAAGCCTGCGAGTAAGCAAACGCATTAAGGGAACCCCTACCCAGGGTTCCCATTAATGTTTGCGCGCTGCCACCAACACGATTAATAGCCGCGCTAGCGCGATCTTCAGCACGAATTTCTAGGACCATCAATTCACGAGGACTTAGCATTACGCTCCGCTTGCTCCGCTTGCAAGGCCAAAATCATCCTCAAATCATCGATCCATTCCGCATCTTCGTCAAGTATCTGACTAGGCATAACATGCAACACTGTACAGAGATTGATAATTGATAAACGTTCTAAAACCCAATCAGGTTGAGGCTTCGTAGGGTAAGCTATCGCTTGACGAAATCTCTCCGCTTTTGGGTACATCATCCTCGTCATCTTGCGGAGGCTGGTTCATATCCGAAATCAATTGTTCAATTTCGCCCGCGATACGGGGATCAAGTTTTATAATATCAGCCGTATTCTTGAAATTAAGTGGCTTACCATCTGCATCTTCTAGGTTGTGATCAACGATACAACGTGAGAATTCAAAATGCTGAATCTCAAGCGAATCAGTATCAAACTCAATACCAGCCTTTCGACCACGACCCTGCCCAGCGCGCATTGTTGATCCGATATCTCTACGGCGAAGCATCTCCCCGTAAGTCAATCGACGAAGCTCAACAAACCCGTCGGGCAGGGTCTTAAGGTCGTAGTGTTCAGCCTTGCTTTGATCAGTCGTTGCGTTTGGCATGTTCTCCCCCTACGGTTACTATTACGTCATAGTTTCAGCAGTTTTGACCACAATCGAATACTCATCAGATGTGTTGTGGAAAGCGTGAGCCTCGACCACAGCACGGTTGACGTCACCAAGCGATGATAGGTTAGTAACGTGAGATTCGGATGCGGTTGCCGTTGTGACAACGGTAACATCTTCAGTACCGCTAAGAATACCCTTTAGAGTCATAGAGCGAATGGTTTGGGCGATAAAGGCGTCATAGTCGGTTTGAGTATCATAGTCAAATTCATAGCTCCAAGCGGTCTCGCGCTCGCCCCAATTGTTGTATGCAGCTTTGCGCTGCCCGTTAAGGCGATTAGCAAAGGTAAGGTTGTCATTGATCGTAAAGTTGAACGTATCAGCATCGGCTCTAGGCGTAGCCGTTGGAACCTCAAGCGTAATATCGCCAGGACCAATAGGCTCGCCCGTAGACCATGCTGGCGTACCTGCAGATTGAGTAGCTACGTCCGATCCCACGATGCTAGCGGTACCCATCATCAGACCATTATCAACGGTGAGATTCAAGCTACCAACTGAACAACCAACGTACCCACGAGGGTTGCTACCACGGTTGACTAGGATCGACAGACTCTTACGGTTTGTAACGCCTGCAGCCGTCGTCGTCTTCGCAACATGTGCAGGAACAAACGTGTAAACGTATGGCCCAGCACCAGTACGAGACGGCGTAACGCGCATCGCGTACAGGAAGTAGATCAACGCGTCAGGCGTCACTTCGAAAGTGATTTCACCTTCTACATGCGTGTAACCTTGTACCGCCCCACTTCTACCCGCAAGTCCCCTAATGTTGGTACGCCAAATCTTTTCCTCGACCAAATTTAGACTTTCAGATCGAATAGGAATCCACTTCGCAGGAGTAACATAAGTGCCGAAGGTCACTTCAGGCGCGACACCTAGGGTACCTGCACCACCAACCTCAACTGTCACTTGGATTCACCCCCTTCCGTTTCGTCCAATACCACAACTTCAGGTGGCGGTTCGTCTTTCTTAGTGTTACGTAGTTTCTTACCGCTCTTATCAGTAACAGTTATTCCGTAACCATCAGCCAGAAACGCCACTTCATTGCGCTCTGCCTCTACGGTAATAGAGCCGCCGTTTTCAATAACCCCATAAGGCGGTACCTCAATAGGATCACCGACGGGACGTGTAGGCTGATCGAGCGAAATGGTGTATTCTGGCATCCGCCCTCCTAGTTAAAATTCTGACGTGATCGAGCTTCCCATTGCAATCGCGTAACCTTAACGACAGTATTCTCCCTAATAGTAAAACCGGGTTGCATGAGACTAACAAAACCGAAAATAACCAATCCAGCCAAATCCGTATTAAGATGCAACGTGGCTTCAATATCTTCGGCCAGCAACGCGGCTTCACGTTGGTTGATTTCTGCCGATCCAACCTCCCCATGATAGACATAGATTCCTATTCGGTGTTGGATCGCAAATCTATGTGTTGCACCTTCACCTGTGAGCGCGCGATCCTTAGGGAATGGCGCTACACAAACTGAAGGATAATCAGGAATCTTATTTTGATCACCCCAATAGACTCGCTTGATTTTTAATACTTCTTTTTGTTGATCCAATAGCGCGACCATCGCGTCAACGATTTCAACCTCGCGCCAAGTAAGATCAGCCATAAATGAAATCCAAAAACGCGCTTAAGATTGGTATATCGGCACCATCATCTAGAAATGCCCAATCACGAACGGGCATATATTGCGTACCGTCAAGGTGGAATCCTCCGTAGCCAGGCACGCCCTTTTCGGCTATAGCCCCACCACCGCCAGAACTGACACTCCAAGGCGCCGTACCCGCCGCGTCCTTTAAAGCCCCACTACGAACTAGAATATCCATAGGGCTTCCTTCCGCCGCCTTACGCGCTAATGTCGCAGACGCTAACGGAACGAATGCGCCGGTTGCAAAATTAGATGCCAATTCTGTATTGACAATTTCGCCGACAGCTTCGAGAAACGGAGTCATATCTTGGAGCTTAGATTCAAGCTCAAACATATCTGCAGGATAATCCTGCCCCGCAGTCACAAAGATGCCGAACGCAACCATCTAGAATTCCATATCCATAAAGAATTTACGATCTGGATGAGTAGTACCTTCTACGACGGTAGTGCTATTCGGCCAGAAATCATCTTCGGACCAATCGATCCCCGAAGTGATACCGACCTCAACCAAGGTTAAAGTACCCTCGCGTAGTTGCTGGATCAACTCATCCGCCCGCCGTCTAAGACGAGTAGCATGAGTGCTGGTAACATCCGCATCAATAGCATACTTCTTATCGTACAAAT
>Ga0105252_10001047_pt1 | contig 13777 bp, 27 predicted proteins | sample EasRivMeERMZT100_FD_89675 | JGI IMG/M metagenome (GOLD analysis project Ga0105252, IMG submission 89675) | Soil microbial communities from meander-bound floodplain in the East River, Colorado, USA - East River MetaG ERMZT100 | ecosystem: Environmental > Terrestrial > Soil > Floodplain | place... | reverse complement strand
GGTGTATCGGGGGAACCGTGCAATTTTGGGGGGTTCCCCCCCTTCTTTGAATTCCACGGATGCTTTGGATCGAGAGGTGATCCATTCACATCGCAACCGAATGATCCTCGATCGTGTTCTCTGTTGTGACAATCACTGCATAATACTTCGAGATTGAATACATCGTAGACAAGTTCAGGCGCATGCGTGGTGGGGATGATGTGGTGCACATGGGCACGTGATGTGTGGTGCAAATCCTCATTGCACCGTGCACACCGATAGTTCGCATTCATCAATGCTTGTTTGCGTATGCGATAACGCCAGTGTGCTGTCTCATAGAGATGTTTGGGATGTGTCATGATCTAGAGCCGTGCGCGAGGAAGGCCGCCATCCAGTGCGCCAATGAAGTTGAGCAGCAGCAGGATCACGATCAGCACACCGACGACCATGATGACGATCTTGCCGACGCGCTTGAATGGTTCCTGTAGTGGGATTGTGTCGAGTAGGTAGGTGAGCAGCCACAGCACCACGCCGACGATGATGATGTAGATGACGAGGTAGATCAGGCCGCCGATCATGGGGATCTCCCTGACAGCAAGACGCCGCCCTTCTGCTCATAGCTCATGGCTCACGCAGGCATGAATGTCGCCTGACATCAGGTGGCAATGCTACCTCGAATGCCTGCACGACCAGCACCATCTTGCCCTCGTCTGCCTGCCTGCGTGCGTGAGGACAGTCGATGCGATGTGCGAGCATGCCGATCTCATCCTCGGTGAATGCATAATCACGCGGCGTACGAGCGAGCACGTTACCACCAGGCCCAGGGACTACATGTCCCATCAGGTGCAGCACGGTACGGACAATGGTTAGTCCAGGTCACCGACTGCCAGCTCAACACGACCGAGCACATCGAGTAGCACCAGCTCACGCTGCCTCGACGACATGCCCTCGTAGATTCCGCACAGGCCAGCAAAAACGCCGCTGTTGATCTGCACACGCTCGCCCTTGCGGAAGCGCTCTTTCGGCAGGATCACGAACCCATCTTTTTCTTGCGCCTGCATGGTCTCGATCCAGATCGACGGAAGCTTCGCCGGTGTATCGCCGTTGCGCAGCAATGTTGAAACGCCGAGCGTACTGAGCACGCTGTGCCAGCGATCGGCGATCCAGATGAACAGGTAGCGCGGAAACAGCCACGCCTCGACCTGGACCCTGCTGCCGTTCCTGATTTTGATGTTGCGGGTGCGTGGCGCGTAACAGACGAAGCCCTGCCGCTCGAGGTGCGCAAGTGCTCGCCGTTCTGCTTGTGGATGCGTGAGTACCACGGCCCAGTAGGACAACGCGAGCCCCTCGGAAATTTCCCTATGTTCGGGAATTACCCGCTTTGCGGGCAGACCGCAAGATGTAGCGGCTGCCGGTGCCCATGGTGCCATGGATGGTGGTGCCGGTATCCTCGAGCAGGTCGTTGATCTGCCAGATGTGGGATTTCAGCGTATGGCGGGAATGTTGCTCGGTGAAGATCAGCCCGAACAGGTCGTCGGCGTCGATGCCGCCTTTGCCCGCACGTTTGACCGCGTCGAAGATCCGCGCCTTCAGCGGCGTGAGGCGCCTGCCCACCCGGTAGATCACCGACGGCTGGCCGCAATGTGGGCAGCGGAAGCGCCTCACGTCTGGATCGCCGCGCGCTTCGCCCGGAGCGTTTCCTCGCGCTCGAGCCGTTTCCGCTCGACCACCTCATCCAGCTCGGCCCGGGTGGCCATATGCGGCGGCTTTACCGGGCTACCCTCGCCGGTCCCCTTCTGTTCCAGGACCAGAGTAGAAGAGTCTATTAGTTTAGAGTCTAAGTCTCTGTACGTTACTGTGACGTCTCGTGACCGTGACGTTACGTTACGTGACGTCACCGTTACGTTACTGGAACTTTTCATGAGAGCCTCCCGGGTTCCCCGTTTGCGTTCCCGGTAGCGGTGCTGCCGCTCGCTGTTGGTCGCATCCGACATCGGCTGCCGCTCGTCCCAATCCACGATCCGGCGACGCTCGAGGAACGGCTTGGTCCCATCCTCAAGCGCCTTGTAGATTGCCCTGACCTGGTCGGGAGGAATGCCCAGCGCTGCCCCGCAGGACACCGGATCAAACTCCTGGACACTGCCGCGCGGCCGCCCCTTGCTGGCAACAGCCATCAGCACGATGCCGACACCGAGCGCGTCCACGACCCGGCACTCGGCGATCAATGCCGCCCGCTGCCAGACCGGATGCGAATAGACGCCCTCATACAGGCGGAACCAACCATAGCGTTTGTGTTCGTTCGTCATGGTTGCCCTTTCTGTCCGCTGATAGCGGCCTCAAGTGGCAATTCCGCCAGCGGCGAGCGGTCGCCGACCCATTCAGCCCAGGCCGCGCCAACCGCATTGCTGCCGGGAAACAGGTCGTCGAGCGTGTCGCCAGGTTCGGCGTTGAGAAACGCAAACACCCAACGGCAGAATCCGCGCGGCTTCGCACCTGTCAGGCCGCGCTGCAGCGTGATGCTTTCCGCGACCCAGTCGCGCACCGTCGGCTGCGCACGATCAGGCTTGCGACCGCCTCTGAAGATCACCGGCTCCCACGCATAGGCCGGATTCACATTCGGCTTGAACGACGCGAACGGCTTTACCCAGGCCCCAACACGGCAATTCTCCGGTGTCATGAGGAGGATGGTGCAAAGGCTCGGCGCGCTCAGAGACAGTGCCCATCCGTCCGGGTATTCATCGCAAAGCTTCGCAATCAATTGCCGATGTGTTTCCGGATCGTCCCACGACAGTGTATCGGGATGCTCATAGAGCGAACCGCACCCCAGATAAGGCGGATCGGCATAGGCGAATTTCATCGTCGCACCCCCTGATGCGGCTGATAACTGATGCGGGCATGGTGCGGGCAGTAGGACCCGTGATCGCAGAGGTCGCCGCAATAGAGGAACGCGGCCTCGTCGATCACCCAGCGGCACTGGCCGGCGCGCAGCTCCAGCAGGTGCACGGCGCAGGGCGAGACGTCGGGCGGCCGGGACGGCATAGGCGTGGGCGGCGGCGGTGCTGGCATGGGCCGAGGTCGTGGCGGCATGGGCGGCGGCGGTTTCGGCCGTTCCCGCTTGCGCGCCGAAAGGCCGAGGCGGCCGGCCTTCCCGATGACCGCGTTTCTGGTGCATCCGTGCCCGATCTCGCGCGCCACCTGGGCGCAGGTCATGGTGCCCCATAACCGCCGCAGCAGCGCAATGCGTGGCGGCGTCCAGCCCTCGATCTGGAAATTGTTGCGGTGGTCCATCCGCCGCCCTAGCGATTAGTGTTCGCCCCGCTGTCCACCACTGGGGTCGTCGTTTGAACGCATGGGTGACGCCATGGCGTAACGGGGATCGGCCTTCCATGAGGTGAGGCGCGGAGTGAGCTTCCCGTCCTCACGGACCGTCAGCCTCGCACCCTCGCCGATCGAGCGCACCCGCAGCGCCAGCATGGTGCCCCGGTACATCTCGAGCGGTGTCGCCGGGTCGATCCCGCGGGCGATCAGCACACGGCAGGCATCCAGGCTCGGCACCCGGCTATTGGCCAGGATCACCTCGCCCGCATGCTCGACCTCGTAGAAGCCGATCCTGGTACCGGGCCGAATGTAGATGGAAACAGGTTTCACGTGAAACGTCGGGATCATTTTTCTCCGACCTTCCTGGCATCGGCGGCAACCAGCGCGGCCTTGGCGGTCGCCAATGCAGCTTCGTATTCGGCAAACAGCGGCCGCAGAATGTTCATCGCATCTTCCAGCTTTGCAACGTCATAGGGCTTCGGTGCGCGTAGCCAGTTCAGGTCGATCGACTTACGTTCCGGTTGCCCCTTCTTGCACTGGACCTGCACGCGAGCCTCGGACGTAAGGTCTGAGAACCGCATCGTTGCATATTCCTGGGCGCTTTGAATTTGAACGTGCCCATACTTGTCGGTGAATTCGATCGGCGTCCCGGTGAACTCAGGATCGACATCGTGCCGCGTCAGTGGCTTGAGCGGTGGTGCTTTGTGGAAGCGCAGCACGCTTGCGTAGCGAGGCCCGGGAACAACTGCCACCTTCTTCGTGCGCGGATTCTTCTTCAGCAGATCCTCTGCTTTTTTGCTGAGAGATACTTTCCGGTTCTTCACCTGAGCCACGTCGTCTTCAGTGCCGTAGGTCCTGATGACCCGTGCGCGTTGCACGGCAGTGAGCGACACGTTCATCATTTTAGCGGCCTGCTGCCGTGATAGGGCCGAAGAAATCGAGGGTGCTTCAGTTGAACCACCCTCAATTCTTGTGAACTTCTGATTGTGTCCGTTGATGATGTTGGCGAGCTTCTCGGCCGCGAACGCGCTTTCCTCCATCGACATATGGCGGCGGTGGTCGTTGAGCGAGACAACTAATTTAAGCGCCTGCTTGTCGCTGATCTCACCAGCGTCGATATACCATGGCTCTATGCCAGCAGCTTTGCAGGCCCGCTCGCGATTGCGGCCGTCGAGGATCATACCTTTGTAGGTTGTGATCGACAGACGCTGGCCATTAGCTTTGATGTCGGCCGTGAGTTCCTTAAAATCTTCGCCTTCCATCAGCGGCCAGATTTCACTGTAGGGATGATGTTTCATTTGATGCTCCTGTTAAAAAAAGGGGCGGGCATTCGCGCCCGCCCCTTCCCCCACGCTTTCAGGTTTCACTCGGCCGCAATGGCGGTGTCCGGCTCATCGATCGCCGGAAAGTCCTCGTTGACCTGCAGCATCCAGCGGCGGCCAAGCGGTTCCTGCTTGTGCCATGCGTTGAACGCCTTGATCAGCGTGCCGAGCATGTGCTGCTTTTTCATCGGCTTGTCGGCGCGGTTGTCCTTGTCGATTTCCTTGCGCAGCGCAGCGATCGGATCATCCGGTTGACGTTCGGAATCGTCAGCCACCTCCTGGAAGAAATCATCGGCCAGTTCATCGCCGTACAGATCGATGATCCGCATGCCGAGATAGGCTACGACCTCCTTGCGGTCGCCGATATATTTGGCAACCTCCTTCCAATCGGACGCAGCCGATCGGGCCGCCTTCTGAGCGTTGGGATATTTGGTCATCAGGCCAAGCACGTCAGCCGGAGACATCCGCAGCAGTTTGGTGGCGCCGGTGGCGTTGTAAATACCATGCTCCACCTCTTCGCCGATGCGGACAACCTTGGCGATGGCCGCAGCAACACCGTTGAAGCCCGCGGTTTGCAGCGCAGTGGCCGACGTGCGAGACCGCGCGTTGTCGATGTAAGCAAACAACATCGGGATCGGTTCGATATCAGTGACCACGAAGGTTCTGATGGTCGCGCCTGAAATCAACACCGCATAGAGGCGGTGCTGCGAGTCCTGCAGGATGCCGTTGGTGTCGAGAAGCACAGCCTGCCCGGTGGCCTTCCACTGTCCGGCCGCCATCTGGTTGGCGTAATAGAAGACGGTGGCCGGGTCGATCTTGCGGTTCGCGCCGGGACGATTACGCCGCAGCAGATTCACGGCAATCTGCGGTGTGATATCGTTCCAGCCGGTGATAACCGGGAGCGGTCCCGGATCGGGATTGGCCTTGATGTCGGCATCAAATGCCTCGACCAGGGCGAGCACCTCCTTCGGCCTGGGATTCTCAAGGTCCATCTTGAGAGTCTCAGGATCGGAGAGGTCGAACGCGGGACGCAGATTTACAATAGCACTCATGTTAAGACCTCGATTGTCGCAGGTGATGCCGATATGGCTTGAATGTGCGACAGGACCGCCTTAACAGAAGGCAGGGGTTGACGTCAAGATTGGGTTGACAAGGATGCACGACGGAGTCAGGGCGGCGATCGACGCTGCGGGCAGCGGCCACAAGCTGGCAAAGTTGCTGAAAATCTCGCCGCAGTCGGTGTTCCAGTGGCGGCTGATCCCGGCCGAGCGGATTATCGAGGTTGAACGGGTGACCGGCGTGCCGCGCGAACGGCTGCGGCCTGACCTGTACCGCCGGAAGAAATTGGCCGCTCAATAGGGCGTGTCAAGTTTAGCTTGACAGGCCGGTCATGTTTCCCGCATTGTCCCGCCATCGGATCATCTTGGGGAACAAAAATGACTACCGAACGTACATGGAAAATCACTGACGCCGACGGCGGCAACCGCCGCACGGTAACCCTGGCGCAATTCCGGGCCGAGATAAATGCCCGCCATCAGGCCAACGCACCAATCGCCAAGGCATGGCACAAGGGTGATATGGCCGGTGTTGCGGCGGCTCAGAAAGCCAATAAGTTTCGCCGCCAGCACTAATGAAACCGACATATAAGGCGATGCGGCTGCCTTCCGGCGACACCGAGGTACGCGTCACGGCACATCCGATGTGGGCCGATATGCAGCAGAACGGCCCGGTCACCGTCACCCTGACGCCCGACCAGTACCAGCGCTTTCTGCAATGGTTCAACGGTGCTGGCCTGATCCAGGACCTGTTACCTGACCTCGACGCCAGCACGCGCGAAAAGCTGCAGTCCGGGCTCGACGACGAATCCTTTGGTGCAATCGCAAACGAGGGTGACGAAAAATGATCGACTGGAAAAAACCCCTCTGGACGACAGGAGACGAACCGCATCACGCGGTGCTGATCGATCGGCTGCCATTCCCGTGCGAAGGCAATCAGCCGATGGTCGTGCGCGTGTTCACGGACGAGGGATGGACCGTGCAGACCTACTACGTCGACGGCACCTATCTGCTCAACGGCGAGAAAAGCCCGTGGGATCTGCAGAACGCTGCGGTGCTGGAGCTGGTGTCATGAACAAGCGCGAGGAACTGATCCACGCCGCCGCGACCAGCATCGTCGTCGAGGCCGTGGCGGTGATCCTGTTCATCGGCATGCTGCTGGTCTGGGCGGCGATCCTTGGCGGTGTCGTCCATGGGTGAAGTCCTCCATTTCCCCGGCCGCCGCCAAGAGGTGCCGCACGTCGAGCGCGACACCGGCGGCCGGGCGTTGCAGACCGCCGAGGATACGCTGGTCGACGTCGTCGCCTCGTTGATGGTCTGCCCGGACGACCGGATGACGCGCATGCAATGCATCGCCTATGCCACGCACCGCATGAAGCTTGCGCAGCTTTGCCTCGATCTCGCGCTGGCCTGCGAAAAGGAGAAACTGTCATGACCTTCAAGATCGAGAAGCCGGGCATCTACCTCGACGTTTGGCCGGGCGACTATTTCGCAGATCCGTGTCCGAAGCCGTCGCTCACGCAAAGCCTCGCAAAGGTAATGCTCGAAAAAAGCCCGCTTCATGCCTGGTATCAGTCGCCTTCGTTAAATCCGGATTACAAACGCAACGACGATACGAAATTCGACATCGGCAATGTTGCGCATGCGTTGCTGATCGGCCGCGGGCGCGAGGTCGAGGTGATCGAAGGCCATGATGACTGGAGAACCAAGTCATCGCAGGAAAAGCGCGCCGCCGCCGCCGCGGTCGGGAAACTCCCCGTCCTCGGCCGACACTACGCCCTGGCCGACAGGATGGTCGACGCTGCGCGCGTGCAACTGGCGCAGCGCGGGCTCGAAGATTTGTTTGTCGAAGGCTCCGGCGAGGTCGTGATGTGTTGGCAGGAAGATGTCGCCGACGAGCATGGCGAGATCGAGCCGATCTGGCTGCGGCAGATGGTCGACTGGTTGACGCCAAACCGGGATGTGTTTTGCGACTACAAAACGAGCGACATGAGCGCGAGTCCGATCCGGCTCGGACAGAAAATGTGGAACGACGGCTGGCATATTCAGGCCGCCATGGCCGAGCGCGGCCTCGATAACTTTCATCCATCAAACCACGGCCGCCGCGATTTTTTGTTTTGCGTGCAAGAAACTCAGGCGCCCTTTGCTTTGACCGTCGCGAGGATCAGCGAAGCACCGCTCACAGTCGGAAGAAAACAACTCGACTGGGCGGTCGAGCGCTGGGCCGAGTGCATGCGCACGAACGTCTGGCAAGGATACCCGCTCGAAATAGTCACGCCGGTGATGCCGGGCTGGAGTGAACAGCAGTGGCTCTCCAGAGAAATTGAGGAAGCAGACAGCAAGCGCCGCGTTCTCCCCGCGCCGCCGCTCGACCGGATCTTCTCCGGAGGATGACATGAAGATCGCGGTCTCCGAGATTCGGGAAATGCTCGGCCAGCCTGATGACGGGATGACGGACGTGCCGCTCAAGTTGCGGGTGTGGATGGGCTACATCGAGATGGCGGCCGACGGCATCCCGCTCGACACCTCGGACATCCATCCGATGCTGGCCCGCGCCACCGAGCAGGTGCAGACGCTGCGGATCGCGCTGCAGGTGCTTTGCGATGACCGGGGGATCGGGATTGCCTGGGCGATCAACGCGACACGCAAGCCGCAGGGGTTGCAATGACGCAACGTAAGCCGCGCCATCTTACGCTGACCGACGATCCGGAATTTGCATTTCAAATCCCCGGTGCGCCTAGCTATGGCATTACGCAATCAGGTCGGATACGCCGCCTCGACACCGGCCGCTGGCTCAAGCCCTGCCATTCTAAGCGCGGCAGATACCTGCATGTCGCACTCTGGGAAAACGGCCACGGTCGCCTCCGGCCCGTCCATCAACTCGTGGCGCTGACGTTTCACGGATCCCGACCTTCCCCGAAGCATGACGCCGCTCACTACGACGGCGACAAGGAAAACAATCATTACACAAACATTCGATGGGCCACGCGCTCGGAGAATGAGCGCGACAAGGTTAGGCACGGCAGGAGCAATAGAGGCGAACGAAACGGTTCTGCCAAATTAACGGACGATGCGGTGCGCAAGATCCTGCTTGGCGTTCCAAACCTGCCCCGCAGTAGCGGTGGGAAGCGCATCAAGAAGGGTACCTTGCAAGCCCTGGCGCGCGAGTACGGCGTTTCGGCCAACATGGTTTGGCAGATCATCAACGGCAGGAGGCGCGTCAATGAACCGCCCCGCTAGACAATTTGACGCGAAAAATGCCGTACGTGAGCACGTTCCATTATTGATTGGCATTATGGGCAGTGCAGGTTCTGGGAAAACTTTTTCTGCGCTGCGGCTCGCCACCGGCATTCAAACTATTACCGGCGGCGACATTTATTTTATCGATACCGAAGCACGCCGCAGCCTGCACTATGCGGACAGCTTCAAGTTCAAGCATGTGCAATTCGATCCACCGTTCGGCAGTCTCGATTATCTCACGGCAATTCGGCATTGCGTGACGCAGGGTGCAAAGGTGATCGTCGTCGATTCCATGAGCTTGGAACATTCGGGGTCTGGCGGCTACCTGCAGACGCACGAAGCCGAGGTCGACCGCATGGCGGGCGATGATCTCGGCAAGCGCGAGCGCGTGAAGATGGCCGGATGGATCAGGCCGGCGTCCCTCCGCTCGCAGATGATCAGCGGGATCCTGCAGCTCAACGTCAATTTCATCTTCTGCTTCCGCGCGAAGGAGAAGACGAAGCCCAAAAAAGGCGGCGGCATCCAGGAACTCGGCTACATGCCGATCGCCGGGGACGAGCTGCTGTTCGAGATGACCGTGAACATTCTGCTGATGCCGAAGTCCGGCGGCGTGCCGACCTGGCGCTCGGACAACGTCGGTGAGAAACTGATGATGAAGTTGCCGAAACAATTCGAGTCAGTGTTTGCGAAGGAGAAGCCGCTCGACGAAGACATCGGCGCCGCTTTGGCGCGCTGGGCCAAGGGAGGCCCGACCGTTTCGCCGCAGACCCCCAGCGTTACAAACGCCACTGCGGCGGGACGTCCGGTTGCCCCGCACCAGCCCTCCGGGGTGGGTGCGGGTGCAGCCGGCGAATCCGTTTCCGCCGCAGACTCACCCGCTCACACACCTGCGGCGGACCCCGCCCCCTCGCATAAGTCCCCCAAGATCGGTGCGAGCGGGGCGGGTGAATTTGTTTCTGTTTCGCCGCAGTCGACCCAACCCGTCGACGCCACTGCGGCGGACCCCGCCCCCTCGCACCCGATCCCAAATCTCGATGCGAGCGGGGCGGGTGAAAAACTCAGCCTCGAGGACATGGCGCGCGAGGCGGCGAGCCGCGGCGATGAGGTGTTCCAGGCCTTCTACAAAAGCCGCACCGCGCCGGAGAAGGCGGTACTGCGCGGCATGGGCGAGGAGATCCGCGAGCTGTTCAAGCAGGCGAAGGAAACAGGGGAATCAAATGGTTGATGTCGAGCAGACGATCCGCGAATGGAACGAACTGAACAATGAGCGCGAGAAGCTGCGCACCGATAACGCCAAGCTGCAGGGTCGCTGCCAGGCGCTGGAGGAAAGCCTCAAGAATGCGAACCGGCTGATCGACCGGCTGCGGATGGAAGGCAATGGCTACATGAAGATTGCGATCGAGGCGGTCGCGGCCAACAACGACGCCCAGCAGATCCTGGCCGCCGCGGTGAACAAGGCCGACAGCCTGGCGAACCGCCTGGTTGAGAACGGCCCGCGGCCCGCCAGCCTCGAGGACCTGGGCGACGACATCGACCGGCGGCTGCCCTCCTGAACGCAGGGGATTACCTTGCGCACCGTCCCGGTAATGCTCCTGCTGGTGCTTGGCGTGACCGCCCAGGCGCAGACCGCGGCGCGCGAGGACCGGATTGCGTGCCGCGCGTCGGCCGGGTCGAGCTCATGGTGGATGTGGCGGCAGATCGAGGGCCGCCGCTGCTGGTTCCCCGGTGGCCGCAGCGTGCCCAAGGAGCGGCTCTACTGGCCCGCGGCCCCGGTGCAGGCCGCAGTCCCGCCAGCCCCTCCACGGGCCGCGCTGGCCGCCGCGCCCCCCCTCCCGCAGCCATCCCCGGACGCGCCGCGGCGGATCGCCACCGTGACCATCCTTCCGGAGGTCGACCGGGTGCTGACGCAGCGATTGATGGAAGGGGAAGTCTGGCCGCTGCTGACCGAGGCCCCGCCGCCACCGCCGCCGGTTCAGCAGCGCGTGGTGGTCGAGCGGATCAGCGGCCCGAAGGTCGCGGCGATGATGGCCGCGCTGCTGTTCCTCGCGCTGCTGATCGGGATCGTCGCCGCCAGCATGCTGAAAAAAAGACCGGGCCGGAAGCACCGTGGATCGGTGAACATGGGGGACTAGGACTTCCGGCCCGGCCGTCGAGATGATGAGATTAGCACAATGGCCGAGGCCCGGATCATCGCAGTGTGGATCGTCGTACTGACCGCGCTGGGCGCGCTCGGCCTGCTGCTCTACGTGGTGATGTGGAAGATCGCGCAGATGGTGTAGGGCAGGCGCACGCACAAATATGCGTTACGCACATGCGTCCGGCTGTGCTACCTTCTGCGTATAGAGCGCGTTGCGCTCGCCCGCGCAGAAGGAGGCGGCTATGCCCACCAACGACGGCGTCAAGCTGCCGCCTGGCCGCGAGCTCGATCGCATCATCAGCCTGCAAGAAGCGGAGAAGATCTCCAGCCTCTCGGTCGATAGCTGGAAACGGCACCATGCGGACAAGGTTATCGAGTTGAGCCCGCGCCGTCTTGGCGTGCGGCTGCGCGACGCGCTGATGCTCCGCGAGACCCCCTAAACAGGCGCACGGCCCGCCCCGTTCACCAATCAATTACGTGAACTAGTCGCCCGGCTGCGTCTGGTCGCCCTTTGCCTTGGCCTCGTTCAGCGCCTGCTGCAGTTGCTGCGGATTGCCCTTCGCCGCGTTGATCTTGTCGAGCGTGGCCTGGTCCATCTGGCCGCGCGCCGCGTCGAGCGCCTGTTGCAATTGTTGCGGGTTGTCCTTGGCGGCCATGATCTTGTCGATGGCGGCCTTGGATTGTGACGTTGTCATTTACGTTTCCTCTCGAGATGGCCGCGCGGATGCACGGCGGACAGATAACGCGGGCGAGCGTCCCGCCGTTCCCGTCACGCCCCCGGCGCCGGCGGCAGGTTCGCCGCAAAGAACAGATTCCGGCTCCCCGGATCCTCCGGCATGCGCCACGCCAGGCCGCCCGACACGTTGATGCGCAGCGCGCCGAAACTGCACTGCTGCGGATTGCCGAGGTAGATGCCCGCGTCACTGAACGGGTGCCCGCTGCTCACGCCGCACGCGACAATGTTCACCTCCTCCGCATTGTGAACATAGATGCCGCTCTGCTTGCCGGCGACATTGCAGGTGATCGCGCAGCCGTCGATCTGCACCGACGCGGCCGACAGCAGGTAGATGCCGTGGCCGTTCGATTCCATCGACAGCCCCGAGATCTTCGCACCCGTCGACTGGAACACCTCGCCCGTCTCGCCGAGGCCGAGCACGATCGCCCGCCCGTTCACCTCGTAGCGCCCGCCAATGATGCACATCCCGAGGTTCTGGTGCTGCACCCCGTCCTCGTAGCCCGTCACGTCGCAATTGAACAACGACGTCGCATTCCCGGCGCGCACGCCGACCGAACCCTCGAGCTGCGTCCCGCCGTCGCGGATGAACACGCAGGTGTCGATCGTCGCCGCCTGACTGTTGAACGTCTCCAATCCAATGTGCGCCCCAAACGTGCAATTCCTGATCGCCACCGCGACACAGGAATGCATCACCATGTCCTTGCCGCGCGGATGTGAATTCTTGAACTGCAGGAACTCGACCCCGTAGGTCCCGCCATACGGCGATTCCTGCGGCCGGTTCACCAGCGGACCCTCGAAATTCCCCTCGATCGTCGTCCCCGGCGACCCCACCAGGCTGAACGCGCGGATGTTCGTCGGCAACTCGATCGGCTCGCTGATCTTGTACCGCCCGCCCGAGAAATAGATCGTCCCCCGCGCCGTGTCCGAATACGGCGCCTCCGTATCATCCACCGCGCGCATGATCGCCGCGATGTCGTCCGTCGACCCGTCGCCCGTCGCCCCGTAATCGCGAACGTCCTTGATCCCAGGCCGCGGCCCGTCCGGCACCGGCTCCCCACCACCACCGCCCTCCGGCGGACGCCGCCCGACAACAACCCCCGTCACCCCGACATCACTCATCGCTCTCTCCTCACCTGTGACACTGCCCGCACGACGGCAGCCGGATATGATTCTGCATGGGTGTTACATGCGGGGATGCCCCGGCCACATAGCCGGGCGGCGCCGACGAAAACGTCAATGGCGAGATCGTCCACGGCGCCACCGCACAGCCGGTCAGCAGCAGCAGGACGATCAGCATCCACCGCATCGAGACCATCCCTCACTTCGGAGGAAGCTCCGTATCATCACGCGGAAACCCGAACGCCTTGATTTCCAGCCGTTGAATTCGTGCCCGGATATGCTCGAGACTGTGTTCGTGTTGTTTTAGCCGCGCCGCGATCCACGCGACCAGGGTCAACACCGTCGCCGTCCATGCTGCGATGGCCATGACGAGGTTCAGCGCATCAGACATCTTCGTAGACGGCGATACGTGCAATCATCTTATAGGCTGGTGCTATAGTTTACATTCAGCGTGTCAGCGTTGACCACGGCCTTGTCGCCGGTCGAGAACGTACCGGCCGACCACAGCGTGCCGCTGGTGTTGTCCTTGGTGGCGGACGCGCCGCTGCCGAACACAATGAATGCGCCTTTGACGGTGCCGGTGCCGGTGATCGCGAACGACAGCGCGGCCGACAGCGCCTTGGACCCGGACGCAGCCGCCGCCCAGGCAGCGGTCTTGCGATTGCCGGTGTAGGTCGGCGCATTGGTCCCGCCTGCCTCGAGCCATCCGGAATGCGAGGCCATCGTGTCGCCCGCCGCAACCGCTGTGAACGAGGTCGACGAGATCAGCCCCATGAATGGTCCGGTCACGGTATAGGCCGAGCCGGCGAGGAACGTGTCGAGCGCCAGGTTTTTCCCGACAGTGCAGACCACGTTCTCGATGATCTCGCGC
>Ga0105252_10001031_pt1 | contig 14004 bp, 14 predicted proteins | sample EasRivMeERMZT100_FD_89675 | JGI IMG/M metagenome (GOLD analysis project Ga0105252, IMG submission 89675) | Soil microbial communities from meander-bound floodplain in the East River, Colorado, USA - East River MetaG ERMZT100 | ecosystem: Environmental > Terrestrial > Soil > Floodplain | place... | reverse complement strand
GTTCGTCTCGAGCAACGGGGCCGACGGGATCATGGCTTACGAGATCGAGGGTTCATCCGATTGGGCGTCGACAGACCCGCCAACGCCTTCGATTGTCGTGGGTGAGGCGCCACCGAACGACGCCAATACGGCGAGCTGGGGCGGCTACGTCGGGCGCGAGCAGTTCAAGGGAATCATCCGCGGCATGCAGTTCTACGACGCGCTGCTCGGGTCCGAGGCTCCTGCGACCGTTGCGAACACCACCGCCATTGCCAGCGAGATCGCCAACCCCGGCAGCTCGCGCACGCCGTGGTATCTCAACCTCAACCCCACCCCGAGCGACGTGACCGACAAGAGCGGCAACGGCCATCATCCGTCGTTCCCGGCGTCGGCGCCGTCGCTGTGGGAGGGTTGAAATGAGCATCACCGAGTCATTCGCCAACATCACGGCCAGCGACGCAAGCACGACGACAGTCACGTCGGCGACTTTCGATAGCACGAGCTTCACGCATCTTGTCGTGTGGGACAAGCACGAAGGCGCGACAACGACCGCCACGCCGAGCGACAACAAAAGCTCGACGGGCTGGTCATCGCTGACCAAGGAAGACCACACGAACGGCGACATAACGTCGCAGATGCACTGGGTGAAGATTGAGACACCAGGTACCGGGCATACCGTCACCATGACCTTCGGCGCCGCGCGACCTTTCAAGCGCCTGGCCGTGTGGTTGGTCAACTCCACCAGCGGCGAGATCTCGCTGGTCGCTCAGGCCAACGCCGAGGGCTCAAGCGCAGCCCCGGATGCGGGTTCACTCGCAACCGGCGCCGACGCCACGGTTTCATTCATGGCCGTTGGCGAGTACGCGCTTGCTGATTTCACGCCCAGCACCGGCTGGACGGAAGACTTCGACCCGCAGGCCATCTTTGGCTTCACCTCGTTCGGCGCGAGTCGATCCGATGCGTCCGGCACGCTCGACCCTGCGTGCACATGCACCGTCACGATGGATTGGACCGCGAACGCTGCATCGTTCAAGGAACTGATCGCGGCAGCGGCCTACGCCCACGTGACGATGCCGCCGATGCGCCCGGCGGGCAGGCGATGACACGGTATCCAATCCCGACCCCGCTGCGCACCGATAGGTCGCCGGCTGGCGGCGTGCTTTGGAATACGCCGCTGACGACGGCGGCGTCAGGGGATCTTGCCGGGTCGTGCGCGCTCGGGTTCGCCGCTGGTTCTTCAACCCTCGCCGGGGCCGGCGCACTCGCCGGGTCGTGCGCGCTGACGCTCGGCGATGGCACCTCAACACTGCATGGCACCGGAGCACTGGCCGGCGCATGCGCGCTCACCGTGACGCCGAATGGCGCCGCCACGGGTGGCGGCGCGCTCGCTGGTGCCGCAGCGATCACGATCACGCCAAGTGCACCGCTGCTCGGAGCTGGCGCAGCTGCTGGCACATGCGCGCTTGTGGTTGGCGGCACGGCGGCGCTCGCTGGCGCCGGTGCGCTGACAGGCGTTGCGGCGCTGCAGTTTGGCGGCACGCTCGTTCCAGACGCTGGCCTGTCCGGCACGGTCGCGATCACGATCACGCCGGTTGCGGTGCTGCGCGGCGCCGGTGCGCTCGCTGGCACCGCCGCGCTGGTGCTCGATGGTTCACTGCTGCGCTCGGGCGGCATGATCGGCGCAGCCGCCATCGCTTTCACCTACACGGCCGCCCTGACCGGCGCTGGTGCGCTTACCGGGTCGGCCGGTGTTGTCATCGGCGGCGCCGGCGCGCTCGGCGGCCACGCTGCGCTAGCAGGCGTCGCCGGCATCGTGTTCGGTGGATCGGCGGCACCTGCGACAGGCGAAACGGAAGGCACCGCCGCCATGATGTTCGGCGGCACCGCAGCGCACGGTTCGCATGCGTCGATTGCCGGCGCGGCCGCGATGTCCATCACAGCGGCCGGCACTCCGCATGACGCGACCGCGACCTATACGGCGGATTCGAGGGCGCGCGTCGGCCCCGCAAAATCGCGCGTTCCAACCCTTCGGATCGGCTCCGAGCGCCAATAAGCGGACATCGCACACCGTGACGTGTCCGCGCCGGGTCGAAATGATCCGGTCCCATGCAGGCAAAACTGGTTGTCGGCGACACGATCAACTTTCCCACGTTCGTGGCGGACTACCTGCCGGCGGACGGGTGGGTTCTGCACTTCCGACTGATCCCGCGCACGGCCGGCTCCCCGATCGACATCACCACCACGCAGGACGCGGACGATGCAACGCAACACCGCGCACAAGTAGGGGCTGCCACCACAGCCCAATGGACCGCCGGCGAGTACAGCTGGGCGTCGTGGGTGGAGCTGGGAGCCGAGAAGTATTCGGTATCCAGCGGCGTGATCACACTGACACCAGACCCGCGCGTCGTCTCGACGCTCGACTCGCGCAGCCAAGCCCGCACCGCGCTCGACAACGTGCGCGCCGTCATCGCCGGCACGGCCAGTGCGAACGTGCTGTCCTACACCATCGCTGGCCGGCAGTTGCAGCGCTACAGCATCACCGAGCTGCTCACGCTCGAATCCAAGCTCAAAGCCGACGTGCAGCGCGAAGAAAACTGCGCTGCGATGGCCAGCGGGCAGCCGAGCCGGCGCAAAACCTACGTGAGGCTCAACCTTGCGTGAAGTCGCCGCCATCGAAAAAGAGTCGGGCAGCAAGATCCTGAACGACTTTCGCGCGGCGATGGAGGCCAAGCGCGCCGGCAAGCTGGTCGCGCAGCCGAAGCGGCGCACGACGAGCGCGCGTATGTACGCCAATGCTCGCGGCTCGCGCCTGTCGCCAGGCTTCGGCGCTGGTGGCACGTCGAGCGCAGATGCGGAGCTCGGCACGAGCCTGATGCAGTTGCGCGCACGATCGCGGCAGATGGTGCGCGACAGCGCATACGCCAAGCGCGCCCGCACGCTCATCGTCAACAACGTCATCGGCTCCGGCGTCGGCATGCAGGCGCAGGTCGTGGCTTCACGCGGAACGCTGCGCACCGAACTCAATGCGGCGATCGAAATGGCGTTCTGCGAGTGGTCGGTCGCTGCTCGCTGCCACACCGGAGGCCGGCTGCACTTTCACGATCTCGAGCGCGCCGCGATGGCGCAGGTGTTCGATGCCGGCGAGGTGTTCATCCGCCAGCATTTCCAGCGCTTTGGCGACAGCGCGGTGCCGCTCGCGCTGGAGTTGATCGAGGCCGAGCGCGTGCCGCTCGACATCGCAGACCCCGGCTTGCCAAGCAGCAAAAACGAGATCCGCCACGGCATCGAGGTCGACTCGTTCGGCCGGCCGCTCGCGTACTACGTGCGCCAGCGCCACCCGGGCGACATCCACCTGCGCGGCCCAGGCACCGACAAGTTCGAGCGAGTGCCGGCCGATCAGATGTGGCACCTGATGGTCATCGACCGCTGGCCGCAGACGCGCGGCGAGCCGTCCATGCACGCCGTCCTGCGCAAGCTCGACGATACGAACGAATACGGCGGCAACGAGCTGTCCGCGTCGCGCGCGTCGAGCGCCTACTTCGCCACCATCCACACGCCGGAGTCTGCGAACCCACTGCAGGATGACGAAGAAGCAGACGGCAAGGCGGTCATGGACATCGAGCCCCTGACCATTCAGGAGCTCAAGCCTGGTGAGGAACTGACGTTCCACGCACCGAACCGCCCGAACGCCGCTTTCGACCAGTTCATGCGCGCGATGCTGCGCGAGATAGCCGCCGGCGTCGGCACGAGCTACGCGAGCCTGTCGTGTGACTACAGCCAGTCGAACTACAGCAGCTCGCGGCTGTCGCTGCTGGACGATCGCGACCTCTACAAAGTCATGCAGCAATGGTGGCTGCGCAGTTTCCGGCTGCCGCTGCACAAGCTGTGGCTGCGCCAGGCTGTGCTGGCCGGCGCCATCCCAGGGGTGAGCGTCGAACAGTACGCGCTGTCTCCACTCAAGTTCGAGGCGGTGCTGTTCAAGCCGCGCGGCTGGTCGTGGATCGACCCGACCAAGGAAGTCAACGCCTACAAGGAAGCGATCAAGGCCGGCCTCACCACGCTGACCGACGTGATCGCGCAGACCGCTGACGGCCGCGACATCGAGGACGTGATCGACACCCGCCGGCGCGAGCTGCAGATGCTCGACGAGGCGGAAATCCTCGTTGACACGACCGTCGTCGAGGGCGCGCCACCGCCGGCGCCGAAGCCGCCGAACCCACCGGAAGAAGACGACGACGCGCAGCCTAGCGGCCGTGTCGTCGCGCTGCGCGAGGTGACCTATGGCTGAACGTGCATTCGATCTGCGCGGAGCCAAGATGGAGCGCACCAAGGGCGACGACCTCGTCGTCGAGGTCGCGTTCGCCAGCGACAAGCCGCTCGAACGCTGGTGGGGGATCGAGATCCTCGACATGACCGGGGTGCGGCTCGGCCGACTGAACGACGGCGACGGCGGCTCTGTGCTCTACAACCACGATTGGGACGACCTGCGTGGTCGTCACATGCCGGGCAGTGTGCGCGCCGACGACGACGGCATGCTGCGCGGGCAGATCGTCATCCCGGCCGCGACGCAGGTCACACGCGACACGCAGGCATTGGTCGAGAGCCGCACGCTGAGTAAGGCAAGCGTCGGCTACATGATCCACAAGGTCATCGAGCAGACGACCAAGCGCGACGGCACGAGAGTCGAGCGACAACTCGATGGCCCGACGTTCGAGCGCCTGCTCGACGATCACGCAGTCAAGCGCGACGGCCGCACCGTCGGGGGTGACCTCGCGGCATTCCGGCGCTCGCTTGACCGCGCCGCCGGCACGATCGAGCGAGCCGACGACGACGAACCGGTGTACCGAATCGTCGACTGGGAGCCGCTCGAGAACTCCCTGGTCACTGTCCCTGCGCACAACCACGTCGGCATCGGCCGCACCGCCGAGTCGACATCCGTGGTGACCGTGACCGCCAGCGCAGAACGCGTCTCCGTCGACGTGCAAACGCGCGAAGCCACAGAACCCGCCGCGACCGCGGCGACCGAACCCAAACCCGCCGCGACTGCGGTACTCACAGGAGCCACAAACATGGCTGAATCCCAAGCCGCCGTCGCGGACATCGACCCGCTGCAGACCGAGAAGGACCGCCGCACGGCAATCGGCAACCTCTGCCGCGCCAACAACATCGACGCGCGCGTCGAGGCGCAATGGGTGCGCGACGGCACCCGGCTCGAGACGATCGCGAGCAAGATCCTCGAGATCATCGAAGAGCGCGGCAAGGCTGCGCCGACCGCGATGGCCGACCTTGGCCTGACCGGCAAGGAAACGCAGCGCTTCTCGCTGTTCCGCGCGATCCGCGCGTTGCGCTTCGGTGCGCAAGAGCCGCGACTGATGAACGAGGCGGCCTACGAGCTCGAATGCTCCCGCGCTCTGGCCGACAAGCTGCAGCGCGGCGGCAGCACCAGCATCTTCGTCCCAGGCGAAGTGCTGCGGCGCCCGCTCGGTGCCGAGGCCTCGCAGCGCGCCATGGCTACGCAGCCTGGCGCCAAGGGCGGCTATCTGGTCAACGTCGAGAACATGGGCTTCATCGACATCCTGCGCAACCGCTCGGTCGCCATGGCGCTCGGCGCTCGCGTGCTGTCCGGCCTGCAGGGCAATGTGATGTTCCCGCGCCAGACCGGCAAGGTCACGGTCACGTGGCAAGCGGGTGAAGGCACCAGCGTCACGGCGGCCGACCAGGCACTCGGGCAACTGTCGATGACGCCGAAGACCTGCATCGCGATCACCGACGTGAGCGAGCAGCTGCTGCGGCAGTCGTCTCCCTCGGCCGAGGCCTTCGTGATGGCCGACCTGGCGCGTGACGTGGCGATCGACGGCGTCGACAACGCGGCCATCAACGGCACCGGCGGTGCGCAGCCGATCGGCGTGGTCAACACCACCGGCATCAACAGCGGGCAAGACGCGGCAACGCTGAGCTACGCGAAGCTGCTGGCGTTCGTGTCCGAGGCGGCCACCGACAACGCGATCCGCGGCAATCCTGGCTGGGTCACCAACGCAGCGGGCGCTGCGATCCTGATGCAGAAACAGCGGTTCTCGGGCACCGACACGCCGCTGTGGGAAGGCAACATCATGGACGGAACCGCCATCGGGTTCCGCGCGATGTCGTCGCAGCAGATCGCCGCCACCAGCATCATCTTCGGCTCCTGGGATGAACTGGTCATCGGCGAGTGGGGTGTGCTCGAGCTGGCCACCGACAACGGCGGCACCCGCTTCAACACCGCGCAGGTCGGCATCCGCGCGATGTGGATGGTCGACGTGATGCTGCGTTACCCGCAGGCGTTCGTCTCGTCGACGAACCTGTCGGCCTGATCGCGAGCCGGCCATGAGGGTCGTTGCATTGCGTGGCGTTTGCATCGGAGTCGGGCGGCACCTGCAGCCCGGCGACGAGGCCGACCTCGACGAGGGCACGGTGCAGTTTCTTGCCGGCATCAATGCCGTCAAGGCCGTTCCGCCGCCCGCAGAGGCGCCGGCACCGCCGCCCGATGCAACGCCAGTCGCTGCGCCGGTAGCGCCCACCACCACCACCGAACCACCTGTGAAGGGCGCGAAGGCGCTGAAGAAAGGAACCTGAGCCATGTTGCTGAACCAAGCATCCGCGGCGACCTCGACGGCGCTGCTCAATTCGGCAGACGCCGCCAACACCGCAGCCGCCACCAGCGGCACGGGCCTCTGGCTGGACGTGCGGCCCTACGATGGCGAGATCCTCGTCACGATGAACGTTGGCGTCGTCACCGCCGGCACGATCGTCGGCAAGCTGCAAAGCGCGACCGACGCCAACGGCACCGGCGCCGCAGACATCACCGGCTACACGTACACGTCGGTCGGCACGTCCACCGACCTGTCGACGCAGTCGCTGGCGGTCGATCCGAAGAAGGTGGTCGGCGGGTTCCTGGGCTTCGTCGGCACGATCACCACCGGACCGGCGCAGGTCAGCGTCGTGGCCTCCGGCAAGAAGCACGTGGTCTGACGCCATGTTCCTCGAAGACCTCAGCGTGTTCTTCGACGTCGCCGGCGGCTTCGCTGTCGACGCGTTGCGCACGCCCGCCGGCGGGGTGGCCGAGGCCGAGCCGCAGGCGGTGATCTTCGACGCCAACGGCCTGAACGTCGAGGAGTTCGACGTTGTCACGCAGGCGCCGGCGTTCGTGGTGCCGGCCGACACGTGGCCCACGCTCGCCGAGGCCGACGAGTTCGAGATCGGCGGCACCGACTACCGCGCGCGTCAGGTCTACCCGCATCGCGACGGCGCGCTGACCGTTGCCGAACTGGTGAGGGTCTAGGCGATGGCGCTGGCCGCTCAACAGGTCGCCGAGGCGGTGCGCTCGCGCATCGGGCCCACTGCCTACACCGACCACCCGCACCCGTTTGCGGAGGCCGAACTGCCGGCCTGGCGCGTCGTCTACGAGGGCGAACTGACCGAGGGCGCAACCATGGACGGCACCGTCGTCCAGCACGGCCTGAAGCTGCGCGCCATCGGTCACGCGCGCGCCGTCGACGACCTCGATGCGGCGCTGAACGCAATGGCAGCGACCGCGCTGCCGCTCATCTTCGCGCCGCCGGTGCCTTACGGCCTGCAGCCTGACGGCGAGATCGAGCGCCCGATGCCGGGCGAAGGCGAGGCTGCCATCGGGGCCATCGAGATTCCACTGCGCGCGATTTTCTTCACCCGGGCCGACGCGCCCGAAACCATCCTCTCCTAGGAGCGACGAACCATGTCCATCACCCTTGCCATCGGCACCACGGCATCGATCGCGTCGACCTACGGTGCGTCAAAGTCCATGTCGGCCGTCACGAACGCGAACCCCGCGGTGGCCACGCTGGAGGCCGCGCACGGCGTCATCGTCGGCGACATCATCCACATCCTGTCCGGGTGGGAACTGCTGAACAACCGCGTCGTGCGGATCTCTGCGGTGGCCACCAACGACGTCACGCTCGAAGACGTCAACACCACCGACACGGACAAGTACCCGGTAGGCAGCTCGGCCGGCAGCGTGCGCGAGGTCACGGCGTGGACCGAGATTACGCAGATCACGCGCAACTTCAGCGTGTCGGGCGGCGAAACGAACTACGCCGACACCTCGACCCTGAAGAACCGGCAGGACCAGCGCGTGCCGGTCAGCCGCTCGCCGGTCGACGTGCAGCTGCCGGTCTTCGACGATCCGGCGCAGTCGTTCGTGCCCATCGTCGAGGCGGCCGACGGCGTCGAGACGGCGGGCCGCTTCGTTTACCCGAGCGGTTCGCGAACTCTGTTCTCCGCCTTCTGGACGGTCGGCCAAGTCGCCACCGTCGAGGACTTCACGCTGCGCAACCGCGTCGATGTGTCGTTCGCATCGCAGCCGATCCGCTACCCCGACTGACCACCGCCTGACCCATGAAAGCCGACGCAGCCGGAGACCTGCAGCGGCCCGCACTGAAGGTCGTTTCAGCCGGGGACCTGCCGCCGCCCGCCCTACCGTTCGAGGACGTTGCCTGCGAACCGTTGGGCGGCGCGGTGCGCGTGCGCGCACTGCTGCTGTCGCAGCGCCTGGCCATGGAGTCTCGCGTGCAGTCGTTGCGCGCGAAGAACCCAGACAACCCAGAGGCGGCCACCTACGCGGTGATCCCGGAAATGCTCTCGATCTCCTGCGTCGACGCGAAGGGACAGCCGGTCTACTCCGTGCATCGCTGGGAGATTTTCGGCGCGCAGCACACGGCGCTCGCCCTCGAACTGTTCAACGTCGCATGGCGTCTGTCGGGGATGAGCGGTGAGGAACAAAAAAAAAGCTAGAGGCGCATCCTCAGCTTCCGTTCGCGCTCGAGCTGGCGCAGCGCATGGGCTACCCGCTCGACGTGCTGGGGCAGGTGATGACCTCCGAGGAGTTCGGACAGCACATGGCGCTGGAGGTGCTGAAGACCACCGCGCGGCAGCCGAAGAACGAAACCGACCCCGAGCTGCAGGCGCTGTTCGACAGCGAGTAGGCAATGGCTGAGCGCGCAGAGATCATCCTCTCAGCGTCGGACCGCACGGCGGCTGCGTTCGCCACTGCACAGCGCAACCTCGCTTCGTTCGGCAAAGGGGCCGATTCCGCGCTCGCCAAGCTCCGCAACTTCACGATCGGCGCCAGCGCGGTTGCGCTCGCGGTCAGAGCGATCGATTCGGCGCTCAATCCGAAGCCGGTCATCGACTACGCTGACCAGCTGAACAAGCTGAGCCAGCGCACCGGCATAGCGGTCGAGAATCTGAGCGCGCTGGACCATGCCGCCAAGCTGGCCGACATCTCCACCGACGAGCTCGCCATCGCGCTCAAGAGGCTGAACCAGAACATCGCCGCGGCAGCACGCGGCGAGCAAGAGCAGGCCAACGCATTCAAGGCGATTGGGGTGTCGGTGGTCGATGCCGCCGGCAAGGTGCGAAGCGTCGACAAGGTGCTCGCCGATGTGGCGGACCGATTCCAGAGCTACGCGGACGGCGCAAACAAGGTCGCGCTTGCCAACGCCATCGGCGGCAAGAGTTTCGAGGCGCTGATCCCGCTGCTGAATAGCGGCGCGCAGGGCATGCGCGACGCGCGCACGGAACTCGAAAAGCTGGGCGGCGTCATCAGCGGCGACCTCGCGCGCCAGTCGGAAAAGTTCAACGACAACCTGACGCGCATCGGCGTCGCGCTCAACGCGGCGAAGGTGTCGCTCGCGGGCGGGTTGATCGACCGCCTGGTCGTGCTGTCCGACAAGTTCGTCGAGGCGGCCAAGGGTGGCGATCTGCTGTCGTTCTCGGTCAAGCGTCTGCTCGAGGTGCTGTCTGGCCAGGCGACGCGCGAGTTCGTGTTCAGCGAGGCGCTCCCGACTGACAAGCTCAAAGAGGCGCAGGCCGAGGTCGACGCGCTGGACAAGCGCGTTGCCGAGCTGCAGGCCAAGCTAGCCGCCGACCCGACGAACGCGAAGCTCGCGAAGGATCTGCAACTCGTCGCCGACACGGCCAGGAGCGCGAACGAAGAATTGCAAGCGCTGCGAGCGCGCCAGCCGGCCCCATCCGGGCAGGATCCGCGGCGCGAGAAGGACCGCAGCCCAGCCACGCCGCGCAAGGATGCGCCGGCGCTGCCGCAATCTGGCGCGGCGAACGAAGCGCTCGCCAATCTGCGCAAGGTGGTCGACGGGCAGCTCAAGCTGATCGCATCGACGCTCGGTGCCACGCAGGACGCGCTGCGCCACCACGAGCAGGTGTCGCAGGCACTGCTCGACCAGGGCACGCAAAGCCTCGACAAGTTCTACGCCGACCAGGACAAGGCGCGGCAGGACAACCTCGCAGCCATCCGCCGGGCCACCGACGCCGAAATCGCTGAGCGTCAGCGGCTGCTCGACAGCCCGCTGCTGAAGGGTGCAGACAAAGCGGCCGAACGTCAGGAGGTGCGCAACCAGATCGACGAAGCGCGCGCCAAGCTGGCAGCGGCCGAGCGCGAGGCCAACCAGGCGGCCGAACTGTCAGCCATCGAGCGCCGCCGCGCGGTGGAGCAACTGCGAGACGAGGTCGCCGCGCTCGATGCGCAGATCAGCGACCTGGCCTCTGGCAGCAACGTCGAGGCAGACCTGCTCAACATCGCGCAGCGCGTGCGTGAGGCGAGCCGCCTGTTCGTCCGCGAAGGCGACAGCGAGGCAGAAGCCAACGCGCGCGCCGCCGAGCTTGGCAACCTGCTGGAGCTGCAGCGCCAGTTCAACGAGACGCGAGCGAACTTCGCCCGCCTGACGAACGAAGCCGCGATCGCCGAGGAATTGCTCGTCATCAAGCTGCGCGAAGGCGGCGCCGGCCTGATCGATTCCGAGGACAAGGTCTTCGCGCTGCGTGCGCGCGCACTCGAGCAGATCGACGCGATGGCCGCCAGGACCCGCGAACTGCTGGCGCTCAACCCAGGCAACTCCCAACTCGCCGAGGGTCTGCGCGAGCTCGAACTGCAGGCGGCCCGCGCGCGCGAATCGGTCGACCCGCGCAAGCTGCGGCTTGACGCGGCTGCCGAAGACATTGGCGGCACGATCGCAGACGGCTTCACGCGCGCCGTGCTCGAAGGCGAGAAGCTGCGCGACATCGTCAACGCGATCGGTCGCAACATTCAGGCGATCGTGACGCAGGAGGTGATCACCAAGCCGCTGGCCACCGAGCTCGCCAACATCATCAAGGGCGCCGGCGGCAAGGGCACCGGCGAGAACCTCATCGGCCAGCTGTTCGGTCTCAACCGGGCGCAGGCTGGCGCACAAGCCACGCCGGCTGCCGAGGCGGCAGCGAAGGCGACGGTTGAGGCAACCGCCAACATCGCCGGGCTCGGCACCGCGGCCAGCAGCAGCGGCGACGTGCTGGCCAAGATCCCGCAGGCGGCAGCGATCCCGGCAGCAACCGGCCTATCGGCTGTCGCTCAGGCGGCGCAGGTGGCTGCGGCGGCGCTGCTGAAGGTTGGCGCTGCCGGTGGCGCCAGCGCAGGCGGTGACGCGCTCGACGCGTTCCTGGGCGGCGGCGGCTTTGGCAGTGGGTCTGACTTCGGCTTTCAGGATCTCGGCCAGTTCTTCAGCAAGGGCGGCTGGACAGGCAACGCGCCCGAGGACCAGCCGGCCGGCGTCGTGCACGGCCGCGAATTCGTCTTCTCCGCGCCGGCGGTGCGCGCGATCGGCGTGCCGGCGCTGGAGGAATTGCACAAGAGCGCACGCGACGGCACGCCGCTGCTGCCCGCACCTGGCGCACCTGGCGAGGCAGGCAAAACGGGCGCAGGCGGCGCTGGCGGCGCACCTGGTGCTGCCGGCAGGGCCGGCGCCGGTGGTGCTGCTGGAGCGCCTGCCAGCCCCGCGCGCGTGGCGGTTCAGAACCTGCAGCAGTTCGGTGCACCGGGCGCCACGGGCCAGGCCGGCGCATCCGGTCTCGCCGGCGCCGCTGCGAAACCGGCACAAATCGCCATCAGCAACCTGCAGCAGATCGGCGGGCCAACCGAGGCGGCGGTGCTCGGCGTGCCGGTGCCTGGTGCACCTGGCCAACCCGGCGAAGGCGGCGAGGCGGGTGCCGCCGGCGCACCAGCGATCGCGGTGCAGAACCTGCGCATGGCTGCAGCGCGTGCCTCAGCGAGCCCGCCAGCGGCCCCAGGAGCGCCCGGGGTGCCGGGTGAGGCCGGCGCTGCGGCGAGCGTCGCTGTGCGCAACCTGCTGGCCGCCGGGGCGCCCGGTGAGGCAGGCGACGCCGGTGTGCCCCGGTTGCCCGGCTCCGCCGCGATTGCCGTGCGAACCATTCAGTTGTCCGGAGCCCCGGGCCTGCCATCCGCACCCGCGTCTCCCGGGGCGCCTGGTGGGCCCGGTGGTGACGGCGGCGCGGCGCAGATCATCGTGCCGCCCGCGCAGCGTGCGCGCGCCGAGGCCTTGCGCAACATCCAGGCGGCAGGCGTTCCCGGGTTGCCTGGTGCGCCTGGTGCCGCCGGCAAGTCAGGCGCTGCTGGGGACGGTGGCGCCGCTGGCGCGGCCGTGGCCAACGCGACGACGTCACCGGTGCACATCGCAGTCGGCAACCTGCTGCAGATGGCGCGCGCGCCGGTGCCGCGCGAGTGGAGCGATCCGATGCGCTACCACACCGGCGGGATCGCTGGCCAGTTGCCGGACCTCACGGCTAACGAGGTGCCGCTGATCGCCGAGCGCGGCGAGGAGCTTGTGCCCAGGCGCGACCCGCGGCATCGCGCCAACGGCGGCAAGCAGCGCGGCGACACGTACATCACCAACAACGTCAGCGTCGAGGGCCAGGTCGATCGACGCACGCGCCACCAGCTCGCGAACGATCTCTCGGTGCAACAACGCTCCGCCGGGAGGCTGGCGTGACGTTCATCAACGAGCGCCTGCTCGACAGCGTGGGCCGCGGCTTTTCCGGCGGGCCGATGTTCAACACGCGTGTCACGGATCTCGCCAACGGCGATGAGAACCGCAACGGCGAGTGGGCGATGCCAAAGCACAAGTTCACGGCCGACTATGCGCTGCTCGACCCGCGCGAACAGAACGAGGTGCTGCACGCGATCTGGGTCACGCGCGGGCGGCTGCACAGCCTGCGCTACAAAGACTGGAACGACTTTCGGATCCGAAGTCAGTCGCTCGGCACGGGTGACGGCGGCAGCGTGGCGCGCCAACTCGTCAAGACCTACACCTTCGGCCCGAGCACGTACACGCGCGACATCACGCTGCCGATCGACACGACGTTGGCGGTCACGGCAAACGGCACCCCGCTCGCGGTCACGGTCGACGACGAGACCGGCCTGATCACGCCTGTCGCAACCTGGCCAAGCGGGCAGGCGATCGTGGTCACGTACTGCGAGTTCGACGTGAAGGTGCGATTCGGCGCGGACTGGTATCCGTTTTCGCAAGAGGCCGACACATTGGCCAGGTGCACCGTCGATCTGCTGGAGACGCAGCGATGAATCGCACCGTCCCAGTCGACCTGCAGGCGAGCCTGGACAGCGGCGTCACCACGTTGTGCGTGCTGATCAAGATCACGCCGCAGACCGCCGGCCTCGACGCGCTCGCGGTCACGTCGCTCGACCGCGACGTCGACTATGACGACGGCGATGGCGAGCTGACCTACGTCTCAGCGGTCGGCGTCGAACTCTCCAGCGCCGCCACCTCCGCCGACATGGCGATCGACAACGCCGAGGGCTCGTCCCTGGTCGCGGCGCCGGAGTTCGACTTGCCGGCCACCGAGGCGGAGCTCGCATCCGGCGTGTACGACTATGCCGACTGGATCGCCTACCTGGTCGACTACGAGAGCCTGGCCGATGGCCACGTCGAGCTGGGCCGCGGCACGCTCGGCCAGGTACGCGTGCTCGATGCCGGACAGCGCTTCACGTTCGAGACGCTCGGCCAGACGCAGCCGCTGAAGCAGTCCATCGTGCAGCGGGACTCGCTGCGCTGCCGTGCGCGCTTCGGCTCGATGCCGGTCGGCACGCCTGGCGCGGAGACGACGGAGCGATTCCCGTGCGGCTTCGACACGACAGCCCTGTGGGTG
>Ga0105252_10001025_pt1 | contig 14066 bp, 15 predicted proteins | sample EasRivMeERMZT100_FD_89675 | JGI IMG/M metagenome (GOLD analysis project Ga0105252, IMG submission 89675) | Soil microbial communities from meander-bound floodplain in the East River, Colorado, USA - East River MetaG ERMZT100 | ecosystem: Environmental > Terrestrial > Soil > Floodplain | place... | reverse complement strand
GCGCTCCATCTCGGAGGCCACCAGGATCCGCCCGGCGAAGCGCTCGCCGAAGCGCTCGAGCGCCCGCTCAATACGACCGACATCGCAGAGATCCGTGCCGATGCCGAGAATCATGCCGATCTGCCTGCGTTGCCCCGGCGGATCGCGTCCAGATAGCGCCGCACGGCCTCGGCGAGGCCGAACTCCAGGGCATCGGCGATGAGCGCGTGTCCGATCGAGACCTCGAGTACATCCGGCACCGTGCGCAGAAAGGCCGGCAAGTTATGGAGATTGAGATCGTGGCCGGCGTTGATGCCGAGCCCTGCGCGCTGCGCCGCGCCGGCGGCTTGCGCATAGCGTCCGAGGACCGTCTGCTCTTCTGCAGTGCCGAAGCTGCGCGCATAGGATTCCGTATACAGCTCGACCCGATCGGCGCCGAGATCCCGGACTGCCGCCATCGCCTGAGGAAACGGGTCCATGAACAAGCTCACCCGCACGCCGAGCGACTTGAGCTCGGCCACGACGGGCTTCAGCCGCGCCTGGTCTGCGGGCAGGTCCCAGCCGTGGTCGGAAGTGAAAGCGCCGGTCTCGTCCGGGACGAGCGTGCACTGCCGCGGGCGCACTTCGCGCACGAACTCCAGCAGGCCGTGAAACGGATTGCCCTCGAGGTTGAATTCGGCTCCGGGCCGTTCCTTCAGCACGGCGGCCAGGTCGCGCACGTCCTGGCCCCGCACGTGCCTTCCGTCGGGGCGCGGATGGACCGTGATTCCGTGGGCCCCGGCGTCCAGCGCAAGGCGCGCCGCATGGACCACGCTCGGGACGCCCACGGTGCGCGTATTGCGCAGCAATGCGATCTTGTTGATGTTGGCGCTCAGCAGAGTCATGCCAGCCGCTCCTCAAAGAGCGAGCAAATCCCGGAAAATCTGACGGCTCTTCAAGGGCCGGTGTTCCAGGCGATGGTTGATCAGTGCTCGCATCAGCGCCTTGGCCTGCTGCTGTGTCTGAGGATCGGCGTAGTCGTCGCGAGCCATGTCGAGCAGCGTGCGCCCCGATACGAGCGGCTCCGGCCCCGCTCCTTTGACCTCGATCGGCCCGCTTTCCGGATCGTAGGTATATGTTTTCCCGGCGTCGATCGCACCGCCGCCCGCGCCGGCGCGATCGAGCGTCATGGCGTAGCCCAGTTCCTTGAGCAGCGCTCTTTCGAACGAGCGTAGCGCCTGGGTCGAGCCGTCCTGCCGCGCGAGCCTGCTCAGCGCTTCGTGGTACCGCTCGAACAGGGCGTCGTGCGGATCCTCGCGGGGAAGCAGCCGCAACAGCAACTCGTTGAGGTAGAACCCGCACAGCAGCGCTTCGCCGCGCAGGAGCGGTTGTCCACCGACCCATTCGGCGCGCGCGAGCGTGCGCACTTCGCCCTTGCCGAACCAGGACAGGGCGAGAGGCTGAAAGGCGAGCAGAACCCCGCGCAGAGGCGAGCGCGGACTGCGCGCTGCTCGCGCCACCATCGATACCCGCCCGAAGCCGCGGGTGAACACCTCCAGCAGCAGGCTCGTTTCGCGATACGGGTAGCCGTGCAGGATGAAGGCGTCGCGGCTTTCCTGTCTGATTCGCTCAGCCATAACCCATTCGTCTGACAGAGGCCTCGTCATCAGTCCACCCGCTCCGCACCTTGACCCACGTCTGCAGATAGACCTTCCCGCCGAAAAGCTTCTCCATGTCGAGGCGCGCGGCAGTCGCGATCTCCTTGAGCTTTTCTCCGCGGCTCCCGATGATGATGGCCTTGTGGCCTTCCTTTTCCACGACGATCGAGGCGTGAATGCGCCGCAAGCTGCCCTGTTCCTCGAATTTCTCGATTTCCACGCCGGCGCTGTAGGGAAGCTCGTCGCCGAGGAGGCGGAACAGCTTTTCACGGATCAGTTCTGCGGCGAGAAACCGTTCGTTGCGGTCGGTCAGATCGTCCTCGGAGTGGATCGCCGGCTGTTCCGGCAGGTGGCGCTCGAGCGCGCGGAGCAGCTCATCGAGTCCCTTGCCGCGGCGGGCGCTGACCGGAACGATGTCGGAGAATTCGGCCTCGCCTTCCGTTTTTTTCAGAAACGGCAGCAAGCCTTCGGGGTCGCTCAGGTCGGTCTTGTTCACGACAAGAACGAGCGGCGTTCCCGGCCGTGCCAGCTTCAATAGCGCGCGGTCTTCGGACCCGAAGCGCGCCGCCTCCACCACCAACACCGATACATCGACCGATTCCAGCGTTCCGCGGACAGCACGATTCATCGCGCGATTGAGGACGCTGCGATGACGCGTTTGGAAGCCGGGCGTGTCCACGAAGATGAACTGCGCCGATTTAGTGGTGAGGACACCGCGAAGGCAGTGTCGCGTCGTCTGCGGCTTTCGCGAAGTGATGCTGAGCTTTTGTCCCAGCAATGCGTTGAGCAGCGTGGATTTTCCGACGTTGGGACGCCCGATCAGGGCGATCGTGCCGCAGCGAAATGGTTCAGCGCTCACTCGCGTCACGCAGCCGATGAAAACGTCGCTGAACCCGGTTTTTCAGCGGCGGAGCTTCTCGAAGGCGCGAAGTGCAGCTTCCTGCTCGGCGGTGCGCCGGCTGCTTCCGCTCCCGGTAGTCCGCAGGGACAGCTCGGGGATAAGGCACTCGACTTCGAAATTCTGGCTGTGCGGCGCTCCGCGGGCCGCCACCACCGAGTACCGGGGCAGCGCCATCCTTCTCGCCTGGAGCAGCTCCTGCAGCAGCGTTTTCGGGTCTTTTGCGAGCGCGTCGGGGTCGAGGTCCGCGAGCAAGGGTTCGTACAGCAGCGCGATGGTCTTGCGAGCCGCCAGAAAACCGCCGTCCAGAAAGACCGCGCCTATCAGAGCCTCCAACGCGTCGGCGAGAATCGAAGGCCGCGCGAAACCGCCGCTTTTCAGCTCCCCCTCGCCGAGACGCAAGCAGTCGCCCAGCTTGAGCGTTTGCGCCAGCTGATGCAAGGCCTCCTGGCGCACGAGTTGCGCGCGCAACCGCGACAGGTCTCCCTCGGGCAAGTGGCCGAAACGCTCGAACAGCTCCGCAGCAATCGCACAGTTGAGAACGCTGTCGCCGAGAAACTCAAGACGCTCGTTGTGGGGGGCGCCGTGACTGCGGTGAGTGAGGGCTTGTGCGAGCAGCTCGGGTCGGGAAAAGCCGTATCCGATGCTTTGTTGGACTCGTCCCCGGTCCACGGGTCCCTTGGAACTGAGGGCCGAGGGCGAGGCGGGTGCCAGCGGGAATGCAGTGCTAATTGTTGCTGCTCGCCGCAAAATCGATTACGACATTGACGTTCCCGAACAAGGGGACTCGCTTGGGATAGGCGAACGAGATCACGACCTCGTTGCCCTCCTTCGTGATGTCTAGGTCCTTGGCTCCGATCACGTCGATGTTGTCTATCGCTGCGCGCAGTTGAAACGCATAGCGGACCTCGGCCACGGTGGCCCTGCTGTTGGACTGCGCTATGGCGACGATCGCCTTCTTGACCGTGTAGTACTCGATGTAGGCGGGCGCGATCTTCACGCCGCCGATCGCCACAAAAACGATGATGATGCCGACCACCAGCATCCCGATCAAGGTAGCGCCTTGCTGATTCCTCATAGATCCCCCTTCACTGAAATCTCCCGAAGCGCCGCAGCTCGCTGAAATTGAACCAGATAAAAAACGCCTTGCCGACGATATTTTCGTCGGGCACGAAGCCCCACACGCGGCTGTCGGCGGAGTTATCGCGGTTGTCGCCCATCATGAAATAGTGCTTGGCGGGCACCGTACAGGCCACGCCTTCGCTATTGTAGGTGCAATTTTCACGGAACGGGAACGGTCGCGTAAACGGGATCGCCGACGCGGCATCCTCCTCGATGAGCAGAGCGTGCTCGACCTCGCCCACCTTCTCCAGAAACCGCTTGGAGTAGTGGATCCGCTCCGGATGCAGATAGTCGGACAGCTGCTTGCGCGGCTGCTCGACGCCATTGATAAAAAGCTTCTTGTTTGCGTACACGATCCTGTCCCCGGGAATTCCGATCACCCGTTTGATGTAATCGAGTGAGGTGTCCTCCGGAAAACGGAACACCATCACGTCGCCCCGGCCGGGTTCCCCGATGCTGATGATCTTCTTGTTGATGAGCGGGATCCGGATGCCGTAGGCAAACTTGTTGACCAGGATGAAATCGCCCACCACCAGGGTCGGCACCATCGACCCTGACGGAATCTTGAAGGGCTCCACCAGGAACGAGCGCAACAGGAATACGATCAGAATGACGGGGAAAAAGCTCTTCGGATACTCGATCCACCAGGGCTCCTTGTCGGTCTTGCGGCGCTGTTTGCTGAAATAGACGGCATCGGCCAGGGTAAACGCCCCGGTGAACAGCAGCAGGACGAACAGTATCAGGGCGAAATTCATTTACTCTCCACCTGGAGTATGGCGAGGAACGCCTCTTGGGGTATTTCCACCGTCCCGACCTGTTTCATGCGCTTCTTCCCCGCTTTCTGCTTTTCCAGCAATTTCCTTTTGCGCGACACATCGCCCCCGTAGCACTTAGCCAGCACGTTCTTGCGCAGCGCCTTGACCGTCTCGCGCGCGATGATGTGCGAGCCGATCGCGGCCTGCACGGCGACGTCGAACATCTGCCGCGGGATCAGTTCGCGCATTCTCGAAACCAGGTCGCGGCCGCGATACGACGAGTTCTCCCGATGCACCATGAGCGACAGCGCATCGACCCGCTCCCCGTTGATGAGAATATCGAGCTTCACCATATCGGCGGCGCGGTATTCCTTGAATTCGTGGTCCAGCGAAGCATAGCCGCGGCTCGCGGATTTGAGCTTGTCGAAAAAATCCATCACCACCTCGTTGAGCGGCATTTCATAGGTCAGCATCACCTGGCGCCCGTGGTATTGCATGTTGCGTTGCACGCCGCGCTTCTGCGTGCACAGCGTCATGATCGCGCCGACGTACTCCTGCGGAACGAAAATTGTCGTTTCGATGATCGGCTCGCGAATTTCCTCGATTTTCGAGGGATCCGGCATTTTCGCCGGGTTTTCGATGCGCGCGACCGTGCCGTCGCGCAACCGGACCTCGTACACCACGGTGGGGGCGGTGGTGACCAGCGCCATGTCGTATTCGCGCTCCAGGCGCTCCTGCACGATGTCCATGTGCAGCAGGCCCAGAAATCCGCAGCGAAAGCCGAAACCGAGCGCTTGCGAGGTCTCCGGCTCGTAGTGCAGCGAAGCGTCGTTGAGCTTCAGCTTTTCCAGTGCGTCGCGCAGCGCCTCGTATTCATTGGCCTCGACCGGATAGAGCCCCGCGAACACCTGCGGCTTGATCTCCTTGAAGCCGGGCAGCGGCGTGGTTGCAGGGCGATTTACCGAGGTTATGGTGTCGCCGACGCGCGCGTGCTGGAGTTCTCTCACTCCGGCCGTGACAAATCCCACCTCTCCCGCCGAAAGCCGTTCGCGGCTCTGTGACTTGGGCGTGAACACGCCGACCTGCTCGCACAGGTGAACCGCCTGCGTGGACATCAGCAGCAGCTTGTCCTTCGGACGGATGGTTCCGTCCACTAGGCGCACCAGCATGATCACGCCGACATAGTTGTCGAACCAGGAATCGATGATCAATGCCTTGAGCGGAGCATCGGGGCTGCCTTTGGGCGCCGGAATGCGATGAATGACCGCCTCCAGAACGTCGTCCACGCCTTCGCCGGTCTTGGCGCTGGTGCGCACCGCGTCTTTCGCTGCGATGCCGATCACGTCCTCTATCTCCTGGATGGCTCGCTCCGGGCTGGCCGAAGGCAGGTCGATCTTGTTGAGCACCGGCACCACTTCCACGCCCTGCTCGAACGCCGTGTAGCAGTTGGCCACCGTCTGCGCCTCGACACCCTGGCTCGCATCGACCACGAGCAAAGCCCCCTCGCACGCCGCAAGCGAGCGCGATACCTCATAGGAGAAATCGACGTGGCCCGGAGTGTCGATGAGATTGAGGTTGTAGGTCCGTCCGTCGCGAGCGGTGTATTGCAGCGCGGCGGTCTGCGCCTTGATGGTGATGCCGCGTTCGCGCTCCAAATCCATGGTGTCGAGCACCTGCTCCGACATTTCGCGCTCGGGCAATCCGCCGCAGCGCTGGATCAAGCGGTCCGCGAGCGTCGACTTGCCGTGGTCTATATGGGCAATGATCGAGAAATTGCGGATGTGCTGCATTGCGCGGCGTACAAAAAAGGGTGCCGTTCAGCACCCTTCGCGGTTTACAAGACTTTGAATTTTAGCTTGTTTCAGCCAGATATGCAGCGAGTCTCGCCGCATCATGTGTATGGCGGCAAAGCTCGGTTTCTCCGGCGACGAGCACGGGAACGTGCTCCCCGTAGCGCGCCTTGAGCGCCGGGTCGCTATCGACATCCACGACCGTGACCGGGAAATCCACGCCCAACTGCGATCGCAGCGCCTCGAGCATCCGGCTGCAGAGGTGACAAGCGGAGCGGCTGTACAGAACAAGGCTTGGCTCGCGCCCGCTCGATCCGGGCACGCGGGGCCCGGACTGCGCGCCTCGCCGGGGCGCGCTAACCGGGGCCACTTTCGCCCTTGACGGTAACGAACAGGTTGCTCTCCCCGCGGCGTACATGAAGCGTGAGTGTGGTGCTGCGCTCCAGCTGCGTAAGAAATCTGTTGAATTGTTCGCTGGATCTCACCTCGGTCGTCTTGCCCCTGCTCGTGACGGCCGTGATCACGTCTCCCGCGCGGACATCGGCGCGCCGATTGTTCTGGACTTCTTCGACGATCACGCCGGCGCCCAGCTTCAGGTCGCGCTTTTGTTCCGCGGTGAGGTCGGCGACTGCAAAACCGAGGCGATTGGCAGCCTGTTCCGTCGGTCTTCCGCGACGCTCGCTGCGGCCCGCGACACGGTCCTCAAGAAGCTCTCCGACCGTGACGGTCACCTCCCGGGTCACGCCCTTGCGCCATACTTCAACGCTTGCCCTGCTCCCGGGTTTGGTGTTGCCTACGATCCGCGGCAGCTCGCTCGAGCTCGATACCGATTTGCCGTCGAACTTGAGAATGATGTCGCCAGTCTCGACCCCGGCCTTTTCGGCAGGGCCGCCCTTCTCGACGGCATTGACCAGTGCCCCGGCCGGCCTGGCCAGGCCAAAGGAGTCGGCGAGCTCTTTGGAGACCTCCTGGATCACCACGCCGATCCGTCCGCGACTCACGCGACCGAACTGGCGCAGCTGGTTCTGGACGTCCATGGCAACGTCGATCGGGATGGCGAAGGACAATCCCATGAACCCGCCCGTGCGGCTGTAGATCTGCGAATTGATGCCGACGACTTCGCCGCGCATGTTGAACAGCGGTCCACCGGAATTGCCCGGATTGATCGCAACGTCGGTCTGGATGAAGGGAACGAAGTTCTCCTGTGGCAGGCTGCGGCCTTTGGCGCTGACGATCCCCGCCGTGACCGTGCTGTCGAAGCCGAACGGAGAACCGATTGCGACCACCCATTCGCCGACTCTGAGCCGGTTCGGATCGCCCATACGCACCGCAGGCAGTCCGGCCGCTTCGATCTTGATTAGCGCGAGATCGGTGCGCCGATCAGCACCGATGACACGCGCCTTGAATTCACGCTTGTCGGTAAGGCGAACGGTGATCTCATCGGCAGCGTCCACGACGTGAGCGTTCGTGAGAATGTAGCCGTCGGTGCTGATGATGAAGCCCGACCCGAGCGAGCGGCTCTCCAGCTCTCGCGGAGACTGTCCCGGTCCCTGTCCCGGTCCCGGAGGGCGCGGAATGAAGCGCCGGAAAAAATCATAGAGGGGGTCGTCTTCCTCGATGTTCGGGACCTGCGGCGAACCGCGTCGCTCGCGCATCTGAGTCGTGCTGATGTTGACGACGGTGGGGCCCTGCCTCTCCGCGAGCTCGGTGAAATCGGGGAGATCGCGCCCCTGCGCGAGTAGCGCAAAGGGCGCGCACAGCATCAAACAAAAAAACACTGCTCTTGCCATCAGGACGTCCTCGAGTTCGGATTGGGGTAGCGCACCGATTCCTGCTGCAACCTGTCGCGACGCAACGGGGCGCAGCTACTTCCGGTATTCGACTGCATCGGCGACGTATTTTACGCTCTCGGGAGGGGCTTCACCGACCACGGTGACCCAGTAGTCTCCAACCGGGCGCATATATACGTTGATCGCGCCCTGGCGCACGAGGCCCGGCTGCGATGCCGGCTGCTTGCTCTTGGCAGGCTGGATGAATACCGATATGGCGGCAAGTCCATCGGACAGCACGATATGACCAACACCGCTCGTACCTCCCAGGGTACGCAGCAACTCGGTCACCGTCCGAAAGCCCGGCGGGCTGGATCGGATGGTCCACCCGGCTTCGGCGAGGTTCGTTCGAGTGGCGCCCGAATCCTCGACCCGCCAGTCCCGGCTTGCGCGGGAAAAGCGCGTCTTGAGCTGGGCGCGGTCGATGGAGCCGCCGATCTGCAGGTGCGTGAACGCGAACTGCTCCAACATCTCGTTCTTCTCATCGAAGGTCTTCGCCTTCAGGAGCATGCCGGTATTGAGATCCGCCCAGAGCCGGTGGCCGTAGCGCATCCGGTCCTTGGGTTCGAGGATGATGACCTGACAGTCGTACCCGCCGACGCGCTCCACCTCCCCCTTGCGAATGCTGTAGTTCTCGGCGAGTTCCTTGAGCCGCTCGGGCAGGATAGCCGGGAACATTCGCGTGCCGGACTGCTTGTCTATCTTGACCGTCATGCTCGCCGGCAGATAGCACACCACCTGGTCGCGCGTGCGGATGATTTCGCGCGGAATACCATCCAGCGTTTCGAGCCGCTCGCGCGGCCCGCTCGCTTCGACGATGTGAGTGATGCGGGACGTTTCGACCTGCTGGCCTTGCTGATAGACAAAAACACCCGTATAGCTCAGCTTCTGCGTCGCCGTGTAAATGCGCTGCAGCCACTGCAACGCAGAAGTGTCGGTCTGCGCAAGCGCCGCGGACACCGGAAGAAGAAACGGCAGCACCCTGAACGGCCCCAGCAGGCGCGACGCGAGCGGCCGCATCATTTGCATCATTTGCCTGCGGCCCCGCGCTCGTCGGCCACGGAACGTGCGTAGCGAGCGATGCCCTGCATGGCGCTCGAGTGGGAAAAGGGATGATGGGCGAGAAGATAATTCTCGATTTCCGCCGGCGCTGCCGGAGGCTTCGTCCCGGCAGAGGGTGCGCCGGCCGTCACCGGGCCCGCAGTCCCGGTCGGGCCGCTCGCAACCGATCCCAGGGCAGGCTCGGGCGCCCTCCACATCGGAGAAGCCGTCCAAACCACCAAAGCCACCGCCGCGATGCCGGCGGCAGCAGGCATGGCGTACCAGCTAAAGCGCTTGAAACGTGCGACCCGCGGGACGAGCACGGTCGGTTCGTCGCGGAGGCGGGCGACCACGCGATCGGTGATTTCGGGGCCGAGATAGCCCCTGAGCGCATCCCCGATCAGGTGATAGGTGTTCCAGGCCCCGCGCAGCTCGCGGTCGGTCCGCAGCCGGCCAAGGTGAGTTTCAAAATCGCCGCTTCGCAGCTCGCCGTCCACCAGCGCAGAAAGTTTTTCCCTCACAGCTTCACCACCTCTTGTCCTTGCCAGTCTCAAGCAGCGGCCGCAACTGCTCGGCAATCGCCTCGCGCGCGCGGAATATTCTCGACCGAACGGTCCCGATCGGACAATTCATGATCGCCGCTATGTCCTCGTAGCTCAAACCCTCGATCTCGCGTAGCGCAATGGCGTTACGAAGTTCCTCGGGCAGCTGCTCCATGGTGTTGTCCACGGTGCGCGCGATCTCCTTGGACAGCATCGCGCTCTCCGGGGTGTTGATATCGCGCAACTGCTCGCCTTCATCGAACCCTTCAGCCTCCTCCGAATCGAACTCGGTCGTCGTCGGAGCGCGCCGCCGCATCGCCACCAGATAATTCTTGGCCGTGTTGATGCCAATCCGGTACAACCATGTGTAGAACGCGCTCTCGTTCCGGAACGACGGCAGCGCGCGGTACGCCTTGATGAACGCTTCCTGTGCGACATCCTCGACCTCGGCCGGATCCCGAATGAAACGGCTCAGCAACCGCGCCAGCTTGCGCTGATACTTCGACACCAGCAGCTCGAAGGCATGCTTCTCGCCCCGCTGGGCCCGCTCGACCAGCTGCCGGTCGAGATCCCGCTCATTCATCCGCCGCTATCCCTGACGAGGCGGTGTCGCGCCTCTTTTCGAAGTTATCCACAAGCGGCGGCCAGTATACCGCAGTGTCTGCGCGACCCCGGCGTGCCTTGGAGTTACAGACCCTCTGGCGTCGAGATAGTTCAGATTGCCGCAGGGTTATTCGCGGCCGGCGCGGGCGCCGCCCCTTCCCTCAGCGGATTCGCGGTGCCAGCGAAGCCAGACCCGAAGGCGGCGTAGATCTTCGGGCGCCCCGGAATCCGCCGCAAGCACGAGCCACTTCCGGCCCCCCTGCGGTCGATCGAGCCTCATCACCACGAGCGCGGCCGAAACAAAATGGCCGTCGCCGAGCCTGCTCTCGTGCCACCTTGCGCGGCGATCCCGCCAGGACGCACGCCCGTCGTCGCGCAATTCAAGCGAGACCGCGGCGCGTGAAGTGCGGTGAAGAATCTCGGAAAGACACCCGACTGCCGAGAGCACCACGCCGCAAAGCACCAGGTACCGCGGGATACCTTCGAGACTCAGCCACGCGGCCGCAAGCGCGAGAACGTGCACGGCGCCCAGTGTGCTCGCAAGCCGGAGGGAAGGTTTCAGATCGATCTGCAGCGGCGGCACGACCGGCTTTTCGTCTACGAGCCGCCGTACAGGTGAGGCGAAACTCCCCCCGTCACAGGCGCCTGAAGATCAGCGTGCCGTTGGTGCCGCCGAACCCGAATGAGTTGGAAAGCGCCGCGCGGATCGGCATGCGACGCGCCGCATTCGGAACGTAGTCGAGGTCGCAGGCAGGGTCCTGGTTGACCAGGTTGGCGGTCGGAGGAGCCACCTGATCCTGAATCGCCAGCACGCAGAAGATCGCCTCGACCCCACCGGCTGCGCCGAGCAGGTGCCCGGTCATGGATTTGGTTGAGCTCACCGCGAGTTTTTTCGCGTGATCGCCGAAGCAGCGCCTGAGCGCCACGGTCTCGGCGATATCGCCGAGCGGAGTCGAAGTTCCGTGCGCGTTGACATAGTCGATATCTTCGCGGTTGAGTGCGGCATTTCTCAGGGCGTTGTCCATGCAGCGGGCCGCTCCCTCCCCGTCTTCCTGAGGCGCGGTCATGTGGTAGGCGTCGCCGCTCATTCCGTAACCGGCGAGCTCCGCGTAAATCTTCGCGCCGCGCCGCTTGGCGTGCTCGAACTCCTCGAGCACCAGCACTCCGGCCCCCTCTCCCAGAACGAAGCCATCGCGGTCCTTGTCCCAGGGGCGGCTCGCCGTGGCGGGATCGTCGTTGCGCGTCGAAAGCGCGCGCGCCGCGGCAAACCCCCCCACCGTAAGCAGCGCGACTGCCGCTTCCGCGCCGCCGGCAATCATCATATCGCAGTCCCCGTATTCGATCAGCCGCCCGGCCTCGCCGATGCAATGTGAGGACGTCGTGCAGGCGGTCACCATCGCCAGATTCGGCCCCTTGAGACCGTGCATGATCGACAGATTTCCCGAGATCATGTTGATGATCGTGCTGGGAATGAAAAACGGAGAGATCTTGCGCGGACCACCCTTCAGCACGTCATTGTGCGTTTCCTCGATCATCGGCAGCCCGCCGATGCCCGAGCCGATGTTCACGCCGATACGCGTCGCGTTGGCCTCGGTGATCCGGATGCCCGAATCCTTGATTGCCTGAATCCCGGCCGCCATACCGAGATGAATGAAACGATCCATCCTGCGCGCTTCCTTGGGCGACAAGTACGCGGCGACGTCGAAATTCCTCACTTCGCCCGCGATCCTGCTGGCAAGCGAGCTCGCGTCGAAATGCGTAATACCGCTGATTCCGGACTTGCCGGCGAGAGCGCCCGCCCAGGCTTCAGAAACCGTGTTCCCGATCGGACATACGATTCCCAGACCGGTTACAACGACACGACGGCGGCTCAAATGGACTCCGGTCGTGGGGAAAATCAGGCTTTCTTGGCGTGGGCGCTGACGTAGCTTATGGCCTGCTGAACCGTGGTGATCTTCTCGGCTTCTTCATCCGGGATCTCAGTCTCGAACTCCTCCTCGAGAGCCATCACCAACTCGACGGTGTCGAGAGAATCGGCGCCAAGATCGTCGACAAATGAGGAGTCGTTCTTGATCTCCGCTTCGTTTACGCCGAGCTGTTCCGCGACGATTTTCTTGACGCGCTGTTCAACGTTTTCCATTGCGGGCTCCTTCCCCCTGTTTTACTGCAGTCCGAATTCGCGAGGTGCGAATTGTAGCAGACTCGCCTATCCCTCCGGTACTCCGATCAGCTCATGTACAAGCCGCCGTTGACGTGAAGCGTCGCGCCGGTGATATAACCGGCCTGCGGCGAGGCCAGAAACGCCACCACTGCCGCCACATCCTCCGGTTTCCCCAGGCGCCGCAGCGGAATTTGCTGCAGCAGCGCCTCGCGCTGCGTCTCCGCCAGAGCTCGGGTCATGTCTGTGTCGATAAAACCCGGTGCAACGCAGTTGACCGTGATGCTGCGGCTGCCGATTTCCCGCGCGAGCGACCGCGTCATGCCCGCGACACCGGCCTTCGCCGCCGCATAGTTGATCTGCCCCGCGTTCCCGCTCGAGGCGATCACGGAGGTAATGTTGATGATGCGGCCCGAGCGCACTTTCAACATGGCGCGTAGCACTGCCTTGCATAGCCGGAACACGGATTTCAGATTGGTGTCGATCACGGCGTCCCATTCGTCTTCCTTCATGCGCAGCGCAAGGTTGTCCTGGGCGATGCCGGCGTTGTTTACAAGAATGTGCACGCCGCCGTGCTCCTTCTCGATCTCGGCGACCAAGGCTTCGATGCGCGCTGCGTCCTTCACGTCAAGCTGCGCTCCCCTTCCTTTGGCCCGGGCCTCGGCAAGATACGCTGCGATCGACCGGGCGCCGGCCTCGGTAGTGGCCGTGCCGACCACGGTCGCGCCTTTGGCGGCGAGCGCCAAGGCAATTGCCCTGCCGATTCCACGGGATGCGCCGGTTACCAGCGCGACCTGGCCTTCGAGTTCCATCATCCGCCCCTCGTCAATTGCGCGCCCTGCTCCAGTCCTGCGCGGTCGGCAAGGGCAATGCCCTGCAGCCCCCTGGCAATGCGCTTCACGAGCGGCGAGAGCACCTTGCCGGGGCCGCATTCGAAAACGTGCGTTGCGCCCCGCGCCGCCATTTCCTTGATGCACTCGACCCAGCGCACAGGATGGTCGGCCTGCATCACCAGCGCGCTCCTGATCCCTTCAGCGTCCTGACGGCTCTTCGCGTCCACGTTGTGGATCACCGGGATGCCGGTGGGATTGATCGCGATCCCGGCGAGCGCCTCCCGCAGCCGCGCCGCCGCCGGCGCCATCAGCGAGGAATGAAACGGCGCGCTCACCCGCAACGCGATGGCGTGCTTTGCTCCACGCGCTTTCGCAGCCTCCACCGCCCGGTGCACTGCGCCCGCGTGTCCGGCTATGACGACTTGTCCAGGATAATTAAAGTTGACCGCCTCGCAGACTTCGCCCTGTGCGGCCTCTGCGCACGCCGCGCTGACCGCCTCGTCGTCCAGCCCCAAAATTGCCGCCATCGCACCCGTTCCCTGCGGCGCCGCTTCCTGCATCGCTTGTCCTCGCAGGCGCACCAGCGGTAGGCAATCGGAGAACGAAATCGCCCCGGCCACCACCAGTGCCGTATATTCGCCCAGACTGTGGCCGGCGACGAGCGCCGGCTCGGCGCCGCCCAGCTCCCGCCAGGCGCGCCAGGCGCAGATACCGGCCGTCACCATGATCGGCTGGGTGTTGACGGTGCTGTTGAGCTGTTCGGCGGGACCCTCGGCCATCAGCCTGCCCACGTCCTGCTTCAGGACATCGGACGCTTCGGCAATCGTCTCGCGCACCGCGGGCAGGTCGCCGTACCCGGCGAGCATCCCCACCGATTGC
>Ga0105252_10001020_pt1 | contig 14116 bp, 17 predicted proteins | sample EasRivMeERMZT100_FD_89675 | JGI IMG/M metagenome (GOLD analysis project Ga0105252, IMG submission 89675) | Soil microbial communities from meander-bound floodplain in the East River, Colorado, USA - East River MetaG ERMZT100 | ecosystem: Environmental > Terrestrial > Soil > Floodplain | place... | reverse complement strand
CGAGCGGTTCAAGCCTTCGGTCGCCCTGATCGAGCAGGTCGGCCCGATGCCGCGCGATGGCGTGCGACAGGCGTGGCGGTTCTCTGCTGCGTTCACTACGGCGCACGTCGTCTGTGCATTGATGGAGATCCCGATTGCATTGGTGACGCCGCAGAAATGGAAGAAGGTGATGGGGCTACGCGGCGCACGCGATGGCAAGGAATACAGCCGCAAGCGCGTCGTTGAGACGTTTCCAAAGTGTGCGCAGTATTTCTCCCGCAAGAAAGATCAGAGCCGCGCAGAAGCCGCGCTGCTGGCGGTCTACGCATCGAAGGGCTTTGTCATCCCGGCAATCAAGGAAGCTATTCATGAACAGCGAACTTGAAGGCGACATCCGGCATATCACGACGCTGAAGACCTACGATCGACACTCGCCATCGAGCTGCAACTTGTTTGCGGCAACGACGGCGATGTTTGTGGCGGAGCGGTTTCTCGGACGCAAGCAGCCGGTCGGTGCGCCAGCTCATAGGGGTGCCGCAGTCGAGGACGGCGTGACGCATGGCCTGCTCGATCTCAAGGCACCGATGACGGAATGCTTCGATGCCGCGTTTGAAACCTACGACGCACGCATGGCGATGAGCGGCGACCCACGCCGCGATCACTACCGCGCCACCATCCCTGACATGGTCGCGGCGGCTTTGGTCGAGTTGCGCGAGTATGGCACGCCAACCGAGATGCAGGGCCGCGTCGAGTGGAAGCCCGATGGATTGAAATTTCCCATCATGGGCTACTTTGACTATCGGTGGGCGAACCACAACATCATCGCGGATCTGAAGACGACGGAGCGCATGCCGTCGCAGATCAAAATCTCTCATGCCCGGCAGGTGGCACTATATGCAGGGGATGATGACACCGACGCACGCTTGATCTATGTGACACCGAAAAAGCTGGAACCATACAAGCTGGAAAACATCAGCGAGCATCGAAAAGCACTTTACAATATCGCCAAACGGATCGAGAATTTCAAAGCACTGTCGGACGATCCGAATTTCTTCGTATCCATCACAGTGCCGGACCTTGAAAGCTTCTACTGGACTACTCCGCAAGCACGCCAGATGGCGTGGGAGATTTGGGGAATATGATGTCAGACGATCCGACCGACGACGGCGAAGCCTACGCCAGGAGCACCGATCCCCATACCTCGCATCTCGCTGCCGCTTTCGTTGACGCAACAAAATTGCAGCGCATGGTCTGGGATACATTGATCGAGAACGGGCCGCTGACGACCAATCAAATCGCAGAGATCGCCGCCGTGCCGCGAGGCTCGATCACGCCGCGCATGAAGCCGATGGAAACTAAGAAGATGGTCGAGCGCGTCGGCCACGCATACACGCCGTACAAACAGATCCTGTGGCAAGTCATTCGACATTCGCCAATCCTCCTCAATTCCAATTCTCCGGGAAGCCCGGAGCGTGGCACCGCCGCTGGCCTGATAGTGGCACATGGAGACGATGATATGTCTGGTTTGTTTGGGTTCTCGACCGAGCCGAATACGGGCGGCGATTTTCTACCCATCATCAAGTACGACGCAAGGGCGGGACGCATCTTGCGTGTTGATCGTGTCGATCAGGGCGGCGGCAACTACGTTCGCCAAGAGACGGACATCACCGATAGGTTCCTGGCGATGGCGGATCTCGAAAACGTCGAGGTGGGTTGGATCAACTTTCCGCAGGGCGGTGCTCCGCATGCGGTGTTGGTGCCGTTCAATCCCACCAACCTCAAGCTGCCGCAGCAGCCGGGCGATCAGTACAAGAACGGCATTCGTTTTCTTGTGAAGCTTCACGCCTCCTGCGCCGATGGTACGGCGGAGGTGCGCGAGGTGATGACGGTTGCCAAGGCTGCGCTCAACGGCATCGAGGAGCTGGTCAACGAGTTCCTGATGGAGCGGCGCAATGGGCGGCACCTGGACGAACTGCCCATCATCAAGCTGGGCAGCGTGACGCCGGTCAAGACGGGGTCTGGCACCAAGACCAGCACCAACTACACGCCCAAGTTCGTGGTGATGGGTTGGAACAAGCGGCCCAGCACGTTTGTGTTTTCTCCAAAGGGTGGCCCACGTCCGGTGCCAGCTCAGGGGCATACGCAGATGGGCTTCAACGGCGGACAGCAGGCCCCGGCAACGGGTGCTACGCGCGCTGCGCCTCCGCAGCAGCAGCCGGTGCAGCAGACGGCCCCGGCGGTTGACGTTAACGACTTTGGCTGAGTAGTCTGAAAATGAAAGGCCGGGAGAGGGCTTGCTGTCTCTCCCGGCCTAAGACCTCGATGCCCACACCAATGAACAGGAGGACTAGCCGTGACTGTACCCGCAAAAGATAAGCCTTGGCAACCCTACTCCGGCTTCTCCGGCCTTGGCTTTGACGACCCCGCCGCATGGGCGGCGATGTACCGGCATCACGGCTTTCAGACGGTGCCAGCCAAATGCCACCTCGATCCAGACCTTGGAGGTAAGCCGTGGAAATCACCGCTGGTGCCGTGGAGAGATTTGCATAAAACCGGCATTCCACAGGCGAACTGGGATTTATGGTACGGCCCCGGCGGACGATTTGCCGATCGCCCCAACATGGGCTTGCTGACCGGCGCGGCGTCCAGCGGCATCCTGGCGCTCGATCTCGATCTCTATAAAAACATTGGAGCGCGGCAGTGGTGGACGGGTCTGCTGGCGGTCCACAACAGCAACATCGAGCCTGAGACGGTCGAGCAGGAAACCGGAGGCGGCGGCGTCCACAAGCTGTTCCGGCTGCCGGAGGGTGTCTCGATCGGCAATGGTGCATCGTCCATCGGCATCGATTGGAAATCCGATGGCGGCTTCATCATGCTGCCACCGTCGCTGCACGACAAAGGCACCGCCTACCAGTGGAAGGAAGGGCATGGCCCCAACGACATCCCCATCGCCATGGCCCCGCAGTGGCTGCTGGATGCGTTGCGCGAGCTAGCTGGCACTCATCCTGCCGCCAAGGCTCCCGGCAGCACCAGCATGCCTCCGCCGCCGTCCGGTGAGGCCCACGCGGCGTTCGGCACCATCATCGATGGACGCGAGAACAAGGCCACCAGAGACGTCTGGCACGCCGTGCTGGAGCTGCACCGGCAAAGCTCGATCTGCCCAGCGGAGACATCGTGGCGCGAGTACGCCTGGAAGGTCTACGTCGAGGTCTACGAGCCGTCCGTTAGTAGCCGCATCATCAACCCATCGCTGTCGAAGCGCGAGGCGCTCGATCTGGAGGTGGACGAGAGCGGTAGGCCGAAGCCGCGTGGCTGGATGATGTTCTGGGACAAGTGGCAGCGCACCATGCGCAAGTGGGGCACGCCAGAGTTTGTAGAACAGGCGCTCAGGCCAAATCCAAACGCTAGCCCCCAGCCAGTCGATCTCAACAGGATTGATGAAGCCATCACCGAAGCAGTGGCGCGGGCCAAGGCTGACCCAGCCACCAATAATCTCTACAAGCTACACGATGTCCCCGCCATCAAAGCAGAGCCTGACCCACAATGGTTGGTCAGCGATGTCATCGTGGAAGAGGCGCTGGGTTTCTTTTACGGCCCACCGGGGTGCTTCAAAACATTCATCACACTTGATCTCGCGCTATCATTGTCATGCGGTCTGTCCAATTGGTGGGGTTATCCAATCCAACGCAACGGTGCGGTGATCTACGTCACCACCGAAGGTGTGCGCAGTCTCAAATACCGGATCGCGGCGTGGGAGAAGCATCGCAACGTCAACGCTGATCCAAGCAAATTCCGGCTCATGAAAGACCAGATCAGTTTTATGGATGACAGCAATGGCATCAAGCTGATGGCGACGATCCAAAACGAGCTTGATCAAATTGGCCCAGTGGCTGCGATCTTTGTCGATACCGTGTCGCGCGTGCTTCCCGGCAGCGACGAGAACCTGCAAAAAGACATGACCAAGTTTGTCTCTAGATGCGATGCCTTGCGTCTCACGTTTGGTGCCACCGTCATCGGTGTGCATCACACTGCGCGCGCTGGCAACATGCGCGGGTCAACCGTGATCCCTGCTGCTGGTGATTTCAATATCGAGGTGAGGCGCAACGAAGGACAGGAACAAACCGGCTCGATCTTTGCCGAGAAAATCAAGGAAGCCGAGGATCAGTGGACGAGAAATTTTACAGTCACCAAAATTGATCTCAACACCATCGTGCCGCGCAGATCGCTGGTGGTGGATGGCGTTGAAGGTGAGACACAATCCATTGTCGATGATCCAGCCAAGCGCGGCTGGCCACCGTCGCCAATTCTGCTGGAAATCATGCACAAGCTGCACGACCAGTGGCAGGCCGGTCATCCATGGCGCTACGGCAATGGCGCAGAAAATTCGGCGGTCAAAGCCATCGTGTCGCGGTGGGGTCTGAAGCAAAAAATTGCGCAGAGCATCATCGATAATTGGGTCGCCAACAACATGATCAGGACCGAGATTTACGACGCCAAAAGGAAGCTGGCGGGCCTCAAAAAACTGACCGTGGATTGAGGCTCAGGTTGTAGACCTTTCCCGCAAGTTGAAATCGACCATTGATGCAAAAGGGGAATTTGGCGGGAAAGGTTGGCGGGAAAGGTTGGGTTGTGGCGGGAAAGGGGGTCATAAGTGCTTGATTTCATTGAGGCGGGAGGCGGGAAAGGTTCCCCTCTAAAGAGAGGCGCTCCCTTGCGGTCGCCGCCTCTTGGGGCTGCGCCCTCGCAAGGGCGAGGCGCGGTTCCCTTGATTTGTTTTGACCATGGCGAGAGGGTCAGCCTCTCGCCGCCAAACGGAGGAAGGGTAATGGACGAGAAAGTGATGATGGGAATGGACATGGGGCGATCGCTGCGGGCATCGGACGCAGCGGACTTGGTTGAGGCTCGTGAGCTGGTGGCGTGCCTGAAGAGACAGCTGCGCATTGCTGAGGAAGATCTGGAGAACGCCAAGCGTCAGATCATTCATGCGCTTGGTGTTGGACAGGATGGCAAGGACGCCAGAGTGGCTGACTGTTTTTGGGAGATGATGGACACCGCTCCGGTACGGGAGAGCAAGAAACTTTACGAGGCTGCGCGAAATGGTCTTTGGGCGACAAGAGAAGCGCTCAAAAAATTCAATGGGAGTGCATCATCATGAAACCCCGGCCCAATCAGCGCAAACAGAAAATCTACCGGACGCCGACGCAGTCCGATCGCATGTTCAATCAGGGCGCATGGGATGTTTCCAATGCGACATTCCTGGCGGGACGTGCGCATACCGATGGCGTGGAGGCCGTCGCCATCGGGATGGAAAACAAGTGGGGCTGCGGCAGACTGCGTCTTCTGGTGACGCCGGAGCTGCGGGAGAAGTTCGATCGTCAGCGTTTCAAGCTGGCCAGCGCAATCCGCAATGGCGATCTGGAGGCGCTGCGCATCGAGTGCGAGCGCACCAAGCTGGCCTGGAGAACGTTGGATGCGTACGCCAGCTCGATTGATTGCCAGCCGCTGTCGCGCCGGGTCTGGGAGGTGACGTTGAAGGACGGCACCGTCGCCGCCATCGTGCCAGACAGGGAGTGCGCTGGCATGGTGCAGCCAGAAGGCCGTAAGATGGTGGTGTTTACGTTGGAGGAAATTGCTAACCTGATTACGCTGCACGATTTCGTTTTGCAGACCAAGCTGCAATGGCCAGGAGCCGAGGTGATGCGCGTGGTCAAGAATGTGCTCGATCCACTCGATCTGATGCGACCGACGACGCTGGACGACAAGCTGGATGACGTGTTCGTCAACACTTGACAAATAAATGGAAAGCGTTTGTCCTCTGTTCGTTCCGTGTTCGTTGTTGAGGGGTACTCATAAGCTAAATGGCCAAGGCTCCAGCAAATATCCGATCTTTGTGCCGCGCCTATACCGATGAGACGGTGCGCATTGTTGCGGGCATCGCCATCAACAGCACGAACGAGGCAATGCGCTTACAGGCTTCGCAGATGTTGTGGGAGCGCGGCTGGGGCCGATCGAAGCCTGATGAGGAAAGCGCGGAGCGCGTCACGGTGACGATCAGAAAGATTTTCGAGCACCATCTCAAGGTCGACGACGTGAAGCAGCCGCTGACGATTGAGCACAACAATGGGGGAGGCGATGGCGACAAGAGTTAAACGATCCAACAAGGCTCGTCACGATGCTGATATGACGAAGCTGAAAAGAGAAATGGAAAGGTTGATTTTGGTGGCGGCCTCCAAAAGGTTGGCGGAGCCGTATGCGCTGATCTTGATCTTTGAAAAAATCATTGCTCACTACATCAACGAAAATTGCAGGTGGATTGTCGAGCCGCATGATCCATCTTTCGATGACGCCGACGAGTGGCGCGCAGAGGTTGGTTGATGGACGACGAGCCACCAAAACTCAGGCTGATCGACTTGTCGCCAAAGTGTGAAGCTGACGAGGAGCTGTCTTTTTCGTTCGATGAATTTTACTGGCGGCGCGTCAGGCACGTCTATCAGCTCGCGAAATGGTTCGAGGAACTGGATGATGCCGGTCTGGATCGTGATGAATTTCTGGACGCCGTGGCTTACATGAACCTGTCGCGCCAGGATATCCGCGAGATGATTTTGTTCTATGGCCGCGAGATCCGGCGTGTGGAGCGGCAGAACTTTCGCCTCATCAAGCTTTTGCAGAAGATGGAGCCGCCGGAAAAGATCTGGAGCGGGCAATGAGCGTCACGCAGCATCAGTTCTGGACCGACATGGCGAACGCCTGCAAGGATCAGGCGGATTGGTACGCCAACAAGAGCAGCCGTACGCCGATTAGCGGCGAGGCGATCCACGATCTCTACAACACGTTGCAGATGATTTGCGTGGCGCTGGCGAATACCTACAAGCAAGTTGAAGCGCCGCCGATCGAGATGGACGAATGAGACACAAGCGACCATCGAAGCGGCGCTGGAAGAAACGCGCGGCGCTGCGTCGATCAATCCCCAAGTGGGCGATCGTCGAGCACAATCTGGGTCGTTGGTATGGTTTCGAACCGATCGACATCAACGCAGAGTTCTACATCGCGTATCCGCCGAATATCGATCGCACACCGCAGCGATGGTGGAAGGTGCCGCTCGCATGAGTAACCCAATTAAGCGTGAGTATTCGCTGGAGCAGCTGCTTGAGATCATGCACGACCACGAGCTGTCGAACGGCAACGACCCGCCTCCGGCGACTGGCATTCTGGTGGAGGGTGACAACGCTGGCGAGCTGCGCGAGTTGAAACCCGGCATCATCGTTGTGTACGACGAGACGAGCGATGGTTGACATCCCGATCCCGGCGAATGGCTGGCTGCCGCGCAAGCACCAGAAGCGGCTGTGGCACTACCTTGAAGGTGGCGGTAAGCGCGCCATGGCGGTATGGCATCGACGCTCCGGCAAGGACGAGGTGTGCTTGCAGCACGCTGCGGTGAGCGTGTTCAACCGCGTTGGAAATTATTGGCATTGCTTGCCGGAATTTTTACAGGGCCGCAAAGCGATCTGGACTGCGATCAACGCACACACCGGCAAGCGGCGCATCGATGAAGCGTTTCCAATTGCGCTGCGTGAGAACACCAACGACAACGAGATGTTCATTCGCTTCAAGAACGGCTCGACGTGGCAGGTCATTGGCAGCGATCGATACGACGCGACAGTCGGTGCTGGCGTTGCTGGCATCACCTACAGCGAGTGGGCGCTGGCAAACCCCAGCGCGTGGGCGTACCACCGACCGATGTTGGAAGAGAACAACGGCTGGGCGACGTTCATCACCACACCGCGCGGACATAATCACGCCAAGTCGATGTTCGACTACGCGCGCCGATCGCCCGGCTGGTTTACTGAGATGCTTACTGTCAAGGACACCAACGCGCTGTCCGACGAGCAGCTCGCGTTTGCTATCGATGAGTACAAGGCGCTGTACGGCGCTGACGTTGGTCGCGCGCAATTCGAGCAGGAGTATATGTGCTCGTTCAGCGCCGCGATCCTAGGCGCGTTCTACGCGCTTGAGATGCAGGCGGTGCGCAACGAGGGGCGTATCTGTTCGTTTGATCACGATCGCGAGCAGCCGGTCCACACCAGTTGGGATCTTGGGGTGCGTGATGACACTGCTATTTGGTGGTTCCAGGTAAAAGGCCCCCAAGTGTATATTCTCGATCACTACTCGTCGTCGGGTGTTGGCGTCGAGCACTACGCCGACAAGCTGCGTGAGAAGGAGAAGCTGTACGGCTGGCGCACCGGCACCTGCTTCGTGCCGCACGACGCCAAGGTGCGCGAGTGGGGCACCGGCAGGTCGCGCATCGAGACAATGCAGCGCGAGTTTGATCTGACGCCGATGCTGATACGCGATGCATCGTTCGACGATGGCATCAACGCTGCGCGCCGCACGTTGCCGCTGTGCGTATTCCACTCACGCACCGAGGAGAACGGGATACCGGCGCTGGAGCAGTACAGACGCGAATGGGACGACGAGAAGAAATGCTTCAAGGCATCGCATCTGCATAATTGGACGTCGGACCCCGCAGACGCCTTTCGCTACCTCGCCTTGGCGTGGCAGAGTGCGCCACGGCGTGTTGCCGAGAAGCCAGCCCAGCGCGGCTGGACAATTCCGCCGCCGCCGGACGTCAATGATCGTGGGGGCATCAGGATATGACACCAGCGCAGCGCAAGTACGATCAGGATTTCGTTGCCTCGCTGCTCAGGGTGTCGCGCAACATGGAGCCGCGATCGCGCAAGCTTGCCGACATGCTCAAGATCGCCGCCGAGCGCATTGGTGCGCTCAGCGCCAGCATGCCGATCGATGCATCGCCGCAGCTCGATGCTTCAGGACAAGTCATTCAACAGCCCGCGTCGAACACCGGACCAGCCAGCAAACAGGCTTAACCCGGTGAGGGAATAAATGGCGGAGATCGTGGAAGAGCTGGCACCGACCGGCGAAGACGAGCGATCAGGCGACAAGGAATACAACCCAGCCGTCGAGCCGGATAAGGCAGCGGCGTGGCTCAACTTGTTGAAGGAAAGCGAGAAGGCGTTCGAAGAATGGAACGCCGCTTGCGACAACATCGAGAAGCTGTACGCCAATCTTGAGCTGCTGCGCTCGACAACACGCGACCGCCAATTCAACCTGTTCTGGTCGAACCTCGAAATTCTCAAGCCGTCGATTTACGCCAAGCCTCCGGTGCCTGTCGTCGTTCCGAAATTCAAGGACCGCCGACCACTCTACCAAGTCACCAGCGAACTGCTGGAGCGTTGCTCCGTTGTCGCGTTCGACCTGACGCGCATCAACGATCTCCTCATGCTGGTGCGAGACGATCTCGCCACCTGCGGGCGCGGCATCGCATGGTGCCGCTACGAGCCTGCCGACAAGGAGCGCGAGAAGCCGGAGTACGTCTGCGTCGATCACAAGGACCGTCGCGATTTCCTGCACTCGCTGTCGCGCAATTGGCGCGAGGTGACGTGGGTCGCTGCCGCGTCCTACCTGACACGCGCGCAAGCCAAGGCGCGGTTCGGCAAATACTCCGGCGACGAGTACCAGCACGCCGAGTACAAGGTTCACAAGGATCTAAAGCAGCTTGGTGGTGCCGACAATCGCGAGCGCGCCAAGTTCTGGGAGATCTGGCACAAGGGCATGAACAAGGTCGTCTGGGTGGCGGAGGGTTGCGAGGCCGTGCTCGATGACGCCGAGCCGAATGAACTTGCGCAGCTCACTAATTTCTTCCCGTGTCCGAAGCCTGCTTACAGCGCCGTGCAGCCAGGGTCGCTGATCCCGGTGCCCGACGTGCTGCAATACAAGGATCAGCTCGATGAGGTGAACACGCTGACCAACCGGCTGCTGGCGCTGGCGCAGCACCTTGAGGTGAAGGGCTTCTACCCGGCGGGCAGCGCCGAGATCTCAGACGCCGTGCAGGCCGCCATCAGGATGAAATCGCCGGGTCGCGTGCTGGTGCCGATCTCCAACTGGGCGGCGTTCGGTGGGTCGAAGGAGGTCATCATCTGGATGCCCATCGACATGATCGCCAACACCATCACGATGGTCATTGCAGTGCGTAAGCAGGTGATCGAGGACATCTACCAGATCATGGGTCTGTCCGACATCATGCGCGGCGCGACCGATCCAAACGAGACACTGGGTGCGCAGCAGCTCAAGTCGCAATTCGGTTCGACGCGCATCCGCGACAAGCAGGGTGAGATGGTGCGCGTGGCGCGCGACATCGAGGAGATCAGCGCAGAGATCATGTGCAGCGAGTTCTCCGACCGCACGCTGCTTGAGATGTCGCAGATGGAAATCCCGACGCAGATGGAGCAGCAACAGAAGATCTCGGCATTGATGCAGCAGTTGCAGCAGATGCAGATGCAGATGCAGCAGCAGGCGCAGCAGCAGCAGGCCGCTCCGCAAGCGCAAGGCATGGCCGTGCAGCAGAACCCTGAGCAGCTCATGCAACTCCAGCAGGAGTTCATGAAGATGCAGGGCAATCTGGAGGACGAACAGCAGAAGCCGACGATGGAGCAGGTGATGAAATTCATCCGCGACTATCGCACCACGGCGTTCGTGCTCGACATCGAAACCGACAGCACCATCCAGGCCGACGAGAACGCCGAGAAACAGCGCCGTGGCGAGTTCATGGGCATGCTGGCGCAACTGCTGCCGCAGCTCGCGGCGCTGATCGCGCAGGAGCCGGGTGCCGCCGAGTTCGCCGGAGAGCTGCTCAAGTTCGCCGTCGCGCCGTTCAGGGTAGGCCGCACGCTGGACGGCTCCATCGACAATCTGATCGAGCAGGTCGAGCTGAAGGCTGCGGAGCGTGTCGGCAAGGGTGATCCGAAGATGGAGGCCGAGCAGAAGGCGCTTGAAGCCAAGACCTCGCTGGAGATGAAGAAGTTGGAGGCGCAGCAGGCCAAGGACAACAACGACAATCAGCTTGAGGTGATGAAGCTGCAAAACGCCAACAAGCTTGAGACTGAGAAGCTGCAAGGCGAGTTCAGGATTGCGATGTTCGAAGCCGACAGCAAGCGCCAGGAGAACATGGCGAAGATCAAGCAGATCCAGGCCAAGACGCAGCAGGAAGCGATGAAGCATGAGCAGTCTCTGGTCGAGGGCGAGCAGAAGCTGGCTCTCAACACGCAGGCGGCGCAGCAGAAGCAGGTGGATGCGCAGAACCGCAGCGCCGACATGGCGCAGAAGCGTGTCATGAATGACCGCAATCAGTTGTTCAAAGAGCGGCAGGCGCAGATGAAGCCGTTCCAAGCCGGAGGGCGAAGGTGACCGAGACGCTGATGCTGCCGAAGCGTTTTGAAAATTTCTTCTCCGAGGACGACCGCAAACGTGTCTGTGATTTTCTGCATCAACCTGGATGGGAGACTGGCTGGAAATCCAATTCCAAGCTGGATGGCTACTCCTTTCTGCACAAGCATTTTGCCGGACATCGCAAGGCTGGAGCCGATCAGGTCTATGCTTGCGACGACGAGCTACAACGCAATGCGCCGCTCATCCACGATGCGTGGCTCACCGTGCGAGATAAGATTTTCACCGGGCACGTTCTGGTGCGATGCTACGCTAACGCTTTGGCCTACGGCATGGACGGCACCGTCCACACCGACGCCAAGCGTCCCGGCAACTACACTGCCGTGTACTACCCGCACGAACGATGGTCGCCCAACTGGGGTGGCGAGACGCTGTTCTACAACCGGCCAGAAACCCGCACGGTGGCCTGCTTCTATCCAACCCCCAACAGCCTTGTGATGTTCGATGGACGCATTCCGCATCGTGCCAATGGCGTGACGAGGCAGTACACTGGCATGCGTATAACCTTGATATTTAAAACGGAAACAGCGGATGCAAGAGCAGCATCGTGAGTTTCTGATCTCGCTGGGCGCGGACAAGACACCGCACAGCGGTCGCGTGCTGTTCGATCATCTGAAGGGCGTCCACGATCTGTTGCGCGATTGGGACAACAGCGACGACGTTTGCGCCGCAGGATTGTTTCACAGCATCTACGGCACCAATACGTTCAAGCATCAGTCGCTGACGGATCGTGCCAAGTTGGTCGAGGTGATAGGCGAGTACGCAGAGTTCCTGGTGCATTGTTTCTCCACCAGGGACCGCCCACTGTTTGAGAGTATCGAAGATCCGCTGGCGCGCGTGCAATTGATGGAGATCGAGGCCGCTAATTTGCTGGAGCAGGGCGGTGGCAGCAAGACGTTGCGCAGGCTGGCGCGGATGAAATCACTGAGCAATGGCGCTAAGGCTGCGCTCAACAGCGGGGTGGTGTGATGCAGCATGTATCTCACAGGCGTAGTGATGAAATTCATCAACGCAGATTGAAGCAGCACGTCGAGGAGGAGCTGCGCCGCCAGTTGCCATTGCCGTTTGCCGAGCTGGAGCAGCAGCTTAGGTTTGAGTTTGCGCTATTAACGGAGCAGCACCGTGAACGAACGTGAGATGATGGGCGCGCTGGCGGCGCTCGATCAGTATGGTCAGCAACCGGCGTGGCCGCAGCCACCAGCACCACCAGCGCCGATCCCATTTGAAGGACCGATGCGACCGGCGGAGGCCCGGTCGTACACACCAACATTCCGTGAGAACCTGAGGGCGCGGCTGTTGTCTGGCGAACCATCGAACATGCGCCGTCAGTTGGTTGATCGTTTTGTTGGTTCTCCTCAGGATGTCGGGCTTGCTGATTTTCTACCCGGTGGTGGGCTGCTTGGATCGCAGGAGGATTTTCGCAAGGGCGATTACACAACGGCTGCGGCTACCGCCATTCCTGGTGTTGGCGCTGCCAGGAAAGGCGCTAAGAAAATTGGCCAGAAGGTGATGGGTGAACTGGCTGCGCCGCCTGAGCAGTTCGGCTTCGCTCCAGCCGCTCCAGCTAAGCCGCCCGCCAACGTCGGCATGTTGGGCATGTATCCAACGACGACGGCAAAGAAGATCCATGGCGAGACGATGGGCGGCGGCTATTCCGTTCATCTGCCAACCGGCGAGATCCCGAAAGAGGGGCTGATGGTTGGTAGATACGCCAATGAAGATCCGCGCACCATGGTGGTGCCGCGTGAAAAATTTAAGCCTGCAAGTGTCAAACAGCACGCCGCCACCAACGCTGAAGAGTTTGGGTTGCCGAATGTTTATCTCGGCGGTTGGATGTCGCCGGAGAACAAGGCTTACCTTGATGTTGTTGAGCGGTTTGAGCCTGACAAGCTTCGCCTTGCTACTAAAACTGGAGAGCGTAGGAAGCAGCTTGCTGGTTACGACATCGGCAAGGGTCAGGAATTTCCTATTGGCAGTTGGCGTGGCTTCGTTGGGTCACCAGAGTTTCGTGGCCGCATGGATGAAATGGCAGATGTCGGTCGAAAGTATCTCGATCAATTCCCCACCAAGGAGTGGTGGGATATGCACGGCTCATCGTTTGAGCGTGCCTATGGTGAAAAGAACCTGCCGCAGGTTGCTGGCTTCTCAGCAGCAACGGCTCCGGTATCGAACCCATACGACAACATGCGCGCGATGTCGCAGTACATGCGCCGCCACATTAGAGGCGAGCCGATAATTCAGCCTGATTATCGCATCCCAGAAGGCGGCATGGGTCCGTGGAGCGCAGGCAAGAAGATCCCGTTGGAGCAAAGCCGGATTGCCAATCTGGAAAAGGCTGCCGCTGGCGATCTGGAGGCGTTGCAGCGCGCCAAGGTGCGTGAAGAAGCCAAGGCGATGTCTGGCGACCCCAACGCAGTTGTGCTCGACCGTCATTGGGCGCGTATCACCGAAGATCCGGCGCGTGGGATTTTCGCCAATGCACAAGAGGGCGTCATCGATACCAGTTCACCAAAAACAAAATTGGGCGACTACGATTATGTGAAGGGTTTCGTGAGTGATGCCGCCCGCGCCGCCAATCGAGATCCGCGCGATTACAGCGCCGATGTTTGGACCGGCATTCGTGAGACGATCAAGCGCACAAATCAATTGTTCGGTACGCCGCATAAGGGTAGTGCCATCACTGGTGAGAGCAAATCGTATCAGGATATTTTCCAAGAACTGTTGGAGAAGAAAGCCAAACATTTAAAAATCAGCACTGATGAACTCGACAAAAGGTTGAAAAGTGGTGACGCTGATCTGTTGTCTACCATGATGGTTGGAACGCCTGTGCTCTGGG
>Ga0105252_10001015_pt1 | contig 14181 bp, 14 predicted proteins | sample EasRivMeERMZT100_FD_89675 | JGI IMG/M metagenome (GOLD analysis project Ga0105252, IMG submission 89675) | Soil microbial communities from meander-bound floodplain in the East River, Colorado, USA - East River MetaG ERMZT100 | ecosystem: Environmental > Terrestrial > Soil > Floodplain | place... | reverse complement strand
TTCACCGTTCACGCCTTTATCTCCCGATGGCGGACCAGCACCGCGGGTCGGCCGCGGAAGTGGCCGGCGAGCGTTTCGGCGAAATAAACCGAGCGGTGCTGCCCGCCGGTACAGCCGATCGCCACGGTAAGGTAGCTGCGATTGTCGCGGTCGAACGCCGGCAGCCAGTCGGCGACGAAGCGCCGGATGTCCTCCAACATCTTCTGCACCGCCGGGTCGGCCCCGAGAAACTCGATCACCGGCCGGTCGCGGCCGGTCAACGGGCGCAGGCGGGGGTCATAGTTGGGGTTGGGCAGGCAGCGCACGTCAAAGACCAGGTCGGCATCGAGCGGCACGCCGTGCTTGAAGCCGAAGGACTCGAACAGCAGCGTAAGCCCGGTGCGCGGCACGCCCACGAAATCCTTGACCCAGTTGCGCAGGGCGCCGGGGTCGAGATCGCTGGTATCCACTCGGTTGGCGAGGTCCGCCAGCCCGGCGAGGAGCCGGCGTTCGCGCTCGATGCACTCGGTCAGCGTGAGACCGCTGTCGGACAGGGGGTGACGCCGCCGCGTTTCGGAGAAACGCTTGATCAGCGTGTCGGTCTTCGCCTCGAGGAACAGCACCCGCACGTCGTGTTCCTCGGCGCGGAAGCGGGCGATCTGCCGCGGCACGTCGTCGAGCCACTGGGCGCTGCGCAACTCCACCGACAGCGCCACGCTCGGGTAGCCGGCGCCGGCCAGGAAGTCCACCGTCCCCGGCAGCAGCGCGGCGGGCAGATTGTCCACGTAGTAGTAGCCGCTGTCCTCGAGCACATTGAGCGCCACGCTCTTGCCCGAGCCGGAGAGGCCGGTGATCAGTATCAGCTGCATTAGAAACAGTGATCAGTGAACAGTGAACAGTATAGCGCTGGCGACAGGCCGGCCCGGTGTTACCGTTTACCGTTCACTGTTTACTGTTCACCGCCCTTGAGTTGTTGGGACTGCCGGCTGACGAATTCCTGCGTGCCGTCGAAACCGCGCAGCTGCAGCACGTAGTTGCGCACCGCCGCCTCGGTCAGTACCGCGAGGTTGCGTCCAGCCGCCACCGGGATCGTGACGCGGCGGATGTTCACGCCCATGATGGTTTCGGAACCGGCGTTGAGCGGCAGCCGCTCCATCGGCGCGCCCTCGCCCCCGGCCGGCTTTTCCAGGTGGACGATGAGCTTGATGTTCTTGCGCGGGCGCAGGGCCGCTTCGCCGAATATGGTGCGGATGTTGAGCACGCCCAGGCCCCGCACCTCGAGAAAATCCTTGAGCAGGTCCGGACAGCGCCCTTCCAGCGTCTCCGGACCGATGCGGTAGATCTCGACGACGTCATCGGCGACGAGCCCGCTGCCGCGGCTGATCAATTCCAGCGCGAGTTCGCTCTTGCCCACGCCCGAGACCCCGGTGATGAACACGCCCATGCCCAGCACATCGAGGAGCACGCCATGGGCGGTGGTGCTTTCCGCCAGCGCGCGCGCCAGGTACGGGCGCAGCATCCACATCAGCTCCACGCTGGCCACCGGCGAGCGGAACAGCGGCGTGCCCGTGGCCTCCGCCACCGCTACCAGAGGCGGTGGCACCTGTTCCGCGCCCGCGACGATGAAGCAGGCGAGATCCCGCGTCGCCGCATTTTCCAGCAGCGAGCGGCAGCTGGCGGCGCCCAGCCCGTTGAGGTAGACGATTTCCGAGGCTCCCAGTACCTGGATCAGGTTGGGATGGTTGAAGTTGAGGTGGCCGATCAGCCCCCGGGACGAATCCTTGGTGAGTTCGCTGTCGAGCGTCCTGGCGCCGCCGCCGCTGCCGGCGATCCACTCCAGCTTGAGCTTCTCGCGGTTCTCCTCAAACAACCGGGCTATGCTGACCTGCGCCATGGGGCTGCCAGTTGGTTATCAGCTGGTGCAGGTCCGCCGCGGTGGCGGCCGCCAGCAGCAGCTCGCGAAACGCCTTGTCGCTGAACATCTGCGCCAGTTCGGACAGGATCTGCAGGTGAACGTCGGTGGCGCGGTCGGGCACCAGCAGCACGAAGATCAGCCTCACTGGCTGGCCGTCCGGGGCGTCGAACGGGACCGGCTGCTTCATGCGCACCAGCGCGCCGAGCGCCTCCTTCAGGCCCTTGATCCTGCCGTGGGGTATGGCAACGTGCTGCCCGAGGCCGGTGGATCCCAGCCGTTCGCGCGCGAACAGGCTGTCGAACACCTGGCTGCGCGCGATATGGTGGTTGTTCTCGAACAGCAGCCCGACCTGCTCGAACACCCGCTTCTTGCTGCTGACGTCCACGTCGAGCATGACGTTCGCGACCGGCAGCAGCTTTGCGATCAGATTCATGATGGCATTCCGGATGTGACGTGGCCCCGGCGCGCAGACCGTCAGCTTTCCGTCCGGCGCTTGAACGGGGCGCCGTCGTGGCGGTGGCCGAGGGATTTTTCCTTGTGCTTGATGATGGCGCGGTCGAGCTTGTCCGCGAGGCCGGTGATCGCGACGTACATGTCGGTGTCCTCGTTTTCGCAGAAGATGTCCTTGCCGCGCACGTGCACGCCGGCTTCGATCCGGTGCCGGAGCTTCTCCACGATCAGGATGACGTTGACGTCGACCACGTGGTCGAAATGGTGGGTGATGCGGGCGAGCTTGCCCGATACGTACTCGCGGATGGCGGGAGTAATCTCGAGATGGTGGCCGGTGAGGTGCAGGTTCATGTGCGTGTTCCTTATTACCGGCGTCAAAACGCCTTCCTCAGATTGACCGGCAGGATCTGCAGGGATTCACGGTACTTCGCCACGGTGCGGCGCGCAACCGTGATGCCCTGCTGCGCCAGGATTTCGGCAAGTTGCCCGTCGGAGAGCGGCTTGCACGCGTTCTCCGCCGTCACCAGCTGGCGGATGAGCGCCCGGATCGCGGTGCTTGACGCGGCGCCGCCGGCCTCGGTGGCGACGTGGCTGCCGAAGAAGTACTTGAGCTCGTAGATGCCGCGCGGCGTGTGCATGAATTTCTGGGTGGTGACGCGTGAGACGGTGGACTCGTGCAGTTCGAGCGTGTCCGCGATCTCGCGCAACACCAGGGGGCGCATCGCCACTTCGCCATGCTCGAAGAAATGCCGCTGCCGGTCGATGATCGCCTGCGCCACCCGCAGGATGGTGTCGAAGCGCTGCTGCACGTTCTTGATCAGCCATTTCGCCTCCTGCAGCTGGCTGGAGAGCTGCTGCGCGCCGGAGCTGCGATTGCGTTGCAGAATCTCGGCGTAGAGGCGGTTGATGCGCAGGCGCGGCATCGCGTCCGGATTGAGCGCGGCCAGCCACACGCCCTTGACCTTTTTCACGATGACGTCGGGCACGACGTAACGCGTCTCCTCGGTGGAGAAGGCGCGGCCCGGCTTCGGGTTGAGCCCGATGATCAATTTCTGCACACTGCGCAGCGTCGCGTCGTCGCAATGCAACAGCTTCTTCAGCCGGTTGAAGTCGCGCGCCGCCAGCGCTTCCAGGTGGTGCTGCGCCGTCTCCAGCGCCTGCGCGCGGTGCGGCGTGTTCTTGGGCAGCGCGGACAGCTGCAGCGCCAGGCATTCGCCGAGGTTGCGCGCGCCGACCCCCGCCGGCTCGAAGTTCTGCAGGTGCTTCAGCGCGATCTGCAGGTCGTCGAGCTCGACTCCCAGCTCGGCCGGGAGGAGGGCAATCAGTTCGTCCAGGCTCTGCGTGAGATAACCGTCGTCGTCCAGCGAATCGATCAGCAACGCGACCAGCCGGTGGTCGCGCTCGGAGACCTTGGTGAGCGAGAGCTGCCCCAGCAGGTGCGCGCGCAGGGTGGGGGCATCGGCGGCGACCTGCTGGTGCTCGCCGTCTTCGGCGTCGTCGCGGTAGCCCGAAGGCGGGGCGTCGTCCGGCGAGCCGAGCTCGGCTCGCTCGGGATCGGCCTCAGCCGGCGCCGAGTCGCTTTCGGCGGCGCCCGCCGGCCCGGTATCGGCAGCGGGCGCGGCGTCGGCGGCGCCTGCAGCCGGGTCCATGGCGGGAACCGGCTGCTCGCGAAAGCCTTCTTCGCGCTCGAGCAGCGGATTTTCCTGCAGGATGCGGTCCAGCTCCTGGTTCAGCTCGAGCGTCGACAGCTGCAGCAGGCGGATCGACTGCTGCAGCTGCGGCGTGAGCGTGAGATGCTGGGACAGCCGGAGCTGGAGTGAATGCTTCATGCCGGCTAGCAGTGTGTCGGACTTTGGGTTCCGCACCGTGTCCCGCAAGCCGCGACCATCATGATCTGCCGAGCCAGCGGTCGACACACTGCTAAATTTAAGGACAGGTTCTGAGGGGTTGCAGTCAATCTGCAAGGCACGTTAGGCAAATAGAGCATACAAGTACCCCATCTCAGCCTGTCGGTTCGGCGGTAACAAGGAGCAACTACCCATGCGTTCACATCGACCGTTTTTGACACCAAGTCCGACAGGCTGCTAGAGGCGGAAATGCTCTCCTAAGTAGACCTTTCTTACGCTTTCATTATAAACGATTTCTTCGGGCTTGCCGTAGGCAAGCACGGTGCCATCGTTGATGATGTAGGCGCGATCGCAGATGCCGAGAGTTTCTCTCACATTGTGATCCGTAATCAGCACGCCGATGCCGCGATTCTTGAGAAAACCGATGATTTTCTGAATATCCAGCACCGCTATCGGGTCCACCCCCGCGAACGGCTCGTCGAGCAGGATGAAGCGCGGAGTGGAGGCCAGGGCCCGGGCAATTTCCACGCGCCGCCGCTCCCCGCCCGAGAGGCTCATCGCGGGGCTCGCGAGCAGGTGACCGATGTTGAGATCGTGCAGCAGTGCGTCCAGCTTGTCGCGGATCACGTCGGGATCGCTGTTGTAGAGCTCCAGCACCGCCTGCACGTTCTCGCCGACCGTCAGGCGCCGGAAGATGGAGGCCTCCTGCGGCAGGTAGGAAAGGCCGAGCCGGGCGCGGCGGTGCATCGGCATGTGGGTGAGCCTCGTGTCGTCCAGGTAGAGCTCGCCGCCGTCCATCGGCACCAGGCCGACCATCATGTAGAAGCAGGTGGTCTTGCCCGCACCGTTGGGCCCGAGCAGCCCGATCACCTCGCCGCTGCTGACCCCAAGGGAAACGTCTTTCACCACGACGCGCGAGCGATAGCGCTTCTTCAGGCCATCGGCGCGCAGCTCGTTCGCCCGCACGGCGGGCACGGCGGCCGGGGACGCGGCCGGCGCAGCCCGGCTCGCCTCGTCCTCGACCTTATTTGAGACGGGTTCCGGTTTCTTCACGCGGCGCCACGATGCTGTCAGCGGGCTTGAGGCTTACGGGCGGGCTCGCCGGCGGCGTCTCCCTGGGCTTGGACTGGATCACCGCCCGTACCCGGCCTTCGGGGTTGCCGGGCACGGCCGCCTTGATGCCGCCACCGGTTACCTGGAAGAACTCGGTCCGCCCATCGTAGGAAATGTAATTGCCCTGCACCTCGTCCTGGCCGCGCTTCAACTGCGCGCGGTTGAACATCTGCATGGTCTGGGCCTGGCTGTCGTACTCCATGCGCTCGGCCCAGCCCTCGATGTGCTCGTCAACGCCTTCGCGCTTCTGCCGGAAGTAGACGGGGCTGCCCCAGGTGATGCCGAGCTTGAACCCGTCCTTGTCCTGGCGCACTTCCATGCGGTCGCCCCGGATCTGCAGCGTGCCCTGCGTCAACATGACCTTTCCCTCGAACATCGCCGTCTTCTTGGCGTCGTCTATCGTCACCCGGTCCGCCTCCAGGTGGACCGGCTTGTCGCGATCGGCCTTCTCGGCGCCAGCCGTGGCCGCCAGCGCCAGCAGCACGCAGCACAGCAGCGCGCGGCCGCGAACGGGCGCGACGTGCGGCGGCGCCTGGTCAGCGCCCTCTGCGCGGCGCCACGGCCGGGTCATACGTTCCTCGCACGTTGGATAGCAGCTTGATGACATGGGTTTTGTTGTTCATTTCCAGGCCCACCGCGGAAACCGTCGTAGTGGCATCGGTAATGGAAACCGCCCGGTCCGTCCTCGCGATATGGTGCTCCGGCACGACGTGCAGAAACGTGGTGCTCATGACGAGCTCGCTCGCGCCGGCGTGCGCCGCGCGCGTGACGCGCACGTCGTCCTGGAAATAGACGTGGTCGCCGTTGGACGAGACCGCCGCCTCGCTGGCGGTGACCGTCACCGTCGCCTGCGCCGAACCGAAGCTTACGAACCGTGGCGCCATCAGCAGCGTGCTGTCGTCATCGGGATAGTGCAGCATTTTCTCGGCCGCCAGTGCATAGCTCGCACTGCCGGTTTCGCCCAGGCGCACCCCCGACAGCTTCTCCACGATGTAATCGGGGTCGTGACGGGTCACGTTCCACGGGCCGCTCCCGGACGTCTGCACCAGGCGATCCAGCCAGAAGGTCAGCGCCGCCAGCATGCCGACGAGCAGCAAGGGCCCCGCCACCGTGGTCAGCCGCCCGGTCCTCATGCCACACCGCCATCGATCATGTCAGCGCTCCGTGTGGTCATCGTTCCGCGTACTCGGCAAGCCGCGCCGCCAGGGAGCCCTGCGCTTGCAGGATGAGTTCGCAGATCTCGCGCGCCGCGCCGAGGCCGCCCCTGGCGCGGGTGACGTAGTGCGCGTGCCGGCGCACGAGGGGCGGCGCGTCGGGAACGGACAGCGCCAGGCCGCAGCGCTTCAGCACCGGCAGATCCACGACGTCGTCCCCGGTGTAGGCGCAAGCGTCGGCACCCGCGCCGCAACGGCCCAGCAGTTCCTGGAATGCCGCCAGCTTGTCCGTCGCGCCCTGGAACAGCAAATCGATGCCGAGGTTGCGCGCCCGCGCCGCGACGCTGCGCGAACTGCGGCTGGTGATGATGGCGAGCGCCACGCCGCTGTCCTTCAGCATCCTCATGCCGTGGCCGTCATGGACGTTGAACGCTTTCATTTCCTCGCCCGCATCGGTGTAGTAAAGCATGCCGTCGGTCAGCACGCCGTCGATGTCGAATATGGCGACCCGAATATTCCGCGCCCTCTCGTAAACCTCCCTCATTTCAGCCACCACCAATCACCATGGGATACCGGCAACTGATCAGATAACTTTGGCGCGGAATAGGTCGTGCATGTTGAGCGCGCCAAGCAGTTTCCGGTCCGGGCCGACCACCAGCAGCTGGTTGATCTTGAAGCGCTCCATGATTTCGACCGCCTCGGCCGCGAGTTTATCGGGTCCGATGGTGCGCGGGTCCGGCTTCATGACATCCGCGATCCGGGTCGTCCGCAGGTCCACGCCTTTTTCGAGGTTGCGGCGCAGGTCTCCGTCGGTGAAGATGCCGGCGACGCGGCCGGCGTCATCGAGCACCGCGGTCATGCCCATCCGGCCCCGCGACATCTCGACCACGCCCTCCATCGCCGTCGCGGCGCGCGCGACGCGCGGTGCGTCCGCGCCGGCCCGCATCACGTCGCGCACGTGGGTGAGCAGCTTCCGGCCCAGCGAGCCGCCGGGGTGCGAGGCCGCGAATTCGTCGCGAGTGAACCCCCTTTCCTGCATCAGCGCCACCGCCAGCGCGTCGCCCAGCGCGAGCGCCGCGGTGGTGCTCGCGGTCGGCGCAAGGTTGAGCGGGCAGGCTTCCTTCTCCGCGCCCGCGTAAAGATGGATGTCGGACTCGCGGGCGAGCGCGGACTGGGGGTTGCCGGTCAGCGCGATGAGTTTCGCGCCCTGGCGCTTCAGCAGCGGCACGATCGCCAGCAGTTCGCTGCTCTCGCCCGAATTGGAAAGCGCGACGAAAACGTCGTCGCGCGCCACCATGCCAAGGTCGCCGTGGCTGGCCTCGGCCGGGTGGACGAAGAACGCGGAGGTGCCGGTGCTCGCGAACGTGGACGCGATCTTGCGCGCGATGTGTCCCGATTTTCCGATACCGCTCACCACCACGCGCCCGCGGCAACCGAGGATCAGCTCCACCGCCTGGGTGAATTGCTGATCGAGCCTGCCGACGAGATCGAAAACCGCCTTCGCCTCGATCTCCAGCACCTCGCGCGCCATGGCGAGCGCGGCGCTCTCCTTGGGCGCGCGGCCGGTGCTGCGGGAAGCCGTCTTCATTGGCCTGAAAGTATAGCAGAATCAGGCTTGTTTCCTTCCGGCGCGCCTTGCATTTTGCGGGTGATCGGGCATCATTCACTACAGTAAGCGGTAAACGGTAAACGGTAAGCAGTCAGGCGAATTCCGCGTCTTTGCCGCTCACCGGTCACACGTCACCGGTCACAGGTCACAGGCCACTGCTCACCGTTCCGGATGCATTCGACGCTGCAATCGGTCCTCGTTCTCCTCGCCACCGCAGTGCTGGTCGTGGTGGTGTTCCGTTCCATCAGGCTGCCGCCGCTGTTGGGCTACCTCATCGTCGGCGTCGCCATCGGGCCGCATGCCCTCGCCTGGATTCCCGATACGGCGGAAGCGCGCGAACTGGCTGAAATCGGGGTGGTATTCCTGATGTTCAGCATCGGGCTTGAATTCAGCCTGCCGAAGCTGGTCACGATGCGCCGCCTGGTATTTGGCCTGGGCGCGGCGCAGGTACTCGCCACCATGTTGATCGTTTGGGGATGCGCCGTCGCGCTCGGCGTCGACTGGCGGGCGGGGCTGATCCTGGGCGGCGTACTGGCGATGTCGTCCACGGCGATCCTCGCCAGGTTGCTTGCGGAGCGACTCGAGCTCAATTCCCCGCACGGGCGGCAGATCATCGGCGTCCTGCTCGCGCAGGATCTGGCGGTGGTGCCGCTGCTGATTCTGGTGCCGGCACTCGCGCCCGGAGCCGGGGATCTCGCGGCGAACCTGGGACTGGCGCTGGCGAAGGCGGCGGTGGTGCTGACGTTGCTGCTGTTCCTCGGCCAGCGCTTGATGCGCGGCTGGTTTCACCTGGTGGCACGGCAGAAGTCATCCGAGCTTTTCATGCTCAACGTGCTGCTCATCACGCTCGGCCTTGCCTATGTGACGGAGGTCGCCGGATTGTCGCTGGCGCTCGGCGCATTCATTGCCGGCGCGCTGATCTCGGAGACCGAATACCGCTACCAGGTGGAAGTGGACATCAAGCCGTTTCGCGACGTGTTGCTGGGATTGTTTTTCGTCACCATCGGCATGCTGCTCGACCTGCGCGTAGTGGTCGAGCAGGCGCCATCGGTGTTCCTGGTGCTGGCGGCGCTGCTGGTGATGAAGGCGCTGCTGATCTTCGGATTGAGCCTCGCATTCGGGACCGGGTCCGCGGCGGCGCTGCGCACGGGGCTCACGCTCGCCGCCTGCGGCGAGTTCGGCTTCGTGCTTCTGGCGCGCGCGGACGCGCTCGCACTGGTGGACGTGCAGGTCGCGCAACCGGTGCTCGCCGCCATGCTGCTCTCGATGCTGGCTGCGCCGTTCATCGTCGATAAAAGCGAATCCATAGCGCGCAGCTGGAGCCGGTCCGACTGGATGCACCGCGCCATGGAGTTGCACAACATCGCGGTGAAGTCCATGGCCACCGACCAGCACGCGGTCATCTGCGGCTATGGCCGCAGCGGGCAGAACCTGGCGCGGCTGCTGGAGAAGGAATCCATCCCGTTCATCGCGCTTGACGTCGACCCGCAGCGCATCCGGGAGGCGGCGGCGGCGGGCGAGAGCGTGGTGTTCGGGGATGCCGCGCGGCGCGAAGTGCTGGTCGCGGCCGGGCTGCTGCGCGCGAGGGTGCTGGCGATCACCTATTCAGATACCGCGTCGGCCCTGCGGATACTCGGGCTTGTGCAGGAGCTGCGTCCCGGCCTGCCGGTCGTGGTGCGCACGGTCGACGACGCCGATATTGACCAGCTCAAGGCGGCCGGGGCGGCGGAGGTGGTTGCGGAGATCATGGAGGGCAGCCTCATGCTCGCCTCGACAGCGCTGATGCTGCTGGGTGTGCCGGTGAACCGCGTGCTCCACCGCATCCGCGAGACCCGCGAGCAGCGCTACAGCCTGTTCCGCGGATTTTTCCGAGGCATCACGGACGAGGCGGACGACGCGGATGAGGCGCAGCAGCCGCGACTGCAATCAGTGACGATTGCGCCGGGCGCGGCAGCGATCGGCATGACGCTCGGCGCAATCGGCCTGGAAGCCCTCCGCGTCGAAGTCACTGCGGTGCGCCGGCGCAATATCCGCAATGTCGCGCCCGATCCGGACACCCGGGTAGAGGAGGGCGACGTGCTGGTGCTGCTGGGCGCCGCGGCGGACCTCGCGGCCGCGGAGATCAAGCTGATGCAGGGATGAGAACCCCGCGGTGCCGCGGGGTTCTCATGAACGAATCACCCATAAAAAAAGCCCGCGAGACCGCGGGCTTTTCTACCTGGGACGTGCGGCCGGCCTAGAACAGGCTCACCGCCCCGCAGTTGGAGTCGACGGTCGCCGACGACCAGATAACGCCTTGGTAGCACTGGGCGGCAGCCCCGCCGACCGGCGCCACCCCGCCGGCGCCTCCGCCGTCATATGTCGAAAACTGGAAGGTGCCGCCGACCGGGTTGCCGTCGTCGATCTTGCGGTCGATCTCGGCCATGAGGTCGGAGGGAATCTGATTGCCGCTCTTCAGGTTGTGACGGAGGGCGCCGCCACCCGCACCGTAGACGTTGTCGTAGATGATGCGCAGGTAGCGCGCATAAGGATTGGTCGGGGCCGAAAGGTTGGTTTCGTTCCCCGCAGCGTAGGTATAGCTGCCGTTGATGAATCCGGCCTTTGACAGGTGATCCCACGCCGAGATGTGCTCGTCGATCGCGCTGCCGGCGGCAATGCTCTGGATCTGGCCGTTGTTGTTGCCGTTGGCGCCCGCCGCTACGTTGGCGATATTGACCGATGCCTGACTGTAATCGCCGGGCAGCGCGCGGAAGCGATCGAGGAAGCCGAAGTAGGCGGCCTTGACGCCATCCTGTTGCGAGATCAGGTTGCGCACGCGCGCGCTCGTGATCAGTTCCTGGCCCTTGAGCACGCCGCCAAGCAGAAGGCCGATGATCACGAGCACGATCGCAATCTCGATCAGCGTAAAACCATTCTGTTTATGCTTATGCATTGAACCTCCAAAGCCTCAAGAAATTAGATACCTGGGATCGTTAAACCGCAAAATCCATGCCATTGGAACCAATGGGCGCCGCATGACCTTGCCCCAGCAGCGTACCAAATGTGAAAAAGTTCACATTTTGGCCCCTGGTGCTTTCAACCCATTGTTAAATAAACGTTTATTGTTTCAATCCCGGATCTCTGCCGCAAGCCTGCAGCAGGCGGTTATTTTTTGAAAAAACAAAGAAATGCACGAGATACTACGCACGCCCGTCAGTTATTCGCCGGTAGTGACGATTTCCCGGCAGCCTCCAGACTTTTCAGTCGTTCCGTGAGGAAGTGAACCTCCTTTTCCTCGGTAACTTCGCCGCTGGCCAACAACCCTCCCAACAGCACCCTGGCCGCTTCGATTTCTCCCAGATCCTCGAGGATGAAGATGCGCATCTGCCGCGCCCAGTTGGACGCGCGTCGCGCGCCGCGGGTAATGGCCTCGGCGTAATCGAGTGCCAGGCGCGTGTCCCGCAGGCGGTGTTTCACCATGATGGCGCAGTGTGCAAGCCAGCGCCAGCGCCGGTCGGGGTCGCGCCAGAACTGGTCGTGCACGAAGCCGCACATCAGGCGCTGCCTGGCCTCGTCCGGCACCTGGGCGTAGAGCTGCGTGGCCATCAACAGGGGATACTGCGCGGCGGGGTCGAGCTCGATCAGGGTACCGAGCCAGGCGGTGACCCGCGCATAGTCCAGGTCGCGAAACGGGATGCTCACACCCGGCTGGTTGTCGAAGGCCTGCAGATACAGGGTCAGCAACTGGGCAAGCGCGATCGGTTCCCCCAGCGCCAGCGCGCGCAGCGTCGCCGGCGACGCCGGCGCGCCGAGCGCTTCCGCCCGGGCGCTGGGCCGCGGCTGCCAGGCCTGCCACGCGATCTGCAGGCACAACGCGGCAACGAACACGAACAGCACCGGCCTCGGTACGGTTCCGATCGAACGCTCCGCGCCCGGTTTCATTCCGTGATTCTCATGTTAAGAATTTTTGAAAGAACTTATCAAAAATTCTTCCGGTAGAAATCGAACATCGTCGCCGCCGCGAGCAGCACGACGTAGAGCGCGCCGAACCCGAGCAACGGCCCGGTAGCGGACCACCCCGCGGGACCGTTGACGAGCCATGCGGTCTGGGTCCATGCATCCAGCGCGGGCACGACCAGGGCCAGCGTTTCCACCATGAACCCGATGACCTGGTGCGACAACGTATCGGCGCCGGCCAGGGGGTGCGCGCCCATCAGGCGCACCGCCGTGAGCGAGCGGGCAAGCAGGTAGAACGCCAGCACGAAGCTCGCAGCGGGGGTCAACTGGTTCAGCGTCACGATGGCGAACAGGGCGAAGGCAACGACGATGGCCAGTTCGACCGCGAGCGAGGCGGTCCACTGCGCCACCGCCGCCAGGGGGGCAAACCAGAGGAGCGGCAGCGCGGCGGCGACTGCGATGAGCGCGGCGATCGCCAGATAGCCCGCGAGCTTGCCCAGGACGTAATGCGAGCGCGGCAGGTCGAGCGCGAGCAGCACGTCGAGGCCCTTGTCGTTGAATTCGCGGGTAACGCTCACCAGCACGTAGATCGCGGCGATGAAGACGCCGGAAAGACGCATTCCGGAGGCATAAAATCCCGTCTGCAGCCGGTCGCCTTCGACGACGGCAATCGACTCGATGAAGAAGCTGGCTGCCAGCAGGGCGAGCAGGGTCACGAGGACCAGCGCCGGCAGGCGGGTGCGCATCGCCTCGATCAGGGTGCAGCGCGCAATGGTCGCAATCCGGGAATCCATGCCAGAATATGAGCGGCCGGCGCTCCAGGAGCGCGCGACTCACGAAAATTATGAGATTCTCCCGACAGTATAGCGAAAGCCCCCGTCGCCGAGGGCCAGGAAAGGACGCTGCGTGAGCGCGGCTGCGGACGCGCAGTACCGGATGGTCATGGCCCATCCGCAGTTGTGGCTGGGCTCGATGCTGCTCGCGCTGCACGCCGCGCTCGCCTGGGGGATTGCCGACTGGTGGACGCGCGCCATGCTGCTTGCGCACTTCGGACTGTTCCTGCTGTGGCAACCCGTGTGGCGCGGCGAGAACAACGTCGAATCGCGTTACACCTTCCTGGTCGTCGTCGTCGGCTTCCTGCTTGCGGCTTGGAACAACTGGTGGCTGATGGCCGTGTGGCTGGCGGTGCTGTTCGGATTGATCGGCGGGTCGGTGCCCGGAATAACCGAACGGCGGCAGCGCCTGGTCTCGATGCTGGCGGCGTTGTACCTGCTGTCCATGCTGCTGATATGGGTCGTGCCGCACCTCTTTCCCGGGCAGGTCATCGAGGATGCGCTGGTGCTGCTGGTGCAGTACGGGTTGCCGCTGCTGCCGGTTGCCATCCTGATGATACGCGTCGAGGCCAGCCGCACTGCGGCGCCGGTGGCGGTGGACCTGTTCTACAGCGTGATCCTGTTTCTGCTGGTCGCCGCGCTGGTGCTCGGCAGCTTCGTCGTCAAGCTGCTCAGCCACAACAATTACCCGCTGGCCCTGGCCCAGGCGCTGTTCGCGATCGCGCTGATGCTGATGGCGCTATCGTGGCTGTGGAACCCCCGTGGCGGCTTCGACGGGCTCGGCCACATGCTCTCGCGCTACCTGATGAGCCTGGGCCTGCCGTTCGAGTTGTGGGTACAGCGACTCGCCGATTTCGCGGAGCAGGAATCCCAGCCGTCGCGTTTTCTGGGGCTCGCGCTCCAGCATATCCTCGAGCTGCCGTGGGTAACGGGGCTGGAATGGGAGGCGCGCCTCGGCCAGGGGCAGATTGGCGCCCGGTCGGAACACTCGGCGGAATTCTGGTTCCAGGACCTGCGGTTCAAGATCTACACGCGCTGGGCGCTGTCGCCGGCGGTGCACCTGCACCTGAAGCTGCTGACGCAGATGGTCGGCCATTTCTACGACGCCAAGCGCCGCGAGCAGGTCCAGCGCCAGAACGCCTATACGCAGGCGATCTACGAGACCGGCGCGCGGCTCACGCACGACGTGAAGAACCTGCTGCAGTCGCTGCGCTCGCTGTGCGCGGCCGTGGAGACCAGCGACGCCGGCCAGGCGCAGGCGCTGCAGACGTTGATGCAGCGGCAACTCCCGGTGATCACGCAGCGGCTCAACGTGACCCTCGACAAGCTGCGCTCGCCGCAGCAG
>Ga0105252_10001010_pt1 | contig 14216 bp, 9 predicted proteins | sample EasRivMeERMZT100_FD_89675 | JGI IMG/M metagenome (GOLD analysis project Ga0105252, IMG submission 89675) | Soil microbial communities from meander-bound floodplain in the East River, Colorado, USA - East River MetaG ERMZT100 | ecosystem: Environmental > Terrestrial > Soil > Floodplain | place... | reverse complement strand
TTCCCAACGGTGCTCGGCGGGATTCTCATCCTGCTCGGCGCCTGGGTGGCGGCGCGCGGCATCCGCTCGGGCGAAAAGCTGAAAGGCGAGTGGGGCTGGAAGCCGCTGCTCCTCGTCGCGCTCGCGATCGTGCTGTTCGGCTTTCTCATGTCGCGGCTCGGGCTCGTTCCGGCGCTGGTGGCCGTGTTCGTCGTGAGCGCGGCGGCGGGCCGTGAATTCCGCTGGAAGGAGGTGCTCGTCCTCACAGCGGTCATGAGCGCGTTCACGGTGGTCGTGCTGCTGTACGTACTCAAGATCCCCTATCCGCTGATCGCGGGAATCCTGTGGATATCCTGAGCAACCTCGCGTTCGGGTTCGGCGTCGCGTTCTCGCTGCAGAATCTCGGCTACTGCTTCGCGGGCGTACTGCTCGGCACGCTGATCGGCGTGCTGCCCGGGATCGGCCCGCTGGTGGCGATCGGAATGTTGTTTCCTCTCACGTTCACGCTGCCGCCGGTCGCGGCGCTCATCATGCTCGCGGGAATCTACTACGGGGCGCAGTACGGAGGCTCGACCACTTCGATTCTCGTGAATCTGCCCGGCGAGACTGCCTCGGCGGTGACTTGTCTCGACGGCTACCAGATGGCGCGCCAGGGCCGCGCGGGGCCGGCGCTCGCGGTGGCGGCGCTCGCCTCGTTTTTCGCCGGCTGCGTGGGAACGCTGCTGATCGCGCTCGCAGGTCCGCCGCTCGCGGAAATGGCGCTGTTGTTCGGCGCGACCGAATATTTCTCGCTGATGCTGATGGCGCTCGTCGCGGCGGCCGTCCTCACCTCCGGCGACATGATCAAGGGATTCTGCATGGTCGTGGTGGGCCTCCTGCTCGGTCTGGTCGGCACCGACGTCAATTCGGGCATGGCGCGCTACACCTTCGGCGTCCTGGAGCTCTACGACGGCATCGGCTTCACGGTGATCGTGGTGGGCCTTTTCGCGATCTCCGAAGTGGTGAGCAACCTCGCGTCCCGCGAATCCCGCGAAGTGTTCACGCGCAAGATCTCCAATCTCATGCCGAGCCGCCAGGATATCCGCGACTCGAGCTGGCCGACGGTACGCGGGACGCTGGTCGGATCCGTATTCGGCGTGCTGCCGGGAACGGGGCCGGCGCTGTCGTCCTTCGTGACCTACATGCTCGAGAAGAAGATCGCCAAGGACCCGTCGCGCTTCGGCAAGGGAGCGATCGAGGGCGTGGCGGCGCCCGAGGCGGCCAACAACGCCGCGGCGCAGACCAATTTCATTCCGATGCTCACCCTCGGCATTCCTTCGAGCGCCATCATGGCGCTGATGATGGGCGCGATGATCATGCACGGCATATCCCCGGGGCCGCAGGTGATGACCTCCAACCCCGAGCTCTTCTGGGGAATCATCGCCAGCATGTGGATAGGCAATCTGCTCCTGGTCGTCCTCAATCTGCCGCTCGTCGGAGTCTGGGCGAGCCTGCTGCGCGTCCCGTACAGGTGGCTGTTTCCCTCGATCATCATGTTCTGCTGCGTCGGCAACTACGCCGTGAACAACAACGCGGTGGACGTGTACCTGTGCGCGCTCGTCGGCGCGATCGGCTACGTCCTGGTCAGGCTCGAATGCGAGCCGGCGCCCCTGATTCTCGGCTTCGTTCTCGGGCCGCTCATGGAGGAGTATCTGCGGCGCGCGATGCTGCTCTCGCGCGGCGACCCGAGCGTGTTCTTCACCCGCCCGATGAGCCTCGCGTTCGTGATCGGTTCCGTGCTGATCCTCGCCGTCATGATCGCGCCTGCGCTGCGCGGCAGGCGCAAGCTCGGCTGACCCTCGGGGCCTTCTCATCAAGAGCCCCTGACGGCCCGCTTGACCTGACGCGCCCGGCGACGGCATGATTCGCTGTAACCTAGGAGGAGTCACAATGAAAAAGCAATCTGCAGCTCTTGGAGCGCTAGCGATCGCGCTCGCTTCCTTATGTGGCGGCGCGCAGGCCCAGTCTTACTACGAAGGCAAGGTCGTGCGCATCGTCGTGGGGCTCGCGCCCGGAGGCGGCTTCGACACCTACGCCAGGGTCATCGGCCGGCACATCGGCAAGCACATCCCCGGCAATCCGACCGTCATCGTGGACAACATGACCGGGGCTGGCGGCATCGTCATGATGAATCACCTGTACAAGGTGGCGAAGCCCGACGGCCTGACCATCGGACATTTCAACGGCGCCGTCATCCTCGGCCAGGTCCTCGGCCAGCAGGGGATAGAGTTCGACGCCAGGAAATACGAGTACCTGGGGGCCGCGGTCAAGGAGGACGTAGTGTGTTCGCTGACCAAGGCGAGCGGCATCACCAGCATCGAAAAATGGAGGGCTTCCAAGACCCCCGTGAAGCTGGGAGGCGTTGCCCCGGGACAGACCCCGGACAACTCGGCGCGAATTCTGAAGGCAGCGCTCGGGCTGCCGGTGCAGGTCGTCTCGGGATACAAAGGAACCTCGCAAATTCGCCTGGCTGCCGAGAGCGGCGAAATCGCCGGCGCCTGTTTCTCCTGGGAGTCGATGAGGGTGACCTGGCGCAAGTCCCTGGAAACGGGCGACGCGTTCCCGGTGGTGCAGATCGTGCCGAAGGCGTTTCCGGATCTGCCCAAGGTTCCGCTCGCGATCGACCTCGCCAAAACCGATGAAGCGCGCCGGCTCATCCTGGTCGGCGTGCAGAACAGCAGCGCTTTTGCGCGTCCGTTCGCGCTGCCGCCCGGCACGCCCAAGGACCGGGTGCAGACCCTGCACACGGCGTTTCACGCGGTGCTGAAGGACCCGGCCTTCCTCGCGGAAACGCAAAAGGCCAACCTCTCTATCGATCCCGTGACCGGGGAGGAGATGAGGAAACTGGTCGCGGAAGTCTTCGCGCTGGACGCCGCGACGGTCGGCAAGCTGAAGGACGCTCTCTACCAATAGCACGTCGCGAGCAGCGCAGTTAAGCGACAGGCTGCCGCGATAGACAACAACCGTTTGAGACTCGGGAATTCTCCGGAGAAGGTCCGGAGAATTCCCGGGAGGAGGAGATTTGCTCGCTGAAATGGCCGGGGCGTTCGCCTCCGGCCTCTACCAGGTCCTGACGCCCACGACTCTGGGGCTGATGCTCGTGGGCATCGCTCTCGGGTTCGCCGTCGGTATCCTGCCGGGACTGGGCGGCCCGACCACGCTTGCCTTGATGCTGCCGTTCATCTTCACCATGCAGCCGGTGGAGGCCTTTGCCTTCCTTCTCGGCATGGCGGCGGTCACCGCCACCACGGGCGACATCACCTCCATCCTGTTCGGAGTGCCCGGAGAGCCGACGACCGCCTCCACCATCATGGACGGCCACCCGATGGCGAAGAAGGGCGAGGCGGGGAGGGCGCTGGGCGCCGCCCTGATGAGTTCGCTCGTGGGCGCGGTGTTCGGCGCGCTCGCCCTGGCTCTCGCCATTCCCGTGGTGAGGCCGCTGGTGCTCGCCTTCGGATCGCCCGAGTACTTCATGCTCGCGGTGTTGGGTATCACTTTTGTCGCCTCGCTCGCCGGCGACAGCCTTTTGAAAGGGCTGGTCGTCGCGGGCCTCGGGCTCATGCTCGCGACCATCGGGCTCGACCCGATCTCCGGGACGCAGCGCTACACTTTTGGCCAGCTGTTCCTGTGGGACGGGATCGGGCTGGTGCCGATCACCATCGGCTTTTTCGCGATTCCCGAGATCATCGACCTCGCGGTGCAGAGGACGGCGATCGCCCGCGAGAAGATCGCGAAGCTGGGCGGCGTGATGGAAGGCGTCAAGGACACCTTTCGCCACCGGTGGCTGGTCCTTCGCTGCAGCGCCATCGGCGCCTACGTCGGGATCATCCCCGGGATGGGCGGCAGCGTGACCCAGTGGCTCGCCTATGCACACGCCGTGCAGAGCTCGCCGGGAAGGGAGCGCTTCGGCAAGGGGGCCGTCGAAGGCGTGCTCGGTCCGGGCGCCGCCAACAACTCGACCCTCGGAGGCCACCTGATCCCGACCATCGCCTTCGGCGTGCCGAGCGGCGTCACCATGGCGATCCTGCTCGGCGCTTTCATCATCCATGGGCTCGTACCGGGCCCGGACATGCTCACGCCGGAAAGCAGAGGAGGCCACCTCGCGCTGACGTTTTCCTTCGTCTGGACCATCGTCATCGCCAATATCGTCACGGTGGCCGTGTGCTTCCTCTTCCTGAAGCAGCTCGCAAAAGTGACGCAGATTCGGGGGAGCCTTCTCATTCCCCCCGTCCTTCTGCTGATCTACCTCGGAGCCTTCGCGGAGAAAAACGCTTTCGAAGACCTTTATCTGGTTCTTTTCTTCGGCGTGTTGGGCTGGGTCATGGAGAAACTTCACTGGCCGCGCGCGCCGCTCATCCTGGGGCTGGTGCTGGGGCCGCTCGCGGAGAATCGGCTATTTCTCGCCACCGACAACTACGGCGCCGAGTGGCTGCTGCGTCCGTGGGTGATGGTGCTGATCGCGCTCACGCTCGCCGGCGCGCTTTATCCGCTGTGGAGGGCAAGGTCGCACAGGACGAAGGAAACTCGCGCCACGGTGAGAGCTCCGCGGTCGAGCCTGGGCATCGCATTCACGGTTGCGATCGTCGTGATCCTCGCCGCCGCCTTATGGCAGAGCAGAAAATTCGGGTTCAGGGCGGGACTCTTCCCCTGGGCGATCGGCGTTCCGATGCTCGCGCTCGCTTCGCTCCTGCTCGTCCTTCAATTCACCGGACGCGAGCTGCAGCCGGCAGCGGGTTTGGCGGGACCGGAGCCCGGCTTTCCGGCGTCCGAAGGCGCGCGCCGGACCGCGGTCATCCTGGGTTGGATCGTCGGCTACCTCATCGCGATCTGGCTGCTGGGGTTTACGCTCGGCGGCGCGCTGTGCACTTTTCTGTCGCTCAAGGCCGGGAGCGGCGAGCGCTGGCCGGTTTCGCTCGCCATGACGGCCGCCATGGCGGCATTCGTCGAGATCGTGTTCGTCCGGGCCCTGCACGTTCCGTTTCCGCTCGGGCAACTGTGGGTTTGGCTGGGCGTAACATAGCGTGGCAGGCGACAATTCAGGTCCCGCTTGTCGGCCGTGTCCGGGTGAATGAGAACAAAGGATGAACAAATCTGAAGTGCTGCAAAACGTGTTGCTGGGCCTCGCCTCGCTGGTACTGGTGGGGGTTCTCGCTTTTCTATACGACAAGACCCAGGCGCTCGACCTTCGCGAACAAAACGAGATCCTCGGCCCGCTGCGCGAATTGAGAGAGATCGACGATCGCTGGGACCTCGATGTGCTGCGCGCGCGTCTTGAATTCGGCGCCGCTGACCTGTCGGCGATCAACCGCACGGCCGCCGCTGAGAGCGCCCTACAGGCGCTCGACGATGCGGCCACGCGCACCAAGAGCCCGACGCTCGCCGCCGGCCTGCCCGAACTTGTCAGAGCGGTCCGGGAAAAAACCCAACTGGTCGAGCGATTCAAGACCGAAAACTCCGGTGCCAAGACCGCCTTGCAGGCGACGCTAGCCGCGGCCGCCGAGCTCCGCGCACAAACCCTGGGGGAGAAACCGCGCAGGCCGGAGCTGGAAGCGGCCCTCGGCAGAATCGCGACCGATGCCACCCAATACTACTGGCTTGCCCTCGATGCGCAGCGCAAGGACTTGGAAGCCGCGCTCGGCCAGGCACGAAATGCCGCGCCCGCGGCGGCGAGCGCGGCCTTGGCAAAAGTTCTGCTCGCCGCGGAGGCGCTGCTCAGGCACAAGCCGGCCGAGCAGGACCTGCTCGCGAAGCTGGCGTCTTTGACACCCGGCCCTCGCCTGGACGCCATGACGTTCTCCTACAACCGCGAGCTCGAGGGGACGCTGCTGGAGAAGGAACGTTTCCGCGTCTATCTGATCGCCTACGCGGGGGCGCTCTTGATACTGCTCGCCTGGTTCGGCGCCAAGATCAGGGCCGCCAACATCAGCCTGGAACACCGCGTCCAGGAACGCACGCGCGAGCTGTCGGAAGCCTTGAAACACCTCAAGGAATCCGAGGCGCAGCTGATTCAGTCGGAAAAAATGTCGTCTCTGGGCCAGATGGTGGCGGGCGTCGCGCATGAAATCAACACGCCGCTCGCCTACGTCAAGAACAGCCTCGGCGCCGTTGCCGACAAGCTGCCCGACCTGGGCGACGCGGTGGAGCAATCCGAAACGCTGCTCGCGTTGCTGCAGGCCGGCGCCAACGCCAACGCCGAGGAGCTCTCGCGCCAGTTCGCCTTGGTCACCGCGCGCGTGGCGAAACTCAGGCAGCAAAACGTGATGCAGGAATTGGGCGCTCTGGTGAAGGACGGTCTGCACGGCACCGGCCAGATGGCGGAGATCGTCGGCAATCTCAAGGACTTCAGCCGCCTGGACCGCAGCAAGGTCACCAGCTTCAATTTGAACGAAGGCCTTGCGAGCACGCTGCTGCTCGCCAAGCATCTTCTGAAATCAGTCCTCGTCAAACGCCAGTTCGGTGACATTCCGCCCATCGTCTGTTCGCCCTCGCAAATCAACCAGGTGTTCCTGAACCTCGTCACGAACGCGGCGCAGGCGATGGCGAACGAGCGCGGGACGATCACGCTGACCACCCGCGGCGCGGAAGGCGGCGTGGCGGTCGAGGTCGCGGATGACGGCAGAGGCATCCCACCGGAGGTGCTGCCGAAGATTTTCGATCCGTTTTTCAGCACCAAGGAGATCGGCAAGGGCACCGGGCTCGGCCTGTCGATTTCCTACAAGATCGTCGCGCAGCACGGCGGCCGCATCGACGTGGAATCTCACGTCGGCGTCGGCACCAGGTTCACGGTTTGGCTGCCGCTCAGGCCTCCGGGCGAGGCGGAACTCGCCGCGTAGGTTCAAGTCATGCTGATACCGGAAAAAATCGGAAAGTACGAAATCCAGGAGATGCTCGGCAAAGGCGGCGTGGGCATCGTCTACAAGGCCTTCGACCCGTCGATCGCGCGCAGCGTAGCGATCAAGGCGATCACCCGGGATTCGCTAGCCACGGCCGAGCTGAAGCACGTGATCGACCGCTTCCGCCACGAGGCGCAGGCTGTCGGCCGCCTGGTGCATCCGCGCATCGTGCAGATCTACGACTACGGCGAGGACGAGCAAGTCGCGTACATCGTGATGGAGCTGGTCAACGGCAAGACGCTGCATCAGCACCTGGCGCAGGAGGCCCGCTACGAAATTCGCGAAGTCGGCGAAATCATCCGCCAGGTGCTCGACGGCATCGGCTATGCGCACGTCCAGGGCGTCGTCCACCGGGACATCAAACCGTCGAACATCTTGATCAACAACGACGGCCGCATCAAGATCAGTGATTTCGGCATCGCGCGCCTCGATTCCTCCGACCTCACGCAGGTGGGCGAGGTCCTCGGTACGCCGCACTACATGGCGCCCGAACAATTTCTGGGGTCCGGAATAGACAAGCCCGCCGATCTGTTCTCGATCGGAGTCATTGCGTACGAGCTGCTGGCGGGCAGGAAACCTTTCATGGGGACCACCGCCGCGGTGATGCAACAGGTGCTCAACGAGAGGCCTGCGGATCCGTCGCGACTGAACCCCAGACTCTCGCCGCTGACGGACCGGGTGCTTCAGAAAGCGCTCGCCAAGAAAAGCGAGGAAAGATTCCAGAGCGCACAGGAATTCGCCGAGGCGTTCAAGGAAGCGCTCGACGCCACGCTCAACCTCGACTATGCCGAGCCCACGATCAGGCTCAATGTCCCCGACGGCTCCGCGCTTCTCGACGCCGCGCGCCTGCTCAGGACCGCGCCCACGCCGGATCTCACCCGGACCCAGCCGCCGGTGCTTTCCAGCGAGGGCGCGATCGGTCTGGACACCAGCGTCAAGAAGGCGCGGCTGCTCCTGATCGACGACGAAGAACGCATCCTGACCGGACTGAAATCGCTGTTCCGGGACCGTTATCACGTGTTTACGACGACCGACGGCATCAAGGCGCTCGATTTCATCCGCAAGCATCACATGCACGTGATCGTCAGCGACCAGCGCATGCCGGTGATGACCGGCGTCGAGCTGCTGCGCCAATCGCGCGACATTTCGCCGCACAGCGTGCGCATATTGCTCACCGGGTATTCGGATCTTGCGTCCATCGTCGGCTCGATCAACGATGGGGAGATCTACCGTTTCATCAGCAAGCCGTGGGACAACAAGGAACTGCCCACGATAGTCGCCGAAGCCGCGACCATCGCGCTGGAGCTCGCCGACGCCAAGACCGCCGAGGTCGAACTGCCGCGGAGGATGGAATCCGGCATCCTGGTGATCGACAAGGACGAGGAGATCTTCCGCGTCACGCGCGAGCTGGTCGGGAAGCTGTGTCCGGTCGTTTATGCGAGCCATCTGGAGGCGGCGCTGGGGGCCATGCAGGCGCAGGAAATCGCCGTTGTCGTCACCGACGTCGAAACCGGGCACGAGCAGTTGACCGCGATGCTGAAACTGCTGAAGCAGGAGAATCCGCAGATCCTGACCATCGTCGTGACCGCCGCGTCGGACTCCGAGCACGTCATCGAGCTCATCAATGAGGCGCAGATCTTCCGCTTCCTCAACAAACCTGTGAGCGTGAAGCTGCTGAAGAAGCACGTGCACGCCGCCCTGCAGCGCTACCTCGCCTACAAGCAGGCGCCCAGACTCGTCGAGGCGCACCGCGTCGAGTCCGCCGAGGACATGCGTGCATCCTCGCTGGGGCAGCACATTCTCGAAGGCATCCGGACGCTGCGCGGACGCTGGCTTGGGTAGTGGCAATTCCGCCCACTACAAGCTCCTGCTTGCGCGCCCTGGCTGTCGCGCCGCTCCTTTTCGGGTTCGCCGCGCAAGCGCAGTACGTCGATCCTTCGCTGCGCTGGCGCACGCTCGACACGCCCAATTTCTCGGTGCATTTCGCGGAACCCTACCGTGCGCAGGCCCGTACCGTCGCCGAGGTCGCGGAAGGCGTGTATCCGCGGATCACCGACTGGCTCAAGTGGAAGCCCGAGACGCGAACGCATATCGTGGTGGTCGACTCGCTCGATCTCGCAAACGGGCTCGCTTCGCCGCTGCCGTTCAACTACATGGGCATCGTGCTGTCGCCGCCGGACTCGGGCGAGCTGCTGCAAAACCGGGAATGGCTGGATCTCGTGTTGACCCACGAATTCGTCCACGTCGTGCACATGGACAAGGCAAGGGGCGCGCCGCTCGCCATGCGCCGCATCTTCGGCCGCTCGCCTCCGTGGTTCTATCTGTTTTTCCCCAACACGCTGCCCAACGTCTGGGGGCCCGGATGGGTGAAGGAGGGCCTGTCGGTATACGCGGAATCGGACTCGAGCAAGGGCTGGGGGCGCCTGGGCCAGAGCGGCTTCGAGGGCATGATGCGCGCGGAAGTCGCGCGAGGCCCGATTTCGCTTCGCGAAATCCACGCGGACGGGCGCGGGTTCCCGCACAACCGCGACTATCTCTACGGGAGCTATTTTTTCCTGTTCCTCGGCGAGCGCTACGGCCCGAAGGCGATAGTCGATTACGTCGAGAACTTCAGCGACGACTTCTTCCCGTTTCGCGTGGACAGCAACACGGTGCCGATCACCCGCAAGCATCAGGACGCGCTGTGGCTGGAGTACGAGATCTGGCTGCGCGCGCGCTTCGCCGCCAGAGCGCCCGGAACCGGCTCGCCGCCGGATCAAGGCGGACAAGTCCTCGCCCGCGCGTATTCGATTACCAGTCCTTTGCTCGCGCCCAACGGGGAGCGCTGGTACGTGCAGGGGGACGGCTATACGCGGCTGAAACTCATGCGGCAGGAGAAGAGCCGCGAGCCTCGATCGGTCCGCGAGGTCGAGATCCAGACCCGGCTCTCGGTTTCCCCGCGCGGCGAGCTGCTGCTCTCGAAACTCGAGATCTGCGGAAACTACAGCTATTACTACGACCTGTACCGGCTCGACGCCGGCGGCAGTCTGGACCGGGTCAGCGATTGCGGGCGGTTCCGCTTTGCCGTGCCGCTCGAAGACGGCCGCATCGCGGCGATACGGGTCGTCAACGGCGAGGCGGAAGTCGTGATCGTGAATCGCGAGGGCTCCGTGGAACGCTCGCTCTATCGCACCGCGCCGGGCGAAGCGCTCACCGGGCTCGCGGCGCGCGGCGCAAGGACGGTCATGACGAGCTTGCGCGACGGGCGCTGGTCGCTGATTGAGATCGCCGACGGCAAGGCGTCGCTTCTGCTTTCCGACGAGGCAATCAAGCACTCCCCGAGGTTCGGCGACGCTTCGGAGGACATCTACTTCGTCGCCGACTACGGCAAGGTTTCCAACGTCTGGTCCTGGCGGCGCGGCGAGCGGCGGCTCGCGCGCTGGTCGGAGGCGCTGAACGGCGTTCGCGAGATCAGCGCACCGGTTGCCGGTGAAATGCTGCTCACCACGATCGAGGCCGACGGCGATGCGCTGCGGCTGCATCGCTTGCCGGTTGCGCCGCTCGAGAGCCGCGAAGCGGCGGCGGTGGAATTCGCGGCCCCCGCGCCGGCTGCCGAGCGGCCGCTCCCCGACCGGGACTACGCGCCGTGGTCCTCGCTCCTGCCGCGCTCGTGGTTCCCGGCGGGCTACATCGCCGACGGCGCTTTCGCGTTGGGGGTGCAGACTTTCGGGCAGGATGCGCTGGGCCTGCACCAGTACATGGTCGCTCCCCTGTACGAATTCACGCAGGGCGAGGTGCTGGGAAGCGCCGCGTACGTCTACGACAACCGGCACGGACTGCTTTTCAACCGGTTCATGACGGTCAATGCGAAGGTCACCAACGACCAGAAGTTTACGGGCGAGGAAATCAAGGCCTATACCGTCAACGAGACGGCGCAATGGGTGTCGCTGTGGCGCAATCTCTCCTTCGACACCCGCTACTACTGGGGGCTGGGCGCCGCGCTGGACCAGGAAACGCAGCACGACTTGACGCTGGCCACGACGGCGGCGCACGACGAGCGCGTGGTCGTGCTCCGCGCTGGAGTGGACACGCGCAGGCAGCAGTTGCTGTCCGAAGGCCCGAGCCAGGGACAGCAGTTGCAGCTCTACGGCGAAACCTCGAACCGCCTGCGCGGCGCCTACTCGGGCAATTTCTATCGCGCGGACTGGCGCATGTATCTACCCGCAGGCAAGACGGTGGTTGCGTTGCGCTGGAACGAGGCGCATGCGCAGTCCGAAGCCGAGCCGATTCAGCTGGGCGGCAGCTTCTCCGAGGAAACATTTGCGCTGCCGGTGCTCAACCAACGCGAGTTTCCGCTGCGCGGATACCTGAGCGGCGAGTCCGTGCTGACGGGACACCACTCCCGGCTCGGGACGGTCGAGTGGCGCGCCACGATCGCCGATGTGGACCGCCACTTCATGGTGCCGCCCGCGGGCCTGAACCGGCTCTCGATGAGCGTCTTTTTCGACATCGGCGCGGCCTGGGAGAGCGGCGCCTCGCAGAACTATTACAAGAGCGCGGGTGTCGAACTGCTGTCGGAACTGCGGGTGGGCTATTTGTTCGGCGCGCAGTTCCGCCTGGGCTTCGCAAAGGGGTTCGAAGCGCCCGGACGAAAAGTCGGCTATCTGAGGGTCGGGCGCTCGTTCTGAGGATTTCTACTCCGGCTTGATCCCGGCCTCCTTCACCACCTTCGCCCATTTCGCCGTCTCCGAAACGATGAACCGGCCGAATTCCTCCGGGCTCATCTGCACCGCCTCCCCACCCTCGGACTCGAAGCGCTTCTTCGTTTCCGCGGTGGCGAGGATGACGGACAGCTCCTTGTGCAGACGCTCGATGACGGGACGCGGCGTTCCGGCAGGCGCGACAATGCCCCACCAGTTGGTCGCCTCGTAGCCCGGGATGCCCGCCTCCGAGATGGTCGGCAGGTCGGGGAGTGCCGGCACGCGCTTGGCGCTTCCGACGCCGAGCGCGCGCAGCCGCCCGCTCTTGATCTGCGGCAGCATCTGGATCAGCGAGCCGATCGTGATCTGGGTGTTGCCGGCGACCACGTCCATCATCGCCGGTCCGCCGCCCTTGAACGGGATGTGCACGATGTCCAGTCCCGACTGCAGCTTGAACAGCGCGCTGGACAGGTGCTGGAAGCTGCCGACTCCGGCAGTGGCGTAGTTCAGCGTCCCGGGCTTCTGCTGCGCGAGCGTGATCAGCTCCTTCAGCGAATTCACGGGCAGCTTGGGATTGACGCAGAGCACGACCGGCCCGGTGCCGAGCATCGTCACCGGCGCGAAGGCGCCGATCGGGTCGTACGGCAGCTTGTACATCGAGCTGCCGAAGGCGTGGGCGACCGAGATCAGGAGCAGCGTATAGCCGTCGGGCGTCGATCTCGCCGCCGCTTCGGTGCCGATGATCCCGCCCGCGCCGCCCTGGTTGTCGGCGACGACCCCTCTTCCCAGCCGATCGGAGAGCTGGATCGCGATCATGCGTCCGACCACATCGTTGCTCCCGCCCGGAGGGAACGGGATGATGAGCCGCACCGGCCTGCTGGGGTAGGCCTGTGCCGTTGCATGCGTTGTATACAGCGCTGCGGCGGGCAGCGCGAGCACCAGGCTCAGAGTCGCGGATTGGAGTGTCTTCAGTCGTGGCATTTTTCCTCCTATTCGGTGTGCGTTCGGCTCGATCTGTCCCGGGATTGATCCAGGTCAAAGCCTCAGGCCGAGCAAGTCATAGGCTTTGTCCAGAGGGCGGAGAGCAGCAATGGATTCTCATATGCAGCCTGTGAGCGCAGCAATTCCGTCGTCGCGCGAACGAAACTGCGAGACTCGCGCGATCTGGGGCATCAGCGGGTTCGCGGATTGCCTGACGCAGCATCCCGGCAATTGCCCCTACGCCGTTCCTTTCGGTCGCGGTTGCCTGTGTTTCAATCCGAACTGGCAAGATTTTGAAGTCTATCAGAAGAGATTCCGGAGCTAGCGAGCGCGCGGCGATTCGTTCACCTGCCGATCCCTGGGCGCTTCGCGAGGCGGACTACCCTACGCGCGGCTCCCGCCTCGAGAAACTGAAATTCCTGCTGCGCTACGCGATCCTCGCCCCATCCAATCGCAATACGCAGCCGTGGAGCTTCACGGTCGGTCGGGACCAGATCAGCCTCCACTCGGAGCTCTCGCGCTGGCAAAGGGTCTCGGATCCGCACGCGCGGGAGCTGCACATCAGCCTCGGCTGCGCGCTGGAGAACCTCCTCGTCGCGCTGGAGCATTTCGGTTTCGGGCATTTTCTGACTCTCGCTCCGGGCGCCCTCGACAGCTCCATCGCCGCGCAGATTGCGATCCTCGACAGGCCGACAGTCTCGCCTTTCCGGCCTGCGAGCCTGTTCAAGGCCATCGTCCGACGCCGCACCAATCACGGGCGGTACCGGAACCGGTCGGTCTCGCCGGCCGCGCTTCGCAGACTCAAGGAGTGCAATGCGGACCGGGACATGACCCTCCTGCTCACCGATAACACCGCGATCAAGCAGACGGCGCAGAAGCTGATGCTGACGGGCGAGGCGCTCGGGCTCTCGAATCCGAAGTACCGCGAGGAGCTCGCCGAATCCATCGGCAGCGGGGATTTCGGCGGCCCGTGGCTGCTGTCGGTGGCGCAGCAGTTCGCGATCGCCCAGCTCGGAATGAAAGCGGCGGATGCGAGGGGCGATCACAAGGCGCTCGCGACCTCGCCCGTGTTCGGCCTGATCAGCGGCGCCAACGGCGCAGAGGCGGAGCAGATCAAGGCCGGGCAATTGCTCGAGCGCCTTTATCTCACCGCAACGTCCGAAGGTCTGAGCCTTCAGCCGATCAGCCAGCTGCTCGAGGTCGACAAGGTCGGCAGGAGGTTCGCAAAGCTGTTCCGCGCGGGCGGTGTTCCCATGGTGGCATTCAGGCTGGGCTACGCCGATTCATCGGCGAAGCCCACGCCGCGGCGGGCGCTGGAGGACTTGCTCCGTTGAGGCGCTTAGCGCCCGAGCTGCATCGCCGCGAACCTCACACTTTCAGGTCGATCAGCGTCGCGGTCTCGATGTCCTCGCCGAACCACGCCTTGAGCGCGGCCCTGCGGCCGCCGATGTATTCGACGCGCCCGTCCTTTTGCGTCATCGGCAGGTCGTGGCCGGGTATGAGGATACTGCCGGGGCGCTTCTTCCACAATTGCCAGATCCTCTCGATCGACGCGCTGCTCAAGGCAGCATCGTAGGAGGCTTCGCCCTTGCGTGACAGGAGTTCCGCGCGGTTCTTGGCCGCGTCGCCGGTGAAGATCGCGTCG
>Ga0105252_10001009_pt1 | contig 14228 bp, 12 predicted proteins | sample EasRivMeERMZT100_FD_89675 | JGI IMG/M metagenome (GOLD analysis project Ga0105252, IMG submission 89675) | Soil microbial communities from meander-bound floodplain in the East River, Colorado, USA - East River MetaG ERMZT100 | ecosystem: Environmental > Terrestrial > Soil > Floodplain | place... | reverse complement strand
TTTTCCGGCTAGCGGGTAGGCGCTTCAGCAACAGAACGCATCCATCGCTCAATCGGGGGGCGTCCAGCCCGCACCGGTGGGCGAGGCGCATATCCCATTCTGAACACCATCATAGGCGTCGCATCGGTCAATTCATTCCACCCGAGGCGCAAGCGCTCGCCCATCCCGGCCGGCACATCGGCATACTCCGGTAGGGCCAGCAATGCAGGCGCCGCAAACGGCTGGAAGGCAAGTCCGCGGCTTTCGGCCTCCAGCCACAAGCGTTGGAGCACGACGCCGATCGTGATGGCGGACCGCTCTGTAGGAGCGCTGGCGGTAAGCACGCCGCAGTGCGGGGCGAGGCGGCATGGCAAGGAAGCGGCTCTGAAGCCAAGCGCATGGTGAACGCCAAGACGCCGCAGCGCGTTCATGAGCGGCCACCGCCGAAGCTGCGCGAAAGCCCAGCGCACCCCCGGTTCGACACCCAACGCTCCGGGCGGAAGACCTTCCTCGACCGTGGCTCGCCAGCCAGCGTCGAATCGCAGTGCGGCAAAGAGCTCCTCGTGCAGTACCCGGGTATTGAATCGCTCGGCTTCTGCGATTCGCATGAGTCGCAGCAGCTTTGGCCGCTGTGCGGCGGAATCCAAGAAACAAAGCGACACTCCTTCTGCCCCCTCGAGCCGCCGATGAAAGTAGCCCAGCTCCGCTTCGCTCAGCCGTGGTCCAGAAAAGACAAGCCGGCGGTTTGTGTGCCGGCCGCGGATCCCCGCATCCAACCCGCAGTCCACGACCTCACCTTGGGTGAGATGCAACTCCGCCATAAGGGATGGCCGGCTTGGGTCAGGTATCCAGCGCAAGGCGGCCCGGTATCCCAGGCGCAACGCACGGATTCTCATGTTCTCGCCTACCGCCCCGAACGAAATCAGGCTGAGCAGCTTCCGGTGGTAGGGGGCTTCCAAGAACGCCGTGCTGCCGAGGAGCAAGACCCCCGCAGCTGAAACCTCAACCTCGAAGCAGTGGCGATTGTCAGCGGAAGGTGCAAGGGCGCCAGCCTCCACGATGCTCGATAGATCAGCGCTAACGCCCATGGGTTGTACGCATGCTGGAACTCCGCGAACCATCAATTAGATTCCTGGGGCGAGAGTAACCTCAGTCGCGCCATGCAAGCGGGCCTGCAGCGAAGCTCCGCTTTTCTGCGCGTTACTCCAGGCGACTGTCGGCCGGTTTTACACCCGTCCCCGCTGTGTTAGGCAAGTGCTTGACCATTCGATGAATTCACTTCTGGCCCGGAATGTGCGTAGTGCCTTCGAGACACTCGCCATGGAACGCCAAGTGCAAAGAACGTCGTCGCCCGCGCTCAGGCTGCCCTCGACGCTGAAGCGCCGCCGCTTTTGCGTTATGCTCGGCCAACTGGGTCATCGGTAACTCCAGGCGACAAAAAATGAACGAACCGATCAACAACGAACCGAAACTGCCGAAGCGCAGGCGCCTGCTGCAGGGGGGCCTAGGCGCCTCGCCGGTTCTGCTCACGCTCGTCAGCCGCCCGGTGCTCGGCCACAACCAGTGCTTTACTCCCTCGGGCTTCGTTTCCATGCCGACGAGCCGGCCTGGGGGTCAGACCTGCCTAGGACGCACGCCGGGATACTGGAAGCAGTCGCAGCACTTTAACCAGTGGCCGAAAGTCGCGCCGGGCCGCTATTACCCGGTAGCGCAGAACGGAAACCAGCCCACAAAGTTTTCTCCGTTTTTCAGTCCTTCGCCCTATCCCGCCAACACCACGTTCCTGCAGGTGCTGGGCAAGGAAGGTGGACCGCCGGACGACGTCGCTCGGCACATCGTGGCCGCGGTGCTCAATGTGGAAAAGGGCTGGGCTCCGGTGCTGACGGTCGTGCTGTTGAAGCAGATTTGGAATCAATACATGACCACCGGCGGTGGAACCGCGGGTTACTTTGAACCCACTGCCGGGGTGCAGTGGAACCACGAACAGATCACCGCCTACCTTTCTAGCACGATGCCGCTGTAGCGGCAGCCGGACGCAGCTTGCGCTGGCGTAGCGTAGATTCCAACCTGCTGATGCTGCGCGAGTTCGACGGCGAGCTCGTGGTAAGAAACGACGTTACCGGCAGTACCCACCTCCTCGATCCGCTTGCCGCCGAGGTGTTGCGTACACTGATCGCCGCCCCCGAAGGCTTGACAGCCGCTGAACTGGGCGCGCGGCTCGCCGAAGGCATCGAGGAGCAAGCGGACTGGTCAGCATTGATCGAACCGACATTGATGGAGTTCCAGCGGCTGGGTCTCGCCGAGCGGGCGAGCTCGGCTTCGCCGAGCTGAAAGCGAGGCTTTCGGGCCCTGGGCTGCGACTGCGCACCGGGCCGGTGGTAACGAGCATCCGGTCGACGCTCCCCGAGATCGCGCGCGGCATCGCGCTTCTCTATGCTGAACACCCGGTGGAGGCCGATGAGGCCTTCGCCGACTTCCAGGTGCGCATCGCCCGGCCGCGCGGGCTGCGCCGCTGGGTGCGGCCCCAGGTGCAGTTCCAGTTCGACGGCACGCCTCCCTTTCACCCCCTGCCAGGCGACCAGGCGTTTCCCATCCTGGAATGGGGACTCAACTGGTGCGTTTCAGCGCATTGCCACCAGTACCTCATCGTGCACGCGGCGGCGGTGGAGCGCGCAGGCCAAGCCCTCCTCCTTCCCGCGCCCCCGGGGTCCGGAAAAAGCACCTTGTGCGCCGCACTGGTGCACCGCGGCTGGCGCCTGCTTTCGGACGAGCTTGCCCTGCTCGATCCGGCCACGCACGCGATCGTGCCGCTTGCACGGCCGGTCAGCCTGAAAAACGCCTCGATCGAGCTGATCCGCCGCTTCGCCCCCGAAGCGGTGCTCGGCGAGACGGTGCACGACACACTGAAAGGCTCGGTGGCGCACATGAAACCGCCGCAGGACGCGGTGCGCCGCTCGCTCGAGCCGGCCGCGCCGCGCTGGATCGTCATGCCGCGCTACGAGGCGCGCGCGGCGGCGGCCCGCCTGACGCCGTTGGCAAGGGGACAAGCTTTCATGCAGCTCGCCGACAGCGCGTTCAACTACCACCTGCACGGCCGCGCCGGGTTCGAGCTCCTCGCCGACGTAGTCGAGGGGTGCGAATGCTTCGAGCTAGCCTACGCCAATCTGGAAGAAGCCCTCGCCGCCCTGGAGGGTATGCAGTGACCTCCCCACTGATCGCAGCGCTGCGTGACCCGGCGGCGGTCCGGTCCTGGAGCGTGCCGCAATGGGAACGCCTGATCCGGCAGGCGCGCAGCGCCGACCTCCTCTCGCGGCTGGCGCATCTGCTCGCGGAGACAGCCATCCCGCCCGGGCCGCGCCGCCATCTGGTCGCCGCCCAGGTCACGGCGGGCGCGCAAGCCGAGGCGGTGCAAAGGGAGGTGGCGCACGTGGCCCGCGCGCTCGCGTCGACCGGGGTCGACGTCATCCTGCTAAAAGGCGCGGCCTACCTTCTGGCCGGGCTGCCCGTCTCGCGCGGGCGCGTGTTCAACGACGTGGACATCCTGGTTCCGCGCGAAGCGCTGCCGCGGGTGGAGGCGGCCCTGATGCTGCACGGCTGGGCGGGAAGCCACCACCATCCCCATGATCAGCGCTATTACCGGGAGTGGATGCACGAGCTGCCGCCGCTTCGTCACCTCGCGCGGGAAAGCGTGCTCGATGTGCATCACGCCATTGCGCCCCTCACCGGTCGCTTCAGGCCCGATTCGGCCAAGCTGATCGCCGCGGCGCGCGCGCTCGAGGGTCAGCCCCGGCTCAAGGTGCTGGCCCCGGTCGACATGGTGCTGCACGCGGCGGCGCATCTCTTTCTGAACGAGGAGCTCACGCACGGGCTGCGCGACCTTGCGGACCTCGATGCACTGCTGCGCGATTTCGCGCGCGAGGCCTCGTTCTGGAGCGCCCTGGAAGAGCGCGCGCACGAGCTCGATCTCAGCCTGCCGCTGCAGTACGCGCTTCGCTATTGCGCCCGGCTGCTCGCCACCCCGGTTCCCGAACAATATTTAAAGGACTCGATACCGGTATGGAAGCGCGGCTTACTGGACGCGCTCTATCTGCGGGCGCTCCAGCCGCACCACCCTGATGCATCGGACCGCTTCACGCCGCTTGCCCGGGCCCTGCTCTATCTTCGGGGCCATTGGCTGCGCCTGCCGCCACATCTGCTGCTGTACCACCTCACCGTCAAGGCGTTGCGCAAACGCCCGGAAGAGCCGCTCACCCAGGGCCGTTAGCTCCAAGTAACCATTGCCGCCGCTATGGCGCGCTGGCTACACTGACCCCGCTGTCGAAAAAGTTGACGGTAACCATAGGATCCTGAAGTTCCTAACAAAATTCTGACTTTTCGGGGGGTCACGATGCAGTGGGACATCGTGCGGTGGTTCGTGTTGCATTTCTTGCAGTCCGTGGGCATTGCCGCCGTTTTCTTCGCGGCGCTTGCCGGCTGCGCGCGCTTTCCGGCGGCGCCGGAACGGGCCGCAACACCCGAATACAACTACCTCATCGGACCGCTCGACACGATCAACATCGTGGTGTGGCGTAACCCCGACCTTTCGATGAGCGTGCCGGTGCGCCCCGACGGCAAGGTCACCGTACCGCTGGTCGAGGATCTCCCGGTGCTCGGCAAGGACGCGACGCGGCTTGCGCGCGACATCGAGAAGGCGCTCGGCAGGTTCATCCGCGACCCGGTGGTGACGGTGATCGTCACCGGATTCAACGGGCCGTACAGCGAGCAGATCCGCGTGGTCGGCGAAGCGTCGCGTCCGCAGGCGCTCGCCTACCGTCAGAAGATGACGCTGCTCGACGTGATGATCGCGGTGGGCGGGCTCACCGATTTCGCCGACGGCAACGCGGCCTCGGTCCTGCGCACGCAGGACGGTGGCGGCAAGCAGTACAACGTGCGGCTGAAGGACCTCATCCGCCGCGGCGACGTCTCGGCCAACATCGAGATGAAGCCCGGCGATGTGCTCATCATCCCGCAGAGCTGGTTCTAGAACGCGGGCATGACGGCATTCGTTCCTCAGCTGAAGCTGGTGCTGCGCGGGCTTTGGCAGGGCCGCTGGGTCGGCCTGGTCGTCGCGTGGATCGCCGGCATCGCCGGCGCGACGTTTGTGTTCATGACACCCGATCGCTACGAGGCGAGCGCGCGCGTCTACGTCGATACGCAGTCGGTGCTGCAGCCGCTGATGGCGGGGCTCGCCCTCCGCCCGAACGTCGAGCAGGAGGTGATGCTGCTCACGCGCACGCTGATCAGCCGGCCCAACATGCAGAAGCTGGTGCGCATGGCCGACCTGGACCTCCACGTGCGCACCGCCGACGAACGCGAGAAGCTGATCGACGAGCTGATGAAGCGGCTCTCGATCCGCAGCGTCGGGCAGGCGAACCTCTACATCATCAGCTTCGCCCACACCGACCGCACCGTGGCGAACCGCGTAGTGCAGGCGCTGCTCTCGCTCTTCGTCGAGTCGGGCCTCACCGGAAAGGCGAACGACACCGGGCAGGCGAGGCGCTTCATCGAGGAACAGATCAAGGCCTACGAGCAGCGCCTGATTGAGGCTGAGAACCGCGTCAAGGAGTTCAAGCTGCGCAACATGGACCTCAACGGCGGCACGGACTTCTTCACCAGCCTGAACACTGTGGCCGAAGGACTGCGCCAGGCGCGCCTGCAGCTCCAGGAAGCGCAAACGTCGCGCGATGCGATCAAGCAGCAGATCGCCGAGGAGGAAACCCGGGCCTCCGCGCCCGCCAACGGCGCGCCGCCGGTGGAAGCGCCCGCGGCGGCCACGCCCGAGCTCGACGCGCGCATCGGCACGCTCGCCAAAAACCTGGACGAGATGCTGTTGCGCTACACCGACAACCATCCCGACGTGATCAACACGCGCCGCATCATCAAGGAAGTCGAGGCGCAGCGCGACGAGGAGAGAAAGCGCTTCCGCAGCGCGACGGGCGCGCCGGCGGGCACTGGCAGCCCGGTCTACGCGCCCTTGAAGATGGCGCTGACCGAAGCCGAAGCGCAAGTCGCGGGCCTGCGCGCGCGCGTAGCCGATTTCGAGCGTCGCCACGCGGCGCTCATGGAGAAGGCGCGTTCCATACCCGAGCGCGAAGCCGAGTTCACGCAGCTCAACCGCGACTATGGCGTGCAGAAGCAGCAGTACGACAACCTCGTCGGGCGCCGTGAGACAGCGACCATCTCGAGCGAGGTGAGCGCAGCCACCGGCTTCGCCGACTTCCGCATCATCGACCCGCCGCGCGTTTCGCCCACCCCGGTCGCGCCCAACCGTGCGCTGCTCGTGCCGCTGGTGCTGCTCGCGTCGCTCGGCGCCGGACTGGCGCTCGCCTATCTCTTCAGCGTCATCCATCCGACCTTCCACGAAAGCCGGGCGCTGAAGCGCATCGGCCAGCGCCCGGTCCTGGGAGCAGTGTCGCTGGTGATGAATGACGACATAGCGAAGAAACTTCGCCGCGGCCGAGTGCTTTTCTTCAGCGGCGTCGGCGGGCTCGCCGCGACCTACTGCGGGGCCGTCGCGGCAACGTTCCTGCGCACGCTGCTGCCGTTCTAGCCGATGAAAAACCTGATCGAAGAAGCCACCAAGCGCCTGCAGCAACTCGAGCAGGCCGGCATCCAGGTTCCCAGGCCGAGCACGGAAGAACCCGTTGTGCAGCGCGCCGCGGGCCACGCGCAGGCCCGGGTTCGCCGCGACCCCTTCATCGGCGAGGAGCGCCCGGCGCCGGCCGCGAAGGTGCGCGTGATCGATTTCGCCCGCTTGCAGGTGAACGGCTTCGTCACGCCCACCACTGCCAATACCAAGCTGCTGCACGAGTTCCGCATCCTCAAGCGGCCTTTGATCCAGAACGCGCTCGGCCGCTCGGCCGGTCCGATTCCCAACGCCAATCTCATCATGGTGACGAGCTCGCTGCCCGGCGAAGGGAAAAGTTTCGTTTCCCTCAACCTCGCGATGAGCATGGCGATGGAGGTCGACTGCCGGGTGCTGCTCGTGGACGGCGACGTGCTGCTGCCATCGCTGCCGCGGCTGCTCGGAGTGGGGCCAGCCAAGGGACTGATGGACGTGCTCACCACGCCCAGCCTCAGCGTCGAAGAGGTGCTTCTCAAGACCAACGTGCCACGGCTCGATCTCCTGCTCGCGGGCGCGCCGGATCGCTCCTCGTCCGAGCTCCTCGCCAGCGACGCTATGAAGCGGCTGCTGCAAGAGCTCTCCAGCCGCTATGCCGACCGTATCGTGGTGTTCGATTCCCCGCCGCTGCTCTCGACCACCGAGTCCCGCACTCTCGCCACCCTGATGGGCCAGGTGGTTGTCGTGGTCGAGGCCGAGCGCACCACCCACGGCACGCTCGAATCGGCGCTCTCCACGCTCGAAAGCTGCCCGGTAGTGATGACCGTGCTCAACCGGGCGCCGCAATCCGAGTCGGGGTCCTACTACGGCTCCTACGGACATGGCAGTTAGGGCATGGCGCAAGATGCTTGCGAACCTCCTCCTTTCGACTGCGGTGTCCGAAGCGATGGCGCAGGCGCCCGCGGCTGACGCGCAGGCGCGGGGCTGGGTCATCGAACCCCGGATCGCGGTGCGCGAAACCTATAACGACAACGTCTCGCTTTCCGCTGCTCCGGAGCGCGGCGAGCTCATCACGCAAATCTCGCCGGGCATCAGCATCAGAGGCCGCGGACCCCGCCTGAGCGGCACGCTCGACTACACCGCCGACGCGCTCTTCTATTCCCGCACCAGTGAAAACGACAGCCTCTTCAACACGCTCTCGGCGTTTGGCACCCTGGAGGCGGTTGAAAACTTCCTGTTCGTCGATGCGCTCGGCAGCATCAGTCAGCAATTCATTTCCCCGTTCGGCGCCCGGCCAGCGGACATCACCACGGTCACGGGCAACCGCGTGGAGACGCGCACCTGGAGCGTGAGCCCCTACGTGCGCGGACAGGCCCTGGGCGGGCACACCTACGAGCTGCGCAACCGCAACACCGTGACGACGAGCAACCAGGCCGAGGTGGCCGAGGTGCACACCCAGGACTGGAGCGCCAGCCTGGCGAGCCCGATCACCCGCTTCGGCTGGAGCATCGATGGCTCGAGCTCCGACATCTCCTACGACGATCCCTTAGTGTTGAACCGACCCGACAACGAGTCGAGCAGCGTCAGGGGCCGGCTCTTCTTCCAGCCCGATTTCTCGCTTCGCCTCTGGGGCATCGCCGGCTACGAGAAGAACAATTATGCCCTGGGGCAGGTGGAGCAGGCCTACGACATCTATGGCTATGGCTTGCGCTGGCAGCCGACGCCGCGCACCACGCTCGAATATGAGTGGGAGCAGCGCTTCTTCGGCGAGGCGCCGCGGTTCAATTTCTCGCACCGCACGCGGCTCACGTCGTGGACCGCGTCCTACTCCAAGGACGACTCGAGCTACCAGCAGGAGGTGCTGCGGATTCCGGCGGGTAGTACGGCGCCGCTGCTCGACCAGATGTTCCTCGCCCGGTTCCCGGACCCGGCGCAGCGCCGGGACGCGGTCGATCGCTTCATGCGCAGCACCGGGACGCCGGCGTCGCTTACAAGCTCGCTCGCCTTCTACAGCCAGCAGGTCCTGCTCGTGGAATCGCTGCAAGGCTCCGTCGCCATCCTCGGCGCCCACAACTCGATCGCCTTCGCCGCGTCGCGCTCGCGCTCGAGCACTCTTACGCAAACCCCGCCCGGAGTACCAGCCGACATCCTGCTCCTCGCGGGAAGCGTCGTCGAGCAGGAAAGCTACGGGCTGAGCGCAAGCCACCGGCTGGCGGCATTCACGAGCATCGGCGCAAGCGCTGTGCGCACCTACTCGAGGGCCGAGGATCCGCCGCTGCCCGAGTCGAAGAACGATTTCTATACCGTCACGTTGAGTCACACCGTATCGCCGAAGACCACCGCGTTTGGCGGCGCGTCCTATAGCCGGTTCGAATCGCCGGGGTCGCCCACCGCGCACGCCCGCTCGGTCTTCGCGGGACTGGAGCACCGCTTCTAGCCATGTTCGAGACCTATTTCGGGCTTTCCGCGCAGCCCTTCCAGTTGAGCCCCGATCCGGCGTTCCTCTTCAACAGCCGGGGGCACAAGCGCGCGCACAGCTACCTGCAGTACGGCCTTTACCAGAGCGAAGGCTTCATCGTGCTCACCGGCGAGGTGGGCGCGGGCAAGACCACGCTCATCCGCAACCTGCTGCAGGAGCTCGACCCCAGTAAGGTGGTGGCGGCGCAGCTCGTTTCGACCCAGCTCGACGCCGACGGATTGCTGCACGCGGTGGCGACGGCCTTCGGACTGGTGGTGCGCGAGCAGAAGAAGGCGCGGGTGCTGGCCGAGCTGGAGGCGTTCCTGGTCTCGCTCCTGCCGAAGAACAAGCGCGCGCTGCTCATCGTGGACGAGGCGCAGAACCTCGAGCCCGAGGCGGTGGAGGAGCTGCGCATGCTGTCGAACTTCCAGGTGCAGCACAAGGCGCTGCTGCAGAGCTTCCTCGTCGGCCAGCCGGAGCTGCGGGATCTGATGCGCGGCGTCGAGATGCAGCAGCTGCGCCAGCGCGTGATCGCCTCCTACCATCTCGGGCCGCTCGACGCCGACGAGACGCGCGCCTATATCGAGCACCGGCTCACGCACGTGGGCTGGAAGCGCAACCCGGCGTTCGAGGCCGACACCTTCGCGCGCATCCATGCCTACACCGGCGGCATCCCGCGGCGCATCAACACGCTCTGCACCCGGGTGCTCCTCGGCGCGTTCCTCGCGGAGAAGCACGCCGTCACCAAGGCCGACGTGGAGGACGTGATCAGCGAATTCTCCGAAGAGTTCGGCGAGCAGATCTCGGCCGGCGAGCCGGCCCCGGGGCCGAGCGAGTCGATCGTCATCAAGACGCCGGAAGTCGCCGGGCTCGAAAAGCGCGTGATGGGCGTCGAGCGCGCCATGCAGATGACCGTGAATCTGGTGCGCAAGCTCATCCGGCAGCGCAGCGAAGCCGGCGCCGGACGCGCCCCGAGCCCCTGATGGACCGCGCCGCCCACACCCCGGGCGCGATCGTCTGCGTCGTCGGCGCTCGCCCGAACTACATGAAGATCGCGCCGCTCATGCGCGCGTTCCGCGCGCACGAGCGCCTGCCGGCACCGGTTCTGGTGCACACCGGGCAGCACTACGACGCGATGCTGAACGAGCGCCTGTTCGAGGAGTTGGAGCTGCCGCCCGCGGACATCAACCTCGGCGTCGGCTCGGGAACGCACGCCGTGCAGACCGCCGAAGTCATGCGGCGCTTCGAGCCGGTGCTGGACGAATATCGGCCCGCTTGCGTGGTGGTGGTCGGCGACGTCAACTCCACTCTCGCCTGCAGCCTGGTCGCGGCGAAGAAAGGCATCGCGGTCGCGCACGTCGAAGCGGGACTGCGCAGCTACGACCGCACGATGCCCGAAGAGATCAACCGCGTGCTGACCGACCAGGTCTCCGATCTGCTCTACACCAGCGAGCGCACCGCGCACCTGAACCTGGCGCGCGAAGGCATCGCGAAGAAGCGCATGCACTTCGTCGGCAACGTGATGATCGATTCGCTGCTGCAGCACCGGCGCCGCGCGGTCGCTCCGCCGCGGAATCTGCCCGAGGGGTTCGGCGTGGTGACGTTGCACCGGCCCTCGAACGTCGACCGCCCGGACGCGCTCGCCGATTCGCTCGACATCCTGCGCGCGGTGTCCGAGATCGTTCCCCTCGTGTGCGCGCTGCATCCGCGCACGCAGGCGAACATCGCTTCCTTCGGCCTCGAAGGCGGGCTCGCCACCGAGCGCCTGGTCGTGCTGCCGCCGCAGGGCTACCTCGAGATGCTCGGCCTCATGTCCGCGGCCACGGTGGTGCTCACCGATTCGGGCGGCATGCAGGAGGAGACCACCGCCCTGGGCGTGCCCTGCCTCACCATGCGCGAGAACACCGAGCGCCCGATCACGGTGGAGCAGGGCACCAACCTCCTCGTCGGCCGAGACCGCGCGCGCATCGTGCGGCTCGTCGAGGAAATTGCCGCCACCGGCGGCAAGCGCGGCCGGATCCCCGAGCTGTGGGACGGCAAGGCCGCCGAGCGCATCGCGCAGCACCTCGCCGGCTGGCTCGCCGCGCGCACGCCTGCATATGCCTGAGCTCTGCAACGCGCTCACGGTGGACGTGGAGGACTACTTCCAGGTCTCCGCGCTCGCGCCCCACATCCCGCGGGCGGACTGGGAGCGCATGCCCTGCCGCGTCGAGCGCAACGTCGACCTGATCCTCGCAATGCTCGAGGAAACCCGGTCGCAGGCGACTTTTTTCGTGCTCGGCTGGATCGCCGAGCGCTACCCGGGCCTCGTGCGCAAGATCGCCGCCGCAGGACACGAGGTGGCGAGCCACGGCTATGGCCACCAGCGCGCGAGCGACCTCGAGCGCGGTGAATTCGTCGATGACGTGACCCGGGCCAAAGCGCTGCTCGAGGAACTGACGGGCGCCGAGGTCAAGGGCTACCGCGCACCGAGCTTTTCGATCGGCAAGGAGAACGGCTGGGCCTTCGAGTGCCTCGCGCGGGCCGGCTACGTCTACAGCTCGAGCGTCTACCCGGTGCGGCACGATCACTACGGCATGCCGGAGGCGCCGCGCATCCCATACCTCGCCCACCCTGCCCTGCTCGAGATCCCTGTCACGACCGCGCGGCTTCTCAACACCAACGTGCCGGCGGGCGGTGGAGGGTACTTCCGGCTGTTCCCGTACCAGGTTTCGCGCATGCTCATCCGGCAGGTGAACAAGGCGGAACACAGACCCGCGGTCTTCTACTTTCATCCTTGGGAGCTCGACCCCGACCAGCCGCGCATCGCCGGGGCGAGTCTCAAGACCCGCTTCAGGCATTACCTGAACCTGGCGCGCACCGAGTCGCGGCTGCGCCGCCTGTTGAGCGACTTCCAGTGGCGCTCCATGGAGCACGTCTTTCTCACCGCTGACGAAGGCGGTAAAGCCGCGGAGCAGCGCACTTCCCGAGCGCTTGTCACGAACGTGCTGGCCAGCAATGCAGGCAGTCGTTAACCCCCAACCCTGGAGCAGGCAGGCAACCGGGTTCGGTACCGGTGCCTTTTTGTACGCTCTCTTCGTCGTCTACGGCAGCCTCGTGCCGCTCGCGTTCCGCTACCGGCCACTCGGCGATGCGTGGGCCGTATTCCTGGAGATTCCGTATCTGCAGCTCGGCATCGGCTCGCGGGCAGACTGGGTCGCCAATATCCTGCTGTACATCCCGCTCGCCTTCCTTCTGACCGGCGCCCTGGCGCAGCACATGCGCGCCGCTGGAGCCGGCGTACTCACGTTCCTTGCGTGCGCGGCGCTGGCGTTGGCGGTGGAGTTTGCGCAACTTTTCTTTCCCCCCCGCACCGTTTCGCTGAACGACATCGCCGCCGAGCTCATCGGCACTGCGATCGGCATCGCACTTTTCAACGCTGCCGCGCGCCGCCTGATGGAACGCTTGCGCGCCGTCCTGCAGGGTGGGCGCGAAGCAATGACCGCCTTCGTCGGCCTCTATACGGGCGCCTATCTGCTCTTCGCCTTTTTTCCCTACGACTTCCTCGTCTCGGCGGCGGAGCTCGCGCAAAAGTTCGCGAGTCCGAGCGGCACCGCCATCTTCCTCGCGAAGTCATGCGGCGGCGCCTTGTCGTGCACCCCGAAGCTCGGCGCGGAAGTGCTGATGGCCGCACCGCTGGGCGCTTTCCTCGCGATGTTCGCCGCCCGAAAGCGTCCGGGGTTTCTCGCCGCATTCGGCTGGGGCATTCTCCTCGGCTTGGTGATCGAAGGGTTGCAGACGTTCCTTGCATCCGGGGTTAGCCAAGGAGCTTCCGTCTTGACGCGCGGCGTGGGCATGGCGCTCGGGCTTGCCGCATACCGTCACTTCGACCGGATTTGGCTGGCCCGTTACCGGCCCCACACCCGGATCGCTGTCCTGCTGGCGTTGCCGGTCTATGCGGTGCTGCTACTGGAACTGGTCGGGTTCTTCAACAGCCGGCTGGAGAGCGCCACCGCCGCGGCCTCGAAGCTGAGCCAAGTACGGTTCCTCCCTTTCTACTACCACTACTTCACCAGCGAGACGCAGGCCATGCACAGCGTGCTCGTGCACGCCGGCGCCTACGCACCCATCGGCCTCATGGTCTGGCTGCTGGGAAGCGGCAAAGGCAGCCGCCGCTCTCTCTGGATCTCCGGCATCACCGCCTTCCTCGTCGCCGCGGGGATGGAAACGCTCAAGCTTTTCCTGCATGGCCGCCGTCCGGACCCGACCGACGCGCTGATCGCGGCGGCGGCAGCGACGCTCGCCTGCTTTGCTGCGGCGCGCCTGGCCGGTTGGTCTCCCAGGCGTTCATCGGGCGTCCCTTCTTTCGAGAAGAGCACACCGCATTCCCACGCGCGAGGGTTCGCCGTGGCGGCAGGTCTGCTCGCAAGCGGCGCGGCCGTGGCCGGCTGGCTGATCGCCATGCAGCCGAAGGAGCATTACGCCGACGAGAGCACGTTGCCCCTGCTTGGGACGCCCGGATCGCTTCCGGCGGCGCAGCTGCCGGGCTTCCGCATGGCGCACCCGCGCCTACCAAGTCCCAGCGCGGAAGAGGTGGAAATCCTGCGTCGCCACAATCGAGGATTCTTCAGCCGGGTGCAGAACCAGGCGCGCGGCGGCCACGGCGATCTGCAGAGCGCCGTCGTGCAGGCATTCCTCCAGCCAGGAAGCGTCGATCTCGATCTCGTGCACGGGCGCCTGATGGAGCTCAAGTTCAGCTGGCGGGGACATTCGCAGGTACAGCCGCTCGCCGTCGCCTATGACTGGCTGCATGCGCAATGGACAGCCGCGCAGCGGGAGCAGCTTGCCGGCAAGCTGGCTGAAGGCTGCGAATACTTGATCGAGTTGATCCGCAAGGACCGGCTGTCGCCCTACAACGCCTTCCTGTACAACCGCCCGCTGCAAGCGCTGATGGCATGCAGCATAGCGGTGTACGGCGAAGAGCCGCGCGGGGACGCGATCATGGCGTTCACCTACGACCTGTGGCGAAACCGCGTGCTTCCCGTATGGCGGCAGGTCATGGGCCGCAACGGTGGCTGGCACGAGGGTGGCGAGTACGTCGGCATCGGAATCGGCCAGGCGATTTACCAGCTCCCGGCGATGTGGCGCCGCGCGACCGGGGAAGATCTCTTCGCAAGCGAACCCGGCATCCGCGGATTCCTGGATTTCCTC
>Ga0105252_10001007_pt1 | contig 14250 bp, 12 predicted proteins | sample EasRivMeERMZT100_FD_89675 | JGI IMG/M metagenome (GOLD analysis project Ga0105252, IMG submission 89675) | Soil microbial communities from meander-bound floodplain in the East River, Colorado, USA - East River MetaG ERMZT100 | ecosystem: Environmental > Terrestrial > Soil > Floodplain | place... | reverse complement strand
TTGACCATTGAACTGGTCATTAATCCGCGAAACACCCCCCAACGCATCGTGGTGGGGGGATAGTAGAAATCATAAAGTCTCAAATCGTGGGGGGCAGGGTGGCCAACATACTGTTCAGCGAGAAGGTCAGTATTGCGACCAACGATTTTGGGATGCGCATAATCCCGCAGGTAGGTTTTAGGCAGCACACGTTCAAGTTCGTCGATCAGGTCGGCAAGAGGTTGCTGGTTGAACGGGGGCAGATGTTTGAGAGGCAGTTTTGTGAGGAGGTCGACATCGCGGCCGGTCCCTTCAATCTCCCATTCGACCGACTCCATGTCGTCGGAGATAAAAGGGGTTCCCGCAAACGTCAGGAGATAAGACGTTGAAAGGTTTACGGCCATATTACGTCGTGATTAGCGAGTCCGGCACGTTCGGCACACTGCTACTCGGTAATTGGTATTCCCTCTGTGACCACAGAGGAGATAAAAGGCGAAAAATTGCTGTCTGCCAGGTATCCAGCGTGCCCCCCGATCCTCGTGAATTCGTAAAGGTCGCGTCCCCTCTTGTCCCGACCAGGAATGGTACACTACCCCCAAAGATTGTCAGGTACGGCCCCGACGAATACATCTGATCCATCTCCGTTAAAGCCGCTTTATCCAGATAGACCTCGCGCGCGGTTGTCAGTGGCGTGCCGGTACACTGGAAATCGAGATAATACTCGTCTGGGAGTATCGCAGGGGTTCGGAACGATGTTCCGAAAGCAGTATAGCTCGTACTCAAACCAGGGAGCGATACAGTTGTAGAGTTTGGTGTGTTTCCCGCGTCGTTAAGGATGTTCCCGGCAGCATCCGTCAGTGCGATCTGGAGTGTCCCGTCTGTCGGGGCTGTCCCGTCGCGGCGAGCCCAGAAGTTGAAAGCATACTGGGTTAGAGGAACAAGCTCCCCTGTAGTCCCCGATGAGATACCAAAGCGCTGTCGCCAACGGTGTAAAGTAGCACCGTCCCCCGTCAAGCGGACAGCCGCATCACCATCATAGACAAGGGTCGTTTCTTCGGAAATCGTACTCCCCACCGTTCCCGCGACCAAATCCCAACTGGTCAAAAAACTAGCCGTCCCGTCCCACTCGTTGAAACCACTATTAGTTAAAAGATTACCGCTACCATTGTCCGTGTTGCCATCAACTACCTGGACGTTGACCGAAGCATTACTCCCCAATGGCCAATCGAAGGAACTCAGGTCATTCTGGCGACCAACGCCCTGAACGAGGAAGGCTTCATTCCCTTCAGACGTACCCCCCGTGTAACTGTCTCTGGTGCAGACAAGAGTCATCGTTTCGGCGAACACATTCTCCTGAAAAGCCCCATCTTGAGGTCGTTTCACACTGACGACGACGGCCCCGTCCCCCGTACCGAAAAAGGTTCCTGGCGTGCCAGTTACCGTCATGGCCAATACGGTTTTCCCCTGTGAGACCATCTGTCTCAGGATCTCTTCAATAGCAGCCTGGACGTTTGACTGAGTTAGTGTCTGACTGAACTGTGGGGTATCGCGGTAGACCTGACGATTGACGGTAAGCTGAGCAAGGCGCTGAGCAGAGGCGAGCGCCGCTTGACCGCTCCCTTGCAAAATCCCGATGTAGGTACTTCCCATGACGGCTTGGATGTCCGGTTCTTCATTAAGTTGAGCAACGACGCCTACCGTCGTGTCGATCATGTTTGTAAGCTGAGCGGCCTGGTAGGTCCGTACTTCACGGAGGAGCTTCGCGTAACGGCCCAAACGATTAAAGAGATCCCCAGCAGATCCATTAAAGGAGATTGGCATTAGTTACCCCTTTCTAATCCCGCGAATAGTCATATCCCGCCCCCTTCCCCGTCGATGATATTATCTTGTATCACATCGTCGGAAACCTTGCGACTGAAGTCATCTTTCATAAAAGGCGGTCGCGGATAGGTCGTGTCTTTGTAGATGTTCTCTTGGGGATTTTTGAAGCCATACACATATACTCCACTGATCCGATAAGTTGGGGATACACTGTCCCCCACGACTTCCAAATGACGCAACTCGGGAAACGCACCAAGCAAAACAAGATTGCTGTCTGTCGGTTCCGGGTTAGGGATCTCTGGCTGTCTTCCTGTGGATTGGACTGTCCAGTCAGAAACGAGTAATAGTGTTGGGTTCCACAATTGAACGAACGCTACCGATTGCCCGTTAAATCCATTTGGTGAACTGATCCCCGCCATGTACCGGCCGTAGCGCTTAGCATAACGATTAACGATTTGGTAATCGTCAAATACTCCTGGGTTCGTGGGAGGGACGTATTTTCCTTCCTCATCGCCGATCTCAATGTCCCCGACGGATACCTCGGCCTCGGGCAGGTCGAGATTCGCCGTTAGCTGGTTTTCCTCCAGGGGGGGACTATGGTTATTGATAAGATGAGACATATTACGGATTTAACCCCGCTGTGCCTACTTCCCGTCCCTGTTCATACTGTCCAGTGGCGGTATTGAAAATGTTGTTGCGTAACGATGGGTCGTAGTAAGCGCACGCCCGTAGCAAAAGTCCTGCCCTGGTAAGATTTGGAGCGTTTGGTCCTGCCGTGCCCCGGTTGAGATATCGGGGGGTGTAATTCGTACCTGGTTCGGAGCCAGGTACGTTACAGGTAATAGATTTGAATATTTCGCTAGTATTGATACCCCCCTGTATTGGCCCATGAATGAGGACAGTACCTGGAATGTTCGCCGCTTTTTGCGGAGTGCGCGCTGTAAAGTATCGTAGGAGGAATTCCACCTTGTTTTCATAAAACTCGAATCTTGCTCCAGCATTTTCCAGGTACGTCCACGACTGCCCCAGTTTTTGCATACGGCGAAAGAGATAACTCGATCCAATACTAACGGCTTGCTGTATCAAAGTTTCCTGACTCGTTAATTTGTCGCCCTCCAACTGCAAAAGGATTTGACCCCATATTTTAGCCCCTGTTTTACCCAGTGTTTCGTAGTAGTGACCCTTGGCTTTGAATGCAGGTCGAGGGGGCATACGGAATTGTTCCTTGTCCGCAACTTGGTATTTTATGCGCAAACCATCCTCAGTTACGGTGTACTTTGAGCTTTCACGCAAAAAACCGTGAGGAATGCCGACAACAGCCAAGTCGCCTCGGATCTGGTCGGCAAGTTGTCCGTCAACATTGTCGGACCTGATAGCATAAACTCCCTCGCGTACTCGGCGCGAAAAGTTCGCACCGTCAATTTCTTGAGTTTCAGTCCAACGGTTGTAGAGGACGTTATTACCAGGTTTGTTATCCGTTATAACAGTTTGGTCCCCCCGTGTTTCCCAATAATGAGCTACAACACTGAACGAAAGGAGAAATGTTTCGGTTGTCAGTTGGAGTATACCACACTCTTGTACTTTAGGACCATTCTCAGCGTCTACCGATCCCGTAATCCCGTCCTGAATTTGAGGAATCATTTCAACGCCGTTGAATGTGTAAGACAATCGCTTTCGGGGTGGGAGTAACCTATCACGGATCTGGTTTAAGACCGCAGCAGCGTTGTCGATAGTAGGGGAATTGACGAGACCCGGTGCCATAAGGGGCAGGTAATTGACATTGACGAGGCACTGAACGGTAATCTCAAAGCGTAGTTTGCACCAATCCGTATCCCCTAACGGATCGCGTACCGGGACTTTTTTGAAGTCGGTTGCGAAAGCATAAGGCAGAGTAATAGAGTTGTACACAACAACAGACATAAACTACTCTCCATATTATGGGAACCGTTTGGGACGACCGTTTCTGTCGAATTGTCCCGACAATTCAGCCATGTCCTGGAGTTGTTGTGTGGCAAAAGGGTCAGCACCCTGTTCGCCCATATACTTATCGAGAGCTATATTCCATCTATCAGCCAAAGGGGCAACCCTCCCCAATAACGTAGTAAGACCCCTATCGAGCGTTCCCGCCACTATATCTTGCATCTTCGCTGCCAAATCTTCCCACGGAGCAGCGGTTTTTTCCAATCCATGCTTCTCGCGTGCCAGGAATTCCGCCGCCTGTCCCCGGCGCTCGCCACGTTCCTGGGACAGCATGATATCGCGCACTTCCTGGCGTGCTCCTACCGCTGCCATCTTTCCTGAATATTCCTTGAATTGGAGATCATTCTCGTGCAGGGTTCTGGACCAGTCCCTTAGTTTGTCGGTAGCCTCGAATAATCCCTTGACGAATCTCCCTTGCTCTTCAATTACTTTACCTACCATCTCGCCGCCAGGTTGACTCTGAAGGGCTTTCCCCATTCCTTCCATTGCCCCTCCCGTCACTCCCCCCGCGATTTCCCCTAATCGCTGTTTGTGTAGTGGTGAAGCCACTTCGGATGCAAACTGTGACGCTCCCTCTATAGCCAATTTTCTCCGGCGCTCTCCTTCCTTAACTGCCTCAACACCAAGTTCCACCATAGCGCCTACGTCACCTGTTGCCGACCGAGCGGCCAAACTGCCTATTTTGAGGGTCTTGTCAGCTTCTTCGGATATGCTCCCTGCTCCGTGTCTCCTTGCAAAGTCTGCTGTTTGCGATATGTCCTGTGCCACCGTACTCTGTTTTTTGGCCGTACCTGGTGCTGGGGTAACATCAGGAGGGGGACGATTGAGGAGGGTGTCTAAATCATTTTCCAATTTAGCCCTACGCCTCTCGGCGGCAGGGTCTACCACCATCGGAGGGGCGCGACCTTCGAGTTCATCGAGGATGTTCTCAATCTTGGCACGCTTCTTAGGGTCCAATATCCCGGATGGATCGTAACCAGGCCCCGGACCTTTTCCTTTTCCCGATAAATCCCCAAGCCAATCGGGGACATTCCGTCCCCGCCCTTGCAGCGGGTCGTCCCATTGTGCCATAACTAACTACTCCTGGAGTTACGCTGAATCGCCTCGTAGGTTTTTTTCTTCAACTGAGCTTCTTGCTCGTCATCGGTCACAGCTTCCCAGTAGTCGAGAGGGGGAGAGGCCCATCCATTGGCCCATCTGGTGCCATCGAGGACGGCTCTGGCGGTTTGGTAATTTCTCCTGTCTCGGTTGAGCCAGAATCCGGTATGGGCTTCGTAGTCGGGTTTGCTTCCTCCGAGATAGGCGCTGGCGAAATGGGCAATGTTTCCTTCGCAGTTGTCGAAGCACGCAGCGTATTTTTTTTTAACTCAATCATGTACCCCAGGAAGTGGTCGATCAGATCGTCACATTCTTCGTCTGTCAGACCCCCTTCAACGAGCGATTTAACCGAAAAGATGTCGCGGATAATCGTCACATAGCGCTCGTGTCCCTTTCGCGACTGTTCTTGTAGGTCCCTGACAATCTTGGTGTAAGCTTCGCCTTTCAAATTAGGGTCAGCTGCCAAGGCGGGAACGGAGAAGGCAAGGTTGTAGTTACTAGCAAGGTCTACCGATACTGACTTGTACCGTTTCCACAGTACTAGCGGATCGGCTTTGGTGTCTGTTTGCCCGTCGAAATAGGAATAGATTTTCCTCTGTCCCGGATGGTAGGCATCCCATCTTCCAGGGGGCTTCTTGGCGAAAAAAATTATAAACCATTGCCATAAACGCCGCATGGGGAATTCCTCAATTAAGACAAAAACTATACTAATTATCCAACGTGCGGTCAAAAAGAACCGCGTTTGCCGATCCCCCACCAAAAACTGTACCTGGTTGGGCAACGCCGCCACCATAGGGGTCATCGGAATAGAGTACCGCCCTCCACACAGTAGGTATCATTTGCGCCTCAACACCGAGTGGAATCTTACTTGGGGCGGGTGCTACCATGTAAGTGTACAAGAAACGATATGGTAACCCAGCGACGGGACTGGTGATATTGAGGCCAATAAAAGAGTTATTGGCGGCAAACCGTGCTCCGCGACCCATGAGAACTCCAGCCCGTGGGTTAGTTCCGAACGTCCCAACCCCACCTAAAGATTCATTGTGGCAGGCTTCAAACACAGCCTGGTCGAAGTGGTAGAGATTGATTGTGATAAGAGCATCAAAAGGGAACGACTGAACGTTCGCAGGTGTCTGTGGTCCCCAGGCGTTGACGTTAAGATCTTGGTGGTAGTAACGGGGAAACACCTGGATCTCATCCCGCGCGAGACCCAACCTTACCAAGCTCTGCAAACTCGATCCTGCTCGCCCCTTGACCATAATAAGAGACTGCCCTGGAATTTGAAAATCAGCAGTCATTGTTTATTCCCTTCACACATCCAGGTTCCGATCAAACAACATGACGCCACTACTCGAAACTTCGATAGGGATACTGAGAAGCTGAAACCCTTGCCCCGATCTGATCCCAAGCCCCGACATGATCGGCGCGTAAGGAAACGCCCGCCACTCTACAAGGACTTGTTGAGCTTCTACTCCCATCGGGTAGGAAAGAGGTCCAACGATGTAAGTACTCTTGAAGCGCCACGGCCATAACATTACGGGGGACGTTAAGTTTAACGAAATAAGCCGGTTCCCACTACTGAACATAGGACGGCCACCGCCTAGCAACGTCCCGGCATTAACAAGACGCCCAGCTTCGGCATCGCGAGGACCAACATTGGGAACAAACGGCGCAATGTTGCCTATTGATTCCCCCACGCATGAATCGAGTGTGCTCTTGTCGAAATGAAAAAGCAACATTCTGATTCGGCATTCCGCAAGCATTGACATCACTTCGGCAGGAACATCAGGCCCGAAATCATCCGCGTAAACATCCCTGTGTTTGAATATAGGTGTAATAGTGATGCTGTCTTTTGCAAGACCCAACCGTGTTACTGCCGATAGATCGCGTCCCGAAGCGTAGAAAGCCGTATGTAGCCCCCCTTTCACAAGGACTAAACACTGACCCGGAATTTCAAAAATCTCTTGGCATAGACCAAGAACCTCCTTCTAAAATGAGGCGCTAAGACCTCTTAGCGCCTAGCAGCAACTTCCATCAGCACCAGGAGCGGGAGGGCGGAGCCCAGGGGAATCCCTCCTATGGCATTGTACGCAAAGGTGATCCCCGAACAACTGGACGGTAATTTGTGTATCCCCTTCGGGTTGCCATTCGTAACCTGCCTCAATGGGATTACCGTCCCCTACCTGAATAATCTTGTCGAGAGCGCTCAAATAAGCTACACCGACCCGTTCCAACTCGACAATCGGAATGTGCCAGGTTGTATGGTGGATCGCGGTCATATCGCCTTGAAGCGTGTTTCCTGTTTTGGTGATTTTGGAGTGCCTTACATCGAATAACTCTAATGATCGTACTGTTCCTTGTCTCTGGTCGTCATCGCGTTTGCGCAGAATGATCGTTTCGAGAGACCCCGTGCCTCCGTACAAGATGAGGTGCATTTCACGCTGATTTTCCCTACTAAGTGGCATATCAATTCCTTGATGCGAAACCATACACGGAAGGTAATGCTCTAGTTCGGTGTGTCGCGTTGCTACCCCACCACCGGTCTACATCACACCAACCCCTTCTCCAGGTCCGTCCCTGAGGCGTGCCCGGAAGATAAGGGTTATCACTAAGGGATTTCCCTTTCACCCGATCATCACTACCTCGGTTGAAGGCTTCGGTATAAAAATCCGTTTCAGTCATGATGAACCTCCAAAATTACCCCAATTTCGGTGGGATTGGATGAACGGCCAAACGTCGGCCAACCACAACCGTTTATGGGGTAAGAAGTAGCTCACTGCCCGTTCTTCGTAGCTCTCACTGGTCAAAAATGCTCCCAGAGGGAATAATCGCCTCATCTTCGCGGTGATAAGATTTGCCGCTGCGCGGATTTCACTGGGGATCGTGTCAGGAGTATACCCGGCCGTGTAAATCACTTTCACGCTACCAAACGCGGGAGCAATAAACGGGGTGAGTAATCCTCGTTGTCGAGCACTGGGTTTTTCCCATAGGTTGTTGATGCGAATGAGAAGCCCAGACCGACTGGCGTCCTCAACACCATCCCCGTCCGCGTCCATGTCGAGATCAAGACAAAATTGCCCCGCTACTTGGTTATCGTTGTTGTTGTTCCCATATACGAGTTCGGTTTGATCGGCGGTGAAACTATCATCTGTACTACCATAGTAGGCATTCTCGTCTACGAACACACGGGGCAACGGGTCTGTGAAAACAGGTCTTGCGGGGAGGGCTAATTTTTGGGTTCCTGTTCCTTTCAAGAACTGGGTACGGACTTTCTTATCCATGAGGTCTTTACGACCGAGAAGTTCCTCGATCCATTTCGAGGCCCACTCGATGAAAAACATCAACTTTTTATCTTCAGTCGTTTTGCGCGGGTTGATCGACAACACCGCTTTGACTTCCGACAAATCAGTGAGTAAAATTTCGCGCCTCCGTTATCCTTAAAAGATAACGTCCCAGGGCTAAGTTACCCAACCCTGGGACGGAAAGGAAGGAGGGATGCTTCCTTGTTAAACGTTGACTACCCCCGTTTGCGGGGAGAAACTAAACCCACCCCCTGAGCCGGTTGTCTTCTTCTGCGAAATAAATCCCGCGGTCACCGCTGCCGTATAGGCTCCCGATAGGACAACGATGCGGGCATAACGGCCAGCAAGATCAGGACGCAAGAAAGCCGCGAATTGAACGCCACCCGAACAGAACAAGGGGGCATTGTTCACCGGGGCCGATAGGGATTGATTGCCGCTGACCCACAACCCCGAATTGGCAACGAAGACTCCTCCACTGCACAAAAATTGTGGGATACGGGCCAGACCCGAAGTGGGATCAGTGAAAGTTCCAGAAGCCGTACTGTCACTCGTTTGGATCTGGTAACTTGTTGAACCCGAAGCTCCCGCGTTACCCGCCGCGAAGATATTCGTGTAGGAGTTGGCGTGTAACAGATCGACAATTTCACCGACAGCCGAACCGCCACCAGAAGTGGACATGTACGACACCCGGTAATCGCCCGTAGCAGCCAGATCAAGAATCAATCCCGCGCTGTGATGGTCGGGGACGGATTTGATCTGCTCGGCAATCAGGTCGTCTTCACTCTGAGGGACTTCAGGTGGTCCCTTGAACCAGTCGGATGATTTAACCTTGAAATCATCCTCGACTTTATTCCACTTGTGCTCCACGTTAACTGTCCTCCTTCATTCATAGGTTTGTCCAAAACGGACATCACTATACGGTGAACCCGTTTAGTGGTTTTCCTGTCCATATTTGGTAATGGGTTACGGACGCCGTAAACCCCTTGCAATCGCTCTGAAGCGATGTTATATGCAAGTGCTGCTTCTTCCTTGGAAACAAACACACCAAGATGAAAACGGTCCCCGTCGTTTCGGATCTCCGATTTCCACTTGCCCCGGAAGGCAACTACTCCTTTATATCCAGATACATTACTCTTTTTGAGTCCTACGTTCTGGTTCTGTTGAGATCGCGTGGCCCAACGACAGTTTCCTGGTTCGTACCCCTTTGCACCATCAATCCGGTCTATGCTATGTGCAGGGGAAGGTCTATGCCCCATGTCCTTAACGAAATTTTCCATCCCTCGTTCAGGATCAGACCATCTGGTACAAACTACAATCCCACGTCCTCCGTAACGGGGGTAGTTGTAGTCTTTTGGGTTGTAGCACCTGCTGATCATACCTTGCCAACAGGTGTAAGTAGTTGTTCGTCGCATACCATGCTTCAATCTAGGAGGGGCAGTTTTACACCTAGCTGAAGACAACTCGCTTACAAGACAACCACACGATTTTGTCTGACCGGAGAGTAAGTTTTGGTTGCGAATGTGTTTCTCTGTGCCACACGAACAACGGCACAGAGAAACACCATTGCGGTCCTTGTTTCTACTCTCCACCAAACAAACCACGGTTAGTCTCCCAAAAACGGACCCGCTCAAATCCCTTGCGTGCCTTCCCATTACAATTCCTCGTTTGTATGTAGTTCGAGCGACAAACCCATACTACATACAAAACAAGAGATTGTCAATACTCACTAAAGAGTAGTGTCTAAGGAATCGATCATGGCAAATGCCGCCTCATGCCTGACGTTGAAGTCGGCCGACAAAATGCCTCGAACCCACGTCTGATCGTAGGTGAAAGCGGTATCACCCAAGGTCGTCGCGGCGAACTCAATCGCGCCGAACATGCCGATCAAGCAGTCCGACCACATACCCCCCAGGATGTACGTCAAGTTCGTTGACGTGCCTTTCGTACGCGCCTGGCTCACTTGTGTGGACTTAGTGACCTTATTGCCAGCAAGGTTCGGTGCTCCACCATCAAAGCCTGGGTCACGGATAAGGTTGAACAAGAACGGACCTGCGCTATCACCCTGACCAATGGCATCCGCTCGTAATTGCAGGAACTTGAACCAAGTCTTGGGTCGCATGATCCAACCCTCGAACTCGGCGTTCGATTCCTCAACCGCGGCAACCATGCGGTAGATGTCTTGTCCAACGATCCTATCACCGTTTACACCTTGCGCGACGGGGCTCGCCTGTATGCGGTTGATGTTAGGCATCTGGATCAAGCCACGGGGGCGGTTATCCCCGCCCAGTCCTTCGAGACAAGCCAGGTCAAGGCCGAGCGCGAGCGACTTGGTCATGTCGTCGCGCATCAAAGCTTCAGCGGCGGGGCTCGCGAAGCGAATCAATTCGTTGGGAGCCTTGATCATCACCGCGAGCTTTTTGGCTTGCAGCGTGACTTCGCCCGTACCAATGTTGGAATCGGTGATCGGGCCTGACTCGCCGACCCAGTAGGTCAAACTGGGGGCTGTTTGACGAGGGTATTTCATGCGCCCTTGCGGAGGCAGAGGTACCGTACGCGCTCCCGCGTTGACAAGAGCTTCCTTGTTACGCAGTAGCTCGATCAATTCACCCATTTCCGGTGGGGCAACGAGAGCACCGCCCGTCAATTCGTCGAGCCAGCTAAGCGTCTTCTGCCCGTAGTGCTGTTCGATCTGTTTGCGACGAATCCACGACATCTCATCGTGGTCGGCCCCGTCCATTCCCGCGTGAATAAGTTGCTTCATCTCGCGCCGGAACTCACGCGGGACATAATTGTTGTGCATGTAACTCGTTGCCAACGGTGCGAGAAACTTCTTGCTAGGGTCGAGGATTTTCCCTCGTGTGTCGTAACTGAATCGGTCAGTAGGACCCGGTCCCTTGACGTAGACGTTATGTAGACGTTCGTGAACATCACATTCGGTCTTGGCTTCGTCTTTATCCAATTGTCCGGTAAGAACACCGAACATCTTGATAAAGCTGAAACCACGCGACGACATGGGGTCTTCGCCTTGTCGTCCCCAAGGGGTGCCGAAAGCATCCGATTGTTTGATGTGGCCCCCTTGTGGGGTTTTCGCCATCTTGTTCACGAATCCTTCAAGATTCTTACCGAGCGCGGCAATGGCTTCCGCGTTCTTCTTCTGTCCCTCGCGGACTTCATTCAAGTCCTTGGCCGTCACCGCGACTGCGGTCATAATGTGCCTCTCCTGATAAAAGGTTACGTCGTTAGAACCCTTTGCGCACTACCGTAGTGCGTTGTCCCGTTACGAACTCACGAGTTGACCCATTCGATTCATCAACTCTTCTAGCTCCTTCTGTTGTCGTTCTTCTTCAGCGAAGAATGACTTCATCCCTGTTTCCCCTGCCAACGATCCGTCTGATTCTTGCGATTCGCCACTACTCTCATCGCCACCTGATTGGGATGTTGCTTCTTCGGTAGACGGAGTCCCGTGGTCGAGCATTTCCCCGAGAGCTTTGGCATAGGATAAACAGTTATACCTTGCTTCATTGCCAAAAGCGGCGTCGTTAGCGAGTTTGTCTTTCATAAAGTTTCCGGCATCACCTACCGTTTTGTGCCATGCTTTGTGCCCAACAGTTGTTTCGTCTTCCCCTCCAGCTTCTTCGCCGATAGCTCCCATATCTCCTATATCCTTGACTTCTTCAAAACCTTTTCCTTCGATGGATTTCTGATGGGCAATTTCGAGGAATTTGGAGATACCCATTAGGGTTTGACCGTAATGATAGGCATTAAATTGTCCTTCGCGCGTGAGAACACTTCCATCCGCCCCAAGTTCGTTGAGAAAATCCCGAGAAGTGGTGATATGTCCCTTGTGGTCATCGTTGAGCGGAGCGTTGATGTGAGCTTGCTTTTGCATGTCCTTATGGATGTCTCCCTCACAATCAACATTCTTCTGGTCTTCGGTACCGGGTTTTCCGCTACCACACTTCTGGAGGGCTTCAGCGGCAGCCGTGCAACGAGGCCCCTTGGCGTGGGATTTCACATTACCGCACACACAAGGGGATTTGTGGCATTGGGGACACATGCTCTTTTGAGAACACGAGCATTTTCCCTTGTGGCATCCCGAGCAAATCCCTTTGATCTTGGCCCTAATCGTTTTGACTTTGTGGTTCAAGTCCTTTCGCTTCTTCAACCCCATTCCGTCAGCGATTTCTTCTTCGCTGACTTCTTCCTGATCTTCCCCACCATCACTATCCGTGGGGACGGTATCAACAGAATCAGGACCGTCTTCACCAAGGTCTTCTCCAGGGGCTTCCTCCAACCCACCCTCATCGTCGAGAGGCATGTCCCCCATACCTTCTTCTCCAGGCATCCTTTCCATGCCTTCTTCTCCTTCCATTATCGGGTTGCCCATTGCGTTAGGATCTTCCATAGGCATACGACCCGACAACTCTCCGGCCCCGCTTGCAGAGTAAATGTCATCGAAGATTCCTTCCCACTCGGTCATTTCCCTTTCCATTTGCTGAAGCACTTTGATCGCTTGCTTACTAACTTTGGCCTGTTCCAACAAGGGAAGCATCTCGTGGTAGTCTTGCATCAACTCCTGATAATCGGTGTGGAACCTCCGCAAGACCTGTAATCCGTAAGGTTCTGCTGGAACATCACCAGGAGCCATCCCCCCCTCATCGGGATTGGCATAAGGGGAGTGCTGTTTCATCACATCGTCGGAGATTTCTTCGCCTAGTTCTTGGCCAATCCCCCCTTCGTCAAGGACTTCTCCCGGATTATCGGGGGGTTGATCCGGGTCAGGACCGGTGTCGTCTGCTTCTATATTCTCTGGGGTTTCGGTTATGTCCTCTTCAACTTCGGGGGCTTTTTCTTTGCCTTTGGGTTTGAAGTCTTTCGCCATGTATTGATCCCCAAGGGATTTCGTTTCTTTGGTTTCGACTTTGCCTTTTCGAGGACCGCGCGTATGCCCTGAGACGAGGATTCTACCGTCACCTATACCTAAACGGTATTGTTTGCGGATGCCGAGAAATTTGTCAGTGTGTTCTTCTTGCTCTTGCTCCAGCCACTCGGAACCACCGACAATCGCTTTGGATTCATCCTTCTCACTTGTGGCACGACGACTTGTTGCTTGTTGTTCGGAGCGGGTAATATTAGGTCGTATTGGGCCTTTATTCGTATTCCGAGTTTGAGCTTCGCGTTGCTCGCGGGCGGCACGACGTTTTTTAATTGCTTCGGTAGATTGAAACTCGGTGGGGTCTACGGTAACCACTCTGGGATTGGCTTTGGTACTCATCCCCTTTTTTTCGGTATGGGTCAAATCCATCGTCACAGGGAGATTTTCAGGGGTGACTCCTCCTTCAAGCCAACTCTGACGCGAATGAGGTGGAGGCACATCCGTTTGACTGTGGTCTTGCCCTCGCGGTAGTTCTTCTTGTGTTGTCCCCTTGGGGATAGCCTTTTCCGTGTACCCTATTTGGGATTTCGTATCGGTATCAAATATCTGAAACGATTTGATGAGATAAGGACTCAGTGGCTTCCCACAAACACGACCCAAACACAGAATAGATTTAGCGCTCGGAGCGCTGTCTTTGAGAGTTGTATCCGCATTCGCGGGAAGTACAACCACCGAGGCTTCGAGCTTTTTGACGGCAAGAAGGTGATGTCCCTTGGATTGTCCCGTTTGCAGGTCAGGAGGCATGGGTCGCGATTGCTGGACGATGTAACCAATACTGCCGGCTCGGATGTATCGTTGGTTAAGTAAATCAAACAACTGTTGACATATCACCGCATGGTCGTATTCCTTCTTCTTTTCAACCCCTTTAAGTCCTGTTCCCTGATAAAAGAAGCAGTTGTCTTTAGCGATCTTCGCGATGGGGTCAATTACGCAAGTGTACTGTCGCGTTTCGGGATCTTCCGCGAGAGCAACGGGAAGTTGGTAGTTTTTACCGTGATCGAGAAGAATGATCGGATTTTGACGATGATCGGAGGTATCAATCCCTTCGACTTCGAGAAGATCCCCCACCCTATCACGTCGATTCCCGTCCGCGAATGGAATCCACGCACTCATCTTCGCGACATCAACGCTGGG
>Ga0105252_10001003_pt1 | contig 14266 bp, 17 predicted proteins | sample EasRivMeERMZT100_FD_89675 | JGI IMG/M metagenome (GOLD analysis project Ga0105252, IMG submission 89675) | Soil microbial communities from meander-bound floodplain in the East River, Colorado, USA - East River MetaG ERMZT100 | ecosystem: Environmental > Terrestrial > Soil > Floodplain | place... | reverse complement strand
GACACCAAGATAGTCGAGCTTTACGGCCACAAGTTCGAGGACGGCAAGCCGACGCAGATCGAGGAAAACGACGAAAACAAGGAAGCCATCGACAAGCTGGCTCATCATCCTCTTTTTGAAACGTCCGGGCGGGCTGCGGCAGAGGCCGACAGTAATGGCGGCGACGACGAAGACGACGACGAAGAAGGCGGCAAGGCCAAGAAAAAGAAAGCCAAGTAAGTCACGACGCAGGGCTGCATAAGGGGATAACGAGATGGCCAAGACCCGCGCTGAAATCCAGTTCAAGGTCTTGGCTATCCTGACCGGCGGCGACGTCGGGGTTAATCCCGCCGACGAGGACGTCGACAACATCGACGAGTACATCGACGCCGTCGTCGCCGAGCTCGCCAGCGACACGATCTACATCGCCGACGCCGATGCGCTCGACGAGGACATTTTCCTGACGTTCTGCAAGCTGGTCGCGGATGCGGCCGCCGAGGAATACGGCGGCAAGAGCAACCCGCAGATGGCACAGATGCTGCGAAATCGGCTGCGCGTAATCAAGCGGCCGACGCCGGGATATGGGCCACAGGATACGAGCTACTTCTGAACAAGGGGGACAACGATGGCATCGCGGGTCTGGATCACAGAATTCACCACCTCGCGCGCCGAGGCGCTGCCGTATGCGACGCTGGCGAGCGCGATCGGCGGCCAGGTGCTGGACCTTGCCACCAAGCCGTCGGTGGTGTCGCAACCGTTCCCCAAGAATACCGGCTACATCCGCGTCGTCTGCGAGGCGCAGTGCGTCATCGCGTTGGTACAGTCCGAGGCGCGGCCCGAGGACGCCACGCTGGCGCTCAACACTGTGATGACGGCCGGGCGGACGGAAGTATTCGGCGTGCCCGGCGGCGCGTCTCTGTCGGTAGTTCTGGCACCCTGACATGGCCTATTGGGACGAACTCGACCGCGCGCAGCCTGCGCCCGCGGAGCCGAACCTGTGGCCGGACGGCGACCGCGCGCCGGTCCAGATCACGGTGCGCCCACAAAGCCGCATGTATGACGACCTGGTCGACCCCAACAACATCGGCATGTCTGAGGCCGACACGGGCGGGTGGGGCTCGACGTGGGACAAGCTCAAGGGCGGCATGTTCGCCCAGTTGCTCGCCGAGCCGTTCCGCAAGGGTGCGGGCTTTCTCGGGGCGATGCAGGACTACAGCGCCAACGAGTTCCCGCTACAGCATGGCGTGACGGCACAGACCACGGACTACGACCCGCGCCGCGAGGCGGCGGGGTACGCGGCTGGCACTGCGATGAACGTGGTGGGGACGCCTGCGTTTACGGGCGGCGTTCCTGCGGGGGCGTTGGGGAGTGGCGCGCGAAGGCTGGCACAGCCAGAAACCGGCGCTGTAAATCTTGAAAACCGATTGCTGTACGGCGGGACGCATAGCCCAGACACACCGTCCGGCAATTACATGGTCCGCTATACCAAGGAAGGCGCGCCCGAGCTTGTCGATCTCACGACAGAGGGAGGTCGGCAACATCACGCTTTTTCGACACTGCGGACCGGACTTCCGGTCGATGAGATGTCGTTCAAGATCAAGGGCGCGCCGGACATCGAACGCAACGTCTGGAACATCGAGGATCTGCAAAAGCGCAACGCCGCGCTGCAATTCGGCGTCTCAGACCCGACCGTTGGTGGCGGCAAACTGGTCAAGGTGGGCGACACAAAACTCGACAATCCTGTCGCAATGGAGGGCGGGCTTAATTACTCGCTGCTGCACGCCGACAAGCCGGTGCCGGGATTACCTGACGCACAACGGCTGTTCGCAAACCAGAAAGGCCCGGTCACCGGCATCCTCAACGAGGCGCGTGAGTGGGCCGACAAGGGATACGACCCGATCTTCACGTCAATGATGCTGGCGAAGACATCCGGCGATCAGGCAAAGCAAACGGCGCGGACTGCGTACCGGGTCATGCGGCAGGCCGAGCCAGACAAAGATATTGTCGCGCTTATCGACAAGGCAATGGCGCAACAATCAAAAGACATCAAAGGCGCGCCACCGCGGCCATATCCGGGTTTTGCCAGCAAGGATATGGAGAAGTGGCTTGAAGATGTCGGAGGTCCGTATCGGGCTGCGTTCGTCAAGGCACTCGACACCTCGCCGGTCCTGAAAGGCACAGGTGCCGACATGGGTCAGGTGCGTTTTGCCAATACCGACAAGCGTCTGCGTAGCACGCCAACCGGCGCGTCTGGTTTGTTCATGGGCGGCATCAAGCCCGAGCTTGGCGCAATCGATAAATCGCTGAATTCGACATATCCGAGCGCGTTTCTGGCGCAGAAAGGCGACATCGGCGGGTTGCAGGGCAACGTGCCGTTCCACACCATCGCGCCGGATCTCTGGCGCGGCCTGATGAAATCCGGGGATCCAAAAATATTCGCTAACGTGCCTGCGTATTACATGGCGCGCGGTATGCCGAACAATCTCGGCAAGGTGCAGCCTGTCACGCAAGAGGTCGTCGACAACGTGTCTGAATTCTTCCGGCGCAATCCGAAAGGCTGGGCGTTGGCGGGTGGAATTCCTGCCGGCGTTGCGGCGTCTCTGATGGCGTCCGATCAGGCCGAGGCCGCGCCAGTGAATATGTGGGGACGACAGTAATGCCTCCCGTGAACATCCCTTGGCCGCTTTCCACCTCGCCGGGTGCGTTCAATCAGGAGAACAACGGGCGGCTTATAAATTGTGTCGCAGAGCCGCTTGGCGCTACCGTCATGTCGTCCAAAGGCTTTCCAACCCCCAAAGTCGTCTGGCGCAAGTCCCCCGGCATGTCCCTGTTCGCCGCGGCCAGCAATCCCAACTTCCGCGGCGGCATCCTGGTCGACAGCACGCTCTATACGGCATGGACCGAGCGGGGCGCGACGTTCACCAGCGCAGGCACCGAGACGGTCCTATCCGGCACGCTGGCCGGCACCGACAAGGTGTTCTGGGCGCACAACAACAAGACACCGTCGGCGGACATTGTCGTTGTGTCGCCGACGCAGGGTGCGTTCCTTGTCACCAGCTCGGCGGTGGCGGCCTATCCGGACGTCGACGTCGGCTCGCCCAACAGCGTCGCCTTCATGGACGGGTATTTCGTCTTCACGTACGGGTCCGGCCGCCTGCAGGCGAGTGGCCTGAATGACACCGCGATCAACCCGGCCGACTTCACCACCGAACAGTCCAAGGTCGGCGGCATGCTGCGCGGGCTGGCGTTCAACGGTCAGTATTTCGCATTCGGGCCAAACCATGCCGCGGTCTACGCCAACACCGCGCAGCCGGTCGGTTTCCCGTTCACGCGATCGTATGTCATCCAGCGCGGGCTGTACGGCCGCTATGCCGTGGCCGGCCAGGAGAACGGTTTCGGCTCGGCGCTGATCTGGGTTGCCGACGATGCCAGCGTCGTGCGCCACAACGGCACGCCGAACCCGACCAAGATATCGCCACCGGACCTCGACCGGCTGATCGAGGACGTCACCGACGAGAACACGCTCGAGGCGTCGGTCTACATCAGCCAGGGGCACCCGAAATGGGTGCTGTCGTGCGACACGTTCACCTGGGAATTCGATATCGGCTCCGAGAAATGGAACGAGCGCGCCAGCTACCTGGTGCCGCGGTGGCGGGCCGTGTCCGGCATCAACGCCTACAACAAGTGGATTACCGGCGACACCAAGGGCGACAGGTTGCTCTACGTCGACGACGACGCCTTTGACGAATACCTCGAGCCGCTGATCATGCAGATCGAGAGCGGCCCGGTGACCAAGTTTCCGAACCGCACCAAGGTGGCGCGGGCAGACTTCAATTTCGTCACGGGTGTCGGCCGCGCCGACGGGCCGGACATCTCAGGCACCGATCCGAGCGTCGGCATATCGTGGTCAAACGACGGCGGCTTTGTCTGGGGCGAGGAGAAAATCCGCAGGCTTGGCCGGCAGTCCGAGCCCACCAACGTGGTGGTGCTGCGGAGCGGCCAGACGATGAACACCGGACGGCGCTGGCGGCTGAAAATATCCGGCGAGGTCTACGCGAGTTTCCTTGGCGCCACGCAGGACGTCGAGCTTAGGAACCACTGATGGCCGTGCCTCTGCCAGGACTAGACACGCCAGTGGTCGATCCGCAGACCGGGCAGATGACGCAGGCTTGGTTTGTATTTTTCCAAACTCATCAGAAACTATCGCAAATGCCGGATGTCTCGTCGGTCGCACCGACCAACGGGCAGGTGTTGCGGTGGAACGCGACGACGCAGCTTTGGGTGCCGAGCGCCTGACAGGAGTACGCTATGGGACGTCGATCCGACATCAAGGATATGCCGTCGATCGATATTCTGAAATCATTACTCGATTACGACGAGGCAAGCGGTGTTCTGCACTGGAAAACCAAGCCGGCAACGTCACGCGGAAATATAGGCTTCAACAATAAGTGCGGCGGCAAGGTAGCCGGTACTATTGGCAGGTCTGGTTATTTGGTCGTCGGCATCAGCAAAAAATATTATCTCGCGCATCGCATTATCTGGAAATGGGTGACGGGTGCAGATCCGGTTGATCAAGTTGATCACATTGACGGCAATAAACTGAACAATCGTTGGAGTAATTTCCGGGAAACTTCCAACGGTCCGAACATACAGAACAGTAAGATCCGGAAAGACAACACAAGCGGCATCAAAGGCGTGCATTGGGACGCGCAGCATAAAAAATGGCGCGCCGTCATTTATGCCGACGGTCAAGGTATCCGCTTAGGCCGGTATTCATCCATCGATGAGGCTGCCAGTGTAATTTCCAAAGCTCGCTTGGAAATGCACGGTAGTTTCGCTCGTCAAAGCTAGGAGCGCACCATGTCGCTTTTCGATATTTTTTCTAACGACGCCGCCGAGGACGCAGCGCGAGCTGCGAGCGAAGGCCGGCGCCAGGGCTACGCCCAACTGTCAGATCTGTACGGACAGGGCCGCAACGCCATCACGCAGGGCTATGGCCAGGCGGCGGGCGTTCTCGGCGATGTGGCCGGCGCGTACAAGCCCGGCTTCGAGGCTTACGGCGACGTGTCCGGCGCGCATGGTGTCGAAGGGCTGCAACGCGGCACCGACCTGTTCCGCAATTCAGGCCAGTATGGTGTTTTCGGTGTCGCCAACGACGCGGCACAGCAGGCCGTGAACCGGCAGCGCGCGGCGTCGGGGAACGCCTACAGCGGGGCGGCTGACTACGGCGCGGCAAAGGCCGCATCGGACCTGGCCGGGAATTACTGGGGCCAGTTCCAGCAGGGGCTGCAGCCCTATCTGCAGGGCTATGGCACCGCGGCGACCAATCTCGGCAACGTCTACACCGGGCAGGGGAATGCGCTGAACGCGTCGTTCCAGGGCCAGGGCGGCGCCGCCAATGCGACGCAGACCGGCATCGGCGCCGACACGGCCGGGGCCGAGCTGAACCGCTACAACGTCGGCGCAAACACGCTCAACGCGCTGATGGGCGTCGGCAATCTTGCGATGAAGGGGGCCGGTGGCGCGGGCGGGTTCTCGTCGCTGTTCAGCGGATTTGGCGGACAAAACGACCGATCGAACCCAAACAATAACTACGCACAATTCGGCCAAACCTACTTCACGTAACAGGTAATCATCATGGCTGACATCACCGCATTGCTGGCCGGTGCGGCCAAGACCAATGCCAATTTCAATTTCGATGAGCTTGGCAAGTCGTATTGGGGCGGGCTCGAGGAGGCCTACAAGCGGCGCACCCGCGATGCGTTCCAGGACCCGAGCCTGTACGACGCGCAGGGCAATATAGATCCGGCAAAGGCGATCAACGCAGCGTTGAAGGCTGGCGGCCCGGCAGCCGCCGAGCAGGTCAAGAGCCTCTACGAAACAGGTGCGCTGCAACGGCGACAGAGCAACACCGCAAACACATACCAGCAGTTATACGGGCCAGACGGGCAGCAGGGCGGCCAACGGGACGAGCCCCCGATTTCGGCACCGCCGTCTACCAGCCAATCCGGAGCCAAGACGCAGGCCGCGCCGGACCTGACGCAGCCGCAGGGGCGGCCGCAGACAAAATTCTCGGCACCACAGGCGGCCGGTGGACCGCAGGCTGGTCCGTTTACGCAATTCCTCACGGCGCAAGGCGTGCCCCCGGAACAGCACGGCGCGGCAAGCGCGGCACTGCAGCAGGACATGGTGAGACTGACCGGCAGGCCGTTCGACACCAACGCGCCGTTGAACATGAACGACGGCAACGTGAGGGATGTCCTGAAAAAGTTTGCGTTCAACAACGCCATGCAGAAGCGCGGCGGCGTGCAAGGTGCAATGGCGCAAGCCCCCGTCGAGGCTCCGCCGCAGCAGCAGGCCGCCCTCGCGCCGCAGGCAGGCGCGCCGCAGCCGGCCGTTCCCCCGCAGGCTGTCCAGCCTGCGCCATCCGCGCCACCGCAGCAGTTGGCGCAAGCTCCAGTGCCGCCGCAGCGGGTGCCGATCCAGCAGCAGCAACCGCCCATTCCACAGCGCCCGGTGCAGACTGAGCAGATCCAGCGTCCGACTGTCGCCAACGATCCTTCGCTGGGCGGCGTTGTCACGCCGCAGGACATCCGGCGGTTTGGCAATTGGCAGAACGCACTGAATGCCTACGAAAAGGCGCTGGCGCATCCCGACGGGATTGATCCCGGTCTACGCGTTGAGCTTGAAAAAAAGGTCGGGGCCATCCGCGACCAACTCAAGTTCACCGAGGGGCAGAAGGAATACGAATACGCGAAGGCGCGTGACCCGAACATTCCGCCAAAGCCGCAGTGGGAGGCAGAAAAGGCCGCACGCGAGGCGCGCGTGAAGGTCGATACCGGGACGGCAGAGGAACTATCGAAGAACGCCGCGCAGATCTATCCGACGCTTTCGGTTCTCAACGAGGCAATCCGCTTGGGCAAGAGTGCGCCGGGCGGCATGGCTGGGCCGGCGGCGGTACATCTCGGCAGGATCATGTCGTCACTTGGCATGAAGGTTCCGGAAAGTTTTTCCGACGCCGAGGCGCTCAATGCCATCGCGGTTCGCCTGCTGCCGTTGGTGCGCCAGCCTGGCGCTGTCTCGAACTACGAACAGCAATCGTACATGGCGGCGCTGCCGAGCCTGCTGCAGTCGAAGGAAGGGCGCATCAAGGCCGCCGAGATGATGCTGAAGCTCGCGCGCAATGGGCTGGAGACGGCGCGGATCTATCGCGACCATATCGGCGCCCCGGACCTGCACGATCGGCTCGCCGCGATGGACAAGCCGGTTCTCAGCGAGGTCGAGCGCGAGGAACTGGAGAAGATCGTCAAGGCCGCGCGCGGAAGCGACAACAAAGGCTGGACCGAGCCGCAGCCTGGAATTCGCATGCGAACACGAACGCGGGGCGAATAAATGCCGGTCTTTGAATTCGACGCTGGCGACAACAAGATTGTCGAGATCGACGCGCCGGACGCCGAGAAGGCGATCGACGCCTTCAAGCAATCGCGGGTCAGTCAGGGCACGGCCGCAAAAGAGGGCTACTTGGCCGGCGCGTCGCTTGGGTTCCGCGACGAAATCAAGGGCGCATCGGTGGCGTCCGGCCTGCCGGACTGGATGGGCGGTTTTCGTGCGCCGGTCGGTGCCGCCAAGCTTGCCATCGAAGGCATGACCGAGCCCGGCGAGGCGACAAGGATCTATGGCGAGGAACGAGACAAGGCGAGGCAAATACAGGAGCAGGCACAGGAACAGCATCCGTGGACCTATGGCGGTACGCAGGCGGCCGGCGGGGTAGCGACAAGCCTGATCCCGGCCGGCGCTGTTGGGACCGGCGCGAGCATTATCGGCAATGTCGGCCGCGGGGCTGCGGTTGGTGCGGGGGTTGGTGCGGTGCAGGGAGCCGGCGATGCGCCGACGATGGCGGATGTCCCCAAGGAAGTGGCGACCGGCGGGGTGATCGGGGGCGTGTTGGGGGCTGCCATTCCGGCGGTGACGGGCGCAGTCCGCCGCCTGGTCACGCCGACATCGAACATTGCGCCGGAACGGCAAACGGCGGCGAACCTGTTGCGGAACGAGGGTGTTGATCTGACACCGGGTCAACTCAGCGGCTCGCGACGGATGCGCTATTTCGAGAGCGAGCAGGGCGGCAACGTCGCGCCTGAGTTCGTGGCGCAGCAGCAGCGTGATTTCACGCGGGCGGCGTTGCGGCGGGCGGGGATCGACGCGGACAACGCACGACCTGAGGTGCTGGACGCCGCGTTTCGGCGCATTGGCGGACAATTCGACACAATAGCCGCGAACAGTCAGGTGCGGATTGACCGGCCGTTGATCCGCGACCTGATGAATACGGCTGTCGAATACCAGAACCTGACGGCGCCGAGCCAACGTGTCCCGGCCGTGCAAAACATCATCAACGACATCGCCAACGGCCTGAACGCCAACGGGGGCATGCTGACCGGCGAGGTCTACCAATCACTTCGCACGCGGATCAACGAACTGGCGCGCGGAGCGACCAACGGGGATCTAAAGCAGGCATTCCGCGGTATTCAGGGCGCACTGGATGATGCAGTCGAACGCAATCTGCCGCAGCATCTGCGCGGAGACTGGGCCACCGCGCGCAGGCAGTACCGCAATATGCTGGTGATCGAGAAGGCCGCGACGGCGGCCGGCGCCGAGGCTGCCGACGGCGTGCTGAGCCCGCAGTTACTGCGCGGCGCGCTGGTGCAGCAACATCGCAGATCCTACGGGCGCGGCACCGGGGACTTTGCCGAGCTTGTGCGCGCTGGCAATGCGATGATGGCCAAATTGCCGGACAGCGGAACGGCATCGCGGCTGAAGGCACAGGGCGTGTCGGCCGCCCTGACTGGCGGCGCAGGGGCCATCCTTGGCAGCAGCGCGACGGGCGGCGACACCGGATCGTCGGTCGGCGGCGCAACGGCTGGTGCCGCAATCGGCGCTCTTGCGCCAGCAGCGGCGGCTCGCATCGCATTGTCCAATCTCGGCCGCCGTTGGCTGGCTTATCAGGCGCTGCCGGGGCCGGGGCGAACGGGTGCCGCAACGTCAGCAATTCTGCGCGAACCCGCGATGCAGGAATATCGTGAACGTTCGCGAAATGAATAGCCGTGATACCAATCGCTATACGCAAGGCCTGCGATGAAACCGACAGTGATGGACAGCATTCCGAGGTACGGTTCCCAGAAATACCAAAGGGAAGAGGCTATGCAGGCAATACCAAAAAGATAAACGAAAACCCGAAAAACCTTGCGGCCGGTTTTTGACACAAACAGCCATGCCACGGCCGCCCAGAACGCGACCATGAAAACAACACTAAGCCATAGACCCGGATCGGCCATTTGGCGCTCCGTTTGAACCCTGAGATTAGCCTGAAAACAGCGACCCCATAACCCGCCCCCGGCGGGTTTTTTGTTGAGGAACACATGGCCGGCACCACATCACTAAGTCTCACCCAACAATTCAACGAGCTAGGAGAACCGTTATCTGGCGGCCGTCTATATTTCATCACAGCAGGGACCGTATCTACCCCGCAAAATGCGTATCAAGATAGTGCATTGACGTTACCGTGGCCGAACCCAATCACGCTCGATGCAACCGGCCGCGTCGTCCAGCATTTCCTCGCAGATGGATTAATCAAAATCCGCCTGACCGACGAGAACGGTGTCGTCCAGCTAGTGGCTGACAACCTGGCCGTGATCGGCTCGTCCAGCGGTGGCGGCGGCGGCGGCACGATCGACCCGACGACGATCTACCAGACCGGCGACCTCAAGCCGCGATACGGCACCGGCATCCACACCGGATGGGTCCGCGCCAACGCCCGCACCATTGGCAACTCATTGTCAGGCGCGACCGAGCTCGCCAGCGACACTGATGCGGTGGCGCTTTACACGTATCTCTGGAACACCGACGTCAACCTTGCCATCAGTGGCGGCGTACGCGGGGCAAGCGCAACGGTAGATTTTGACGCCGGCAAGACACTGACGCTGCCGGACTTTCGCGGTGTGGCCCTTGGCTTCTTGGCCGACATGGGAAATACGGCTTCCACGCGCCTGACGTCCGGCGCAAACGGTTTCGGCACGTCGCCGATCGTGCTGGGCGCGTTTGGCGGGTCCGAAAGTCATACGCTCACTGAGGTGCAACTGGCGCAGCATACGCATGCCTTTACCGGCACCCAGCTTGCGGATCACACGCACCCGTTTGTGGCGTCTGGCACAGGCCCCGGCTCAAACGTAGGAGCCGCCCCTCTTCCCAACGTCAACAGCAACAGCGGAACGACAGGCGGCGTAAGCGGCGGGCCGCAGACGCCGGCCGGGACCAATTCCAATGCCGGCAGCAGCGGCGCTCACAACAACATGCCGCCGACCAAGCTTGTGACTTGTTATATAAAACTATGAGAGCATCCTGATGTACCAAGTCAGCTTCCCCCCGCAATCTAACCGCGCATCGTGGGTGTTCATCGGCGAGGTGATGGACCTCGACGAGAGCCCGATCGACATCTCGGATTGCTCCCTGGTGTTTCAGGTCACCGACAAGGACGGCGGCCCGCGGCTGACGGCGTCGACCGACAACGAGAAGATCACGCACATCGATCTCGGCAAGTTCCGGTGGTTTTTCACGGTCGACGAAATGTCCGGCCTCGAGGCCGGCACCTACAAGACCGGCCTGACGCTGACCAATGACGACGGCACGCAGACCATCCAGCTATCGGTTGGCCCGTTGCCGATCGTTGACGGGATCGTGCCATGACCGACTTTCCCGATCTCAAGCTCAAGACGTTGGTGAACTTCCCGGCGCGGGCCAGTGGCGGCACCGGCATCGAGATCACCAAAACCGACGGCGCGTACACGGTCGACCTCGACCTTGGCGACCTCGTCCCAGTGTCGTCCGTTGCATCACTCGCCACGACTTACGTCGTGCTGTGGGACGAAACCACCGACAGTTACAGCCGCATCAGCCTGACCGATCTCGCAACCGTTTTGGGTGTCTGATGGCACTATTGCCCAAGGTCCGGCTTAAGGCCGTCGTCAATTTCCCGGCCACCATCCGCGACGGCACCGGCATCGATGTCACCAAAGAGGACGGCCACTATCAGCTCGATCTCGCCTATGACGACTTCGCGCCGGCTGTCCCCAGCATTACCGACCCAACGAACCAGACGATCCTGATCTGGAACGCCAGCACCGAGGCATACACGCTGGTGCCGATATCGGAATTCGGCGTCGGCGTCGGCACGGGCGACGTCGTCGGGCCGGGCGGCGCAGTCAATAACAGTATCGCCGTGTTTGACGGCGTCACCGGCAAGCTGATCAAGGATGGCGGCGCAACAATTGCCGACATAACCAGCAGCGCGACGGGCGACGTCGTCGGGCCAGCCAGCGCGGTTAACGACCGGATCGCCGTGTTTGACGGCGTTACCGGCAAGTTGATCAAGGACGGCGGGACAACTGTTGCCGCGATAACCGGCGGCGGCGTCACCGACGGCGACAAGGGCGATATCACGGTCAGCAGTTCCGGTGCAGCGTGGGCGATCGACGCCGACGTGGTGTCGTTTGCCAAGATGCAGAACGCGACCGGGGCGTCCGTTCTGGTCGGCCGCGGGGAGGGCGGGGGCGCCGGGGATTTTCAGGAAATCTCGTTAGGCAGCAACATCTCGATGACCGGCACGGTCATCAACGTGTCGACCGGGACGGCGACGCTTGGCGACGGCGACTATGGCAACATTGTCGTGTCGAGCAGTGGCACGATCATGACGATCGACGACGATGTCGTGACGTTTGCCAAGATGCAGAACATCGCGACCGACACGCTGATCGGCCGCGACACGGCCGGAACAGGCGATCCCGAGGCCATCACGCTGGGCGCATCACTCTCGATGAGTGGTGTGCAGGTTTTGCAGCGCGCCGCCCTGACCGGCGACGTGACGGCGACCGTGAACTCAAATGCGACGGTCATCGCCAACGACGTCGTCACCAATGCCAAACTGGGCAACATGGCGGCCAGCACGATCAAGGGCCGCATCACGGCGTCGACCGGCGACCCCGAGGACTTGAGCGGGACGCAGACAACGACACTGCTCGACGTGTTCACGTCGTCCCTGAAGGGGCTCGCCCCGTCGAGTGGTGGCGGCACGACCAATTTCCTGCGCGCGGACGGGACGTGGGCGGCTGCCGGCGGCAACGGTGCGCCGTCGGACAACGTCATCATCAATGGAGACTTCCGCATCAACCAATCGGGGTATGTTTCCGGTGCTGCTCTTGCCGCTGCCGCATATGGCCATGATCAATGGAAGGCGGGCGCGTCCGGTGGCGACTACTCATTTACCCAACTGGCAAGCAGCACGCAGATTACTATTGCGACAGGCAAGACGCTTATCCAGCCGATCGAGGACGCCAATGTTGTTGGCGGATCGTATGTCCTGACGTGGACGGGGACGGCGCAGGCCAGAGCAGGCGTGGATACACTCACGCCTTCCGGCTCGTATGCGGCCAGTCCGTTGACGATTGGCGGGCAGACGGCCGGAACGGTGATGTCAATTGAGTTCAACGCCGGCACGCTGGGAACAGTCAAGCTTGAGAGCGGGTCTACTGCGACGGCATTCGTCATGCGGCCGTATGATCAGGAGCTGGCGACGTGTCTGAGATATTATTGCAGAGGGACTATTGCCGGTAACGCATATGCGAGTTCATTCCTTAGCTCATATATTCACTACCCAACTCCGATGCGCGTAGTGCCAACAAGTTCTTATAGTTTTTTGGCAGGAAGCGTAAATCCGACTGCCGCATTCCAGAACGCCACGATCTCCGGGATAGAAATATATCACGCTGTCGGCGGTGCCGGCGGTTACTACTTCGCGGATACTTGGGTAGCTGATGCGAGGTTGTGATGGCTGACTATCAACTCACAGCATCCGAGATGGTCATTCGTACCAGTGATGTCGTGTGGATACCGAATGATCCCGGCAACCGCGACCGCGCCGAGTACGATGCATGGCTTGCGGCCGGCGGCGTGCCCGATCCGTACAAGCAACCATTCACTATCGTGCCCTACGACATGGGGCCGGACATCGCCGAAAGACTGGGAGTATCCAATGGCAGCGACTGATCTGATCGCCACTGCATCAAACGCGGAGTTTTCCGGGCGCGTGATGATGATCGCGTTCAAGGTGGCGCAGAATGTCGCCAGCGAAGACCCAGGAACGGCCTCGCACACGGAGCGCGTGGACTATGCTGAGCGCATCATGCGCGGCGACGACAAGCCCAACCTGATGTCCGCGCACGTCATCAGCAGCAACCCGACCATCGGCATGGCCATCGAAGCCGAGCCGACGTTGTTCGGGTCCAACGTGCCGGACGGCGACATTGAGTTCGCGCTGGCCGGCATATGGACGGCGCGGGCGCTCGCGTTCGCGCCGTGATAAAATTATTGTCCTGCATACTTCTGCTGCTTGCTTTTGGCCTACTCGGGCTTGGGATATTTCGTGCCGTCACCGTTGCACAGTCGCAGGCAATGCCGACTTGCTGGACACTGTCAGAACGTGACAGCGCGATTACGTTATCGTATTTAGCGATTGATGATGCGTTCAAGAAACACGTTGGAGAACTGTTTAAAATCTGGGTGAGCGATCCAGCGGACCAGCCAAGGCGCGCAAAAGCGGGGATGCAGATTAACCTAAGCGCGTATCACCGCGCCCGCGCAAATATCAGAGCGTGGGAACCGGAGGTTTGCAAATGAACAAACTGCCGAGGAGGCGACGATGATAGGAACTCTAATATCAGTCGTGCTGCTGTTGATTGTGCTGGGTGTGATACTCTGGGCAATTCAGGCGTTGTTGCCATTGGTGCCGCTCCCGCATCCGTTCGCAACCATCATCAACGTGCTGATCACGGTGATCGCAGTGCTGATCATCGTTTGGGTCATTGCCAGTCTGCTGGGCGTTGTGTCGCCCATACGGCTATGAAAATAGCCCTGTCGAGCGGCCACGCAAAAGATGTTGCTGGTGCCGTCGGCCCGACGCCGTGGGGATTAGTAGAGGTCACCGAGGCGCGCCGCATAGTCGATCAGGTTGCCAGCGTGCTGGCGCTGCACGACACCGACGTGGTGACGTTCCACGACAACGTCAGCCAAAATCAGGGCGACAACCTTGATGCCATTGTGGCGTGGCACAAGAAGCAGGGTGCCGACGTCAATGTGTCGGTTCACCTCAATGCATTCGAGCCCACGGCTGCCGGCCGCGGCACAGAGGTATGCTACCGCGACGAGGCGGACCTGGCGCGCGAGATGTCGGCGGCGATCGCGT
>Ga0105252_10001002_pt1 | contig 14271 bp, 12 predicted proteins | sample EasRivMeERMZT100_FD_89675 | JGI IMG/M metagenome (GOLD analysis project Ga0105252, IMG submission 89675) | Soil microbial communities from meander-bound floodplain in the East River, Colorado, USA - East River MetaG ERMZT100 | ecosystem: Environmental > Terrestrial > Soil > Floodplain | place... | reverse complement strand
CGGGCCCGGCTCGCCGATCAACCCGGTCAGGCCACGCTCGCCCTGGGCGCCCTGGGGGCCTGCTGGACCGGTCGGGCCGATCGGTCCAGCCGGACCATCGGCCCCTGGCGTGCCGGTGTTGCCGGGGGCGCCCTGGGCCCCGGTGGCGCCGGTCGCACCGACCGGCCCCTGGATGCCGGGGTCACCCTTCGGCCCGGTCGCTCCGGTCGCGCCGACCAGGCTCGAAGAGGACATCCAGGTCGGCGGCGCGCCGGTGACGCCGGCCAGCACCTGGCCGGTCAAACCGGCCGCGGTGACGCCGACCGGCGAGGTGCCCTGACCGTAGACCAGGCCGAGATTGGTGAGGCTGACGACGCCGGTGCCGCCCATGTTCACCGGTACCGTGTCCAGGCTGACGACATCGCCAAAGCGGTTGAGCGGCGACTGGAAGGTCAGGCTGAGCTCGGAAGCCTGTACGACATAGTCGACCAGCTGACTGATCGTCAGGCGCGACGACACGCCGGCCTGGACGATCTCGAGCTCTTCCGGCCCGGCCAGCGAGATGGCAAGCGGCAGGTTGGGGATCTGCTTGTAGATCGTCGTCATCAGAGCGGGCCGGTCTCCGGCACATCCTCGTTGTGCGGCGGCAGGCCTGGCTCGCCGGGCGCATTAGGATCGGTACCGGGCTGTTCGTTGAGGCTGCCGACGGGTGCGCCGGTCTGCTGGGTGACGCGACGCTCGCCGTTCAGGGTGGTGCGCACGGCGCCATCGGGGATCGACAGGCCGGTGCGGCGGTCGAGGACCGGTGGACCGACGTTGGTGAGACGCAGCGGGCTCTCGTCGTCGCGGTACATCTCCAGGCGAGGGTTCAGGATCGGGATCGGATCGGCCGGCAGGATGATGGCGCGCAGCTGGTGCTGCGGCGTGTCCAGGCACAGGCCGCACACCAGGAGGCGTTTGTTCACCAGGCCGACGCCGGCGAAGTCGAACTGCCAACGCAGCTTGTTGTGGTTGTACCAGATGCCACAGCGGTCGCAGACAGCGAACGCCCGCGGCCGCGTGATGCTGGCATGAGCGCGGCCAGCGCGTGATGCGTAGGCCATGGCTAATTCCTGTAGTAGCCGCCCAGCATGGGCGAGATATAGAAGTGCGCGTTCTCGACGTCGTTGCCCGAGGCGATGTTGTAGGATTTCTCGGCAAACGGCGCGAGCGCTGGGATCAACGCCGGCGCCCACGAGCGCGCCAGTTCGAGCGCCAGGCCGTCAGAAAACGCCTTGAACCAGCGATAGGGTAGATCCATCGCCGTCGCGCCGGCCAGCACGGCGTCCTGCACCTGGGTGACGCGGTAGTAGCACAGGCTGGTTCCCGTGACGCCGTCAGGCACCGGCCACAAGGTGATGGTCGGGCTGATCAGTCGGTCAAACCAGAAGATCGTGGTGAAGCCCGGCTGCTCCTTGTTGGGGTAGCTGGTGTACTCGGTGCGGCTCACCGGCAGGATGATACGGTCGATCGACGGCCGCAGCGGCTGGTCGATGCGGATGTAGGCATCCAGGATCATGATGGTCTTGGGGTCGACGGCGTAAGTCGACTGACCCTCGATCAGCGGCTCGACCACCAGGTCGACTTTCCACAGGTTTACCCCCTGCTGCGACCAATCAGCCAACAGCATGTTGGCCGCCATCCTGGCCGTCTCCATGTGCGCCTGCTCGATCGACGGCGGGCGGATCTGGCACAGGTTGAAGGCGTAGAGGACGATTTCACCCAGGCTTGGGTTGAATGCGTAGGTGCCACTGGTAGCCATGCGACCTCACCGGTTGACGACGCCGGGCTGGGTGATCGTGGCCGTGACCAGGCCAGTGCCGCTGTTCAGCAGAACGCGCGCAAAGGCGAAAGGCACCGCGAGCTGGCCGACGGCGTTGCCGGCCTGGCCGACCAGGGCAGCATCGGGCGCGCTAACCCACACCATTGGATCGCTACCGAAGGCGCCGTCTGTGGCGCACACCTGGAGGGTCCAGTTGGCCGTGCCGGCCACCGTCGCCTGGACGCCGATCGGCGTCCACGCCCACGGGTCGAGGTAGATCGGCCGGCTGGTGCCGATGGCGCTGGTGCCGATGCTGACAGCGCCGACCGAGGCCTGGTTGGAGGCGACCCGATAGACCTTGCGGTAGAGGTTGTTCGACAGGACCGTGCCGGCGCCGGCCGGGCCCAGGATGGTCTCGCTGACCGGCTGGCCGGTCGAGCTCGCCCCCTCGACGGTCAGGCGCAGGCCGGGCTCAGCCCCGGCGAAGGTGAACAGCAGGTTGCGGTCGGTCTCGAGCCCGGTAAGGGCCTGGGCACCGTTCAAGACGAGGTCGCCGGCGGCAACCGTCGTGGCGGTGCGGATCGCGGTGGCGCTGGCCGCAGTGACCATGTTGCCGACGGTAACAGTGATGGGGCGCATCGTGATCTCCTCGGCGCGCCTCGCGTCACGCTGTCAGCGGCACGCCCTCTGTGGTTACTTGGCCGTTCCGGCCGTCGGGTTACCCTTCCAGCCGCCCATGCTGCCGCTGTTGCTGACGGTCCTGCCGCCACCAGCCCGCGGCGAGCGGCCCATGGTCTTGGGCGGCGAGCCGCCCTTGATCTTGCCGATCGAGCCGCCGAACTTCTTGGCGACCGCACCGCCGTCCGCCTTGGCGGCGCCGCCTGCCTTTTTGGCTACCGGGCCGCCTGCAGCCTTGGCTACGGAGCCGCCATCAGCTTTACCCGTTCGACCCTTCATGCTTCGTCTCCTAGGCCTGGGGGACACCATACAGGCCGCTGCCGATGAACAGGGGTGACGGCGACTGGCGCACGAGCAGGCGCTTGGAGCCGTCCGAGGCCGACTGTACGGCGTAGGTGCCGCGCACGTCACCCGTTGTCGACGTGGCCACCCCGCCGACACCAGCCAGGTAGCCGGTCGACGCCGTCACCACGGTGCCGGCCCAGGTGATCGAGACGTCCGAGAAGGTGCCGGAATAGAGCGGGAAGCCGAATATATCGGTCGTGCCGACTGTCACCGTGGCGCCGACCGTGCCGACCGGCGTGATGCTTTGCAGGTACTTGATGGCCTTCTTGCCGGACACCGTGGTGGCACCGGCCGCCTGGAGCGCCTCGGACACCGCCACGCCGTAGGCGTCGTAGCCGCGGAGCGTATAGACCGCCGTGTCGCCCACCGCCGTGGTGATGCTGAGCGCGCGGGCTGCCATGGTCATCGGATTGTACAATCCGGTGCCGGTCTGGGAGTTGTTGCTGCCGACCTTGGGGATGCCGTTGAGACCCGGCGCGCCGATCAGAGCACCCGACGCAAACGTCTGCGAGCTGTCGAGGATGTAGGTGCCGGTGTCACCGCGGCCCGTGCCATAACCGACCACTGTGGTCGGCGTGATGGCGCCGGTCGCAGAGAAGATCACCGTGCCGATGGTGATGGTGCCGGTGTTGACAGTCACCGTCATGACATTGCCGGCGATCGACGCCGTGACCGACACGCGCAGCGCGTCGATCAGCACCAGGCCGGTGACCGAGCCGAGACGCGCGCCGACTGTTACGACGGCGGTGTTGACCGTCGGCAGAACGAGCGGCGTGCCGTTGACGGGTACCTGGGAGGCCATGACCGTGGCCGCGCCGAGTGCCGTCGGGATGAAGTCGATCGTCGTGATCGCGCTCGTGCCATACCAGCCAGCCGACATCTTGCTCGAGGACTGGCCAGGACTGTAGGTGCGGTTGTCGATGATGCCGACGCCGCCGGCGAACAGCGATGGCCCGCTATCGGGGTTGCTATCCATGCCGCCGGCCGCTTCACCGAAGACGACCAGGGGGCCGGAGAATGCCGTGACAGCCATGCTGTTCTCCTAGCTGGTCGGGTAGGTGCCGTAGATCGAGCGCCAGTTGTAGTAGGCAAAACTGTAGCGCTCGTAGCCCTTCACCAGCAGGTTGTCAGTGATGAAATCCACCTGCATATCCGTCTCGAAGGAGATGCGGGTCATGTAGCTCAGCCCATCGATGTTGGTGAGCAGGAACCACGGATAGGGCGACGTCAGGAAGTCGAGGACAATGAAACCTTCGGGCAGGCCCCCCGCCGTCGAAAGGATTGCGTTGACGTCGTTGTCGGCTGTGCCGGGGCGCAGCTCGGTCTTGGTCAGGCGGATCGCGGTCGGCTCGTTGCCCGGCGCGATGACGAGCTTGCGCGCCCGCGCGAGGATCTTGAGGCCGGCGATGTCGCGGAAGTTGGTGCGGATCGCGACCTGCGCATTGAGCAGCGACGCCTCGTTGAGATCGATGTCGACCGTCGGTCGATTGGAGATCGTCGTGCTGTCGATCGGATGCGCCGCGTTGATCAGCGAGACGCCGTCGCCGCCGATGTTGGCGTTGTAGACGTTGCCGGTGTTCAGGATGTCGGCGGCGTAGATTTCCTTGGTCTGGTGGAAGCTCTCCGTCAGGCCGAGGTTGGAGGGCGCGAACTGCGTCTTGTAGAGGTTGTCATCGATCGCCTTGCGCGTCATCGCGTAGCCAAGGCCGACCTCGATGTGCTCCTGGTTGTAGACGAAGCGCTCGCCGGCACCGTTGTCGAACGATGTCTGGCCGCCTTCCGTCTTGAGCTGGGCCAGGCCCATGTAACGCATCTCGGCCGTGCGCTCGAGAGCCATCTTGCTCTCGTGCTTGGCAAAGATCTTATCGTATTGGCTCGGGATCTGTTCGTACTTGCCTTCGATACCACGAAGACCGGGCAGCAGCAGATCTTTGATCTGGGAGAGATTGACGGCCATGGTGCTTCTCCCCTAGGCGATGCCGGTTGGGCCGGCGCCGTTGGTGCGCTGCCACTCGTTGTTAAAGCCGACAATGACGTGGTTGTACGCCGTCGTCGGATCAGCTCCCGGCGCGCCCGGTGGAAACATCCGCAGGTCGCGCACGATGAAGGGGAAGGTGACTGTCGTGCCGACCGAATTGAGGTAGGCACCCGAGCGGCCGGTAGCGGCGTTGCCGGTTCCGATCGCGAACTGGGCGTACTGGCCGATTGGCGTCGCGCCCCAGGCACTGAGAGTGCCGGTGATGTTGAACGTCGTCGAATTGCCCTGGACGACGAACTGCGCGTTGGGGTCGTCGATGACGTGCGCGATGACGTCACCGTTGGCATTGGCACCGGGCCAGTAATTCGACCACACCTTGCGCTTCTCGGAGACCGACAGGTATTCGCAGCCGTTGAAGATGCCGTCGATCCTGGTGGTGCCCGGCGCGCCCTGGGTGATGTAACCGGTCGCCGTGGCGATCACCGGCATGACCGGATCGCCTGAGTAGATCGGCGTCGCATTGTTCGACGCGATCCGGCGATAGACCTCCGCGAAGGTCGGAACACCGCCGCTGCCGCCGTACCACTGCTGGAAGCCGAACGGCGCATTGTTGTTCGCCATGACGGACTGCTCCCTTGTTATGGGGAGGCTCCGTCATCGCGCCGAGCGAATTATAGGGGCCGGAAAAACTTCGACGCGCTCACACCGGGGAGCGCACAAGTGGCCGCACCATGCACCTCAGCCCTTGGGACGGTCAATCGGTATCTGGAGAGGCTCGTAACCGCGCCGGATGTTGACCATCGAGTTGCCCTTGTTGTCGCGCTCGAAGGTGCCTGGCGGCGCATGGCTCATCTGCTGCCGCTTGATCTCGATCTGCTCACGGGCGCGCCGGAAGGCGCCGGCCTGGCGGCTCTTCACCACCGCGGTCGGGATCTCCATCAGGATCATGCCCTCGCGCTCGATCGCCAGGAAGTTGCCCCCGACCGGCATGAACTCCGGGTGGCGCTCGGCAGGGACAGGTCGCCAGCCATTGGTCGCCAGCTGGATGGCATACGAACGGTCCTCGAAGCCCATCACCGACTTTTTCTTCCACTCATAGTGCCAGCCGTCGGGCGGCCCGCTGTCGGGCATCGGGAACTTGTCGACGAAGTCGCCGACCATCTCGTCACGGGCCAGGATCTCGGCCGCCATGCGCTCGGCGCGCTCACGCGAGCTCTCCTCGCGCTGCTCCTGGCGCATCTCGGGACGCTGCTCCTCGTCGCGCGGGATCTCCTGGCGACGCTCCTCGACCGTCTCGATCGGTGCGGTGTCGGTGTCGGTGATGTCGGCGCGCGGTACGGCACGCCGGCGGCGGCGAGGCTGGTCGTTCATGGTGCGCTCCTAGTGCCGCGTGATGCGGCCTTCACGGACCAGGGCGTCCTGGGCCGCGGCGTACTCCTGGTCGGTCTGGCCGGCGATCTTGGCAGCTTCGCGCTCGAGCGGGCTCAAGGTGCGCGTGCGGCCGGTGCTGGCGGGACGCGCCGGCGCCGCCGGCGGCGGCGTGTCGCGCGCCTGGGCGGCAGCCGACAGCGCGCCGGGATCAGTGTCGCGGCCGTTGGCCGGGGCTGCGTCGGTGATGCCGAGGATGCGCTCGACCTCGGCAAAGTATTCCGGCGTGTCGGCGATGTGGTCGCGCGCCAGGGCAGCGTTGTGCGCACCGACCAGGGCGTTGACCTTGACCTGGCTGTGCGCCCAGTCGGGGTGACGGCGCACCCAGGCCGCTGACTTGTCACTGAGGCCACTGGCGATGCGGTCAACGCGCTCGGCCGGCGACAGGCTGTCGAACGGCCGCTGGTCGCCAACGGGTTGAGGTCGCGGCGGATTGTCGATCTGGTACTGGAGCTGCGCCTTGCCGTTCTCGAGGCTGAGCAAACGCGCGGCGACGTCACCCATCTCGGCCGAGATCTCGGCCACCGCGTCGTGGTCGCCTTCGGCCGACGCATCGCGCAGGCGCGCCTTCATGATGTCGCGCTGGGTCTTGAGCTGGTCGAGGCTGCTCTCGAGGATCTGCAGGCGGCTCTGTTGCACCTCGTTGCCGGTGTTGGCCGCCGCGGTAGCGTGGCGCCGGGCCTGGTTCTCGGCCGTGCTGGCACGGCCCTCGGCCTCGAGGCGCGCGGTGCGCTCCTCCTCGAGCTTGGCGCGGAGATCGTCGATGCTCTCGTTGATGTCGTCATCGGCCATGGTGGTCACCAGATCAGGTCAGGAGAGGGGATCTTCATGCGCACGGCGGTGTCGTTCATCATCCGGCACTTCGCCTTGTTGAGGCTGAGTTGCCAGGTATCGCCAGGCCGCGCGACGATCCAGTCACCGACCTTGGGACCGCCGTCGGTGAACCACTTGCCGTCCGACGCGAAGGCGTTGGGGCCGAGCTTCAGGATCAGCATGGCCTTGCCCTGGTACTCGTCTTCGCGCTGCGTGCCAGGGCCGATGTGGATGCCGCTCTTGGTCTTGTCAGGCCGCATGTAGATCGCGACCAGCACCTGGTTGTTGTAGACCTCGATACCGCTCAGGTCACCGACCTGGTCGAGCAGAACCTTAGCCGGATCCTCGTCGTGCGCCATCGCGATGGCTGGCATGGTTACCCTTTCTGAATGGCTTCCAGGGCATTAGCCAGCAGCTCCTTTGACCGGCGCAGCCCTTCTATGATGCCACAGTGGTACCTGTAATCGGCATGGCTCTGCAACTGGCCGGCTGCCAGGGTCGTCATCGTGTCCGCGATCATCTTGTCGACGTAGATCTGCGTCATGACCTCGATGCGTTCGTCGAACGACGACATCAGCCTCTAAAGCCTGGCGTGTGCTGGCCTTCCTTGTGGACCTTCCTGAGCCGGCCCAGGCCGGAGCCGGCGCCGGCGTCCTTGCTGCGATAGCCGGCAACCCGGCCACCGGCCGCGCGCAGGCCGGGTGGTGGCATGCCTGGCGGACCACCGGGGGGTGGACCAGGAGGCGGCCCGCCAGGGGGCGGGCCCGGTGGCGGACCACCTGGGGGCGGCCCGCCCATGCCCGGTGGAGGCCCTGGCGGCAGCGCCTGGGGCGGTGGCGGGGGCGGGCGTACCGGCACCTGGGGCGGCGGCATGTTGGGCTGGGCGCCCCCGCCAGGACTGCCGATGATGATGTTGATGTTGGTCTTGCCCTTGGTGCGGCCACCCTTGGCGCGCTCGACCCGGCCGCCGTCGCTGTCAGCCTGGCCGCCCTTCTTGAGCTTGGTCATCTGACCGCCGTGCATCTGCTTGTCATGCTTGTGGATGGCGGTCTTGATCTGCTTCTTGTCGTCCTTCTTGTCGTCGGCCTTGCCGCCCTTGCTGTGCAGGGTCACGCCGGCTGGCCTGGTCGGCGGCTCGCCGTCGCTCACCCGCTTGGCCAACTCTTCCATGGCGCCGCGGCGCGGCTCCAGCACTTCGGTGCGCTTGGTGCGCAGCGACATCATCGGATCTACCGTCGGCTTTTTGTCACCAGCCTTGCCGCCCTTGGCCATCGAGCCGCCGCCGCACTTGGCCTTGCGACCCTTGACCTCGCCGCCCTCGCACTTCTCGGCCGAGCCGCCCTTCTTGAAGCCACCGATGTGGAAGGCGCCGTGCTTGGTGGCGTTGGCCACCGGGATGTTGCGGTTGACCTCGGCATCAGCGACCTTCTTGCCGACCTCGCCGCGCGGCTCCTTGCCGGCGTTCTTGGGCGCGCGATCGCCCTGGACCTTGCCGCCGTGCTTGTAGATGCGCGCCCTGACAGGCCGCGCGCCGGTCTTCTTGTCAGCGTGGAGCTCGGCGCCGGGTCGCCAGCTCGAAGCGTCCACTTTTTCAGGCGACTTCGAGTTGGCCAGGCGGTTGGCCTTGGAGCGCATCTCGGCGCGATATTTCTTGCTTTCGGTGCTCATGGAGACCTCGCGATCTTAGGGCGTTCTATCACGGATAGCGGGCGGTGACAGGCACCACCTTACGAACCTTCTGGTAGACACGTTCGTTGATGCGCTCGCTGACCTTGCCGCCGGCCGCGAAGCCGCGCTGACCCTTGAGGATGCTGGCGCGCATCTGAGGCGTCACCTCGAGGGCGTGCAGGGCGTAGCTGTCATTGGCTCGACGGCGACGATACTCCTGCATGTGCTGCTCGCGCATCGGCCCGTTAAGCGCACGCCAATAAGTGTCCTGAGCGTCACGGTCGACGCCGAGGTCATTCATGACGTCCACACCGCTGACGCCGCCCTCGAGCGGTTTCGGCATCTTGTGACTGTACAGCTTCACGTCGGCCTTGGGGTCGTGCATGCGCGCCAGCTTCTCGAGGCGCTTGGGCAGCTGCTTGTCGTAGTACTGGTGCATGCCCTCGCCACCAACCTTGATGTTCTGACCTTCCAGGATACGTTCCTCACGTCCATGCTCGCTCCTGGATACCGGCTTTGCATTGAGCAGCTTGTCAGCGGTCTCCTTGCCAATGTGGCCGGCCAACTCGTTCACATGCAGGCCGTCTTTCTGGATGATGACGTTACCATCGTGGTCGTAAGCGGTCAGGCCGCCATATTCACTGTTGTCAGGATCATCAGGACGATGGCGCCAACGAATTTTTGAAACCTGCTTACTGAGGTCGTAGCGCTCGGCTTGGTCACGGCCGTTGGTGAACACGACCTTGTCGTAGTTGCCGGTCGCCGCCTCGTGCAGCACGCGCTTCAGCGCCAGGTCGGTCCACTTGTCGCTGGTACCGATGTAAGGCGCGTCCGGCACGCCGATCGGCTGAGTGTTCGCATGCGTGTGATGCCGACGCGCCATGGCATCGGCAAGGGCACCCTCGCGCGTGCCGTGCCAACCAACCGTGCGCCCGCGCTGATCGATCACCTCGAAGTATTGACCGCCACCTGTCGTGCGGCCTTCCTTGATGCTTAGACCTTCCGGCACTGCACCAGGCTGGACAATGCCCTTGTCGCGCGCTTCCTGGCCCCAGTCGCTCTGCACCTCCTCGACGTGCAGGATCTTCTTCGGCTTCCAGGTGCCGCCGGCCTTCTCGACCTGCCAGCGCGCGCCCGGCGGATCTTCGGTGCGGTCGCTCATGCGCAGGTGAGCGAGAACGTTGGGCACGTCCCAGTGCGACGTGTGGTAGTTGACGTTGTCTCTTGCTCCTGGCGGCAGGCCCAGGCCGACACCGGAATTGGTCTTCTGTTCCGGCAGATGCAACAGCACTTCGCGGTAGTTGTCGCCACCTGGCAACTGCCACTGGCCATACTTCGGCGCCAGCATGTTGCTGGTGTCGTTGTCGTAGTCCATCGTGTGGCCATAGTCGAAGCCGGAGCGCACCTGTTCCTGGACCTGCGGCATGTTCTGCTGGAAGTGATCACGGACCTCGCGCTTGGTGACGTAGTCACGACCGTCGAACGCCTGGTCGTAGCCGGTCCACTTGAACTCGTCCGGCTTCACACCGTGCTTGTTCAGCAGCATCGCCTTGAACTGCTGCGGCGAGGCTTTCATCTGCGGCTGCTTCCACACCGCCTCGGCGGCGTGAGAGTACAGTCCTACAGGCGAGACCTGGCGCTGGTAGTCGTCCGCCGGTGCAGCAGGCGGGGGCACCGGGTCGGTGACCGCGCCGCCGTCGGCGCGATTGACCGGATAGTCAGGCGGCGCATTCGGATCACGGGCGACCGGCGTGGGCCTCGTAGCCGTCTGGCCACTGAACGTGTAGTTGCCGCTCGCCAGCATGCCGGCGGCAACGGTGCGGGTGATGTCATCGGCACCGGACGGCCCTGCGATCATGCGCAGGAATTCCTTCTCGTCACCGGGTGAGCCGCCCACACCACCGGAGCCGCTGCTGGCCATGTCGGCAATGGTGAAGCCACGACTGCCGCCGCCATCTGCGGGCGCGCCTGGCGTCGCGGGGGCACCAGGACTGATCACGCTGGTGCTGTAGGGCGTACTGCCCATGTCGACGCTGCCGGCCATCGCCCGGCCAACACGACCGCCGCCGGCGTAGGCACGCTGGCCCTTGCGGATGCTGTTGCGCATCTTGGGCGTGATATCGAGCGCGTGCAGCGGCACATGGTCCAGTCGCTCAGCACTCAAACGCTCGCGCGACAATTCATTGAACCGTTGATGATCCTCGGGCCGTTCTCCAGATAACCGCCGTTTCCTGATCTCTGCCAGTTCACGATCAATGTCATCAGGACTGCGGCCTTTGTAGACCTTAAAGCTGTGCGGCTGCACCCTGGCCTCGGGGTCGTGCTGCCTGGCCAGCTTCTCGAGCGCCGTCGGCACGATCTTGTCGTAGAAGCCCTTCATGCCCTCGCCGCCGACCTTGAGGTCGAGACCAGACATGTGCCGATAGCCACCCGCATCCGGCTTCTGTGCCATGATCTTGTCGGCCAGCTCCTTGCCGATGTGATTGCCGAGCTCCTTGGGGTGCATCTCCTGCGACCCCGAAAAGTCATGTGAACCGTGCTGTCGATAGCTCATGTCGATACGGTTGTTACCGACATCCTGCACCATCAGGTCGCTGATGTGATTGGTAAGGTCGTAGCGCTTGGCCTGCTCACTGCCCGGCGTGAAGACGATGCGGTCGTAGCCGCCGGTGGCCGCCTCGTGCAGGATCCTCTTCAGCCCGAGCTCGGTCCACTTACCAGTCTTGTCGATGTAGGGCGCTGAAGGAACACCTGCGCCCTTCTCCTCGGCCTGGGCGTCCAGGAGCTTATCGAGCTCGGCCTGCGCTGCCGCCTTCTCGGCATCCGGCTTGCCGAGCTGGTGGGCGACGTTCAACCTGCGCTCGGCCTCGAACACCTGCTGCTTGCGCGCCTCGCGGTCCTCCACGAAACCCTTGTCACGCGCGTCCTGGCCCCAGTCGCTCTGCATCTCCTCGACATGCAGGATCTTCTGCGGCTGCTTCACTTTCCTGAGATAGAGATCGGGCCGCAGCTTCTCGGGCAGACGCTCGAGGTGCTGGTTCGCCTCATCCTCGCTATCGAACTTCCGGGTGCCGTTACCCGACGTCCGGTTGACCCACTGGTACTTGGCCACCTCCGGCCCGGCGCGGTCGCTCACGCGCAGGTGGAGCAGCGGGTTCTTCTCGTCCCAGTGCAATGACTTGTAGTTGTTCTGTCTATTGAGGTTTTTGACGTCTGCGTCAGTCTTTTCGGCGTGTTCCTGCGCTGCCCGGTGTGCCTTGAACGCCTCCGTCATCCTCGTCCTGGCAGCGTTGAGCTCGTCATCGCTTGCTTTGCGACTGACCATCTCATTCGCCGCAGCGGCAGCGCGGACCTTCTCCTGAGCCGCGGCCCCGCGCGCAGCGAGCGCTTCCCGATGCGCCTGTTTTGCCTTACCCAGGTCGGGATGGTCGGGCCTCGGCATGTGCAGCACGAGCTCGCGGTAGTTCTTGCCGCCCGGCAGCTGGTAGTCGCTGTACTGGGTCTCTTCCCAGCTGTCGTCGTCGGGATCGCGTCCGTACTTGTCGCCATACTCGTTGGTCTTGTCCCGCTTGGTCGCCTCCTGGATGTTGGGCAGGTTCTTGACGAAGTGATCACGGACCTCCTTCTTGGTCACCATCGGGCGGTCCTTGAACGCCTCATCATAACCCGACCACTTGAACTCGTCAGGCTTCACACCGTGCTTGTTCAGCAGGGTCGATTTGAACTGGGCCGGTGACGCCTTCATCATCGGCTGCTTCCACACCGCCTCGGCAGCGTGGCTGTAGAAGCCGAGCGGCGTCAGCCTGCGCTTGTCCTCGTCGACCGGCTTGATGTAGCTCGTCGGCCCCGGCGGCTGATTGTGCCCTATGCCAGGTGTCGGCTGCTGCACTGGTGGAAGGTCACCTGTCCCATCCGTTTTAGCCAGCTGAGCCTGGTGCTGTTCATACCATTGAGCCGGGTCGTCGACCTCGCCACCATCGGCCTTCTTCGGCCGGCTGGCGCGCTCGATGATCGTCTGCGCCCGCTTCGACGGCTGCTTAGTGAGGAAACCAATGCCGCGACCCTTGTGATAAGGTACATCACCGTCGAACTGGTCGTACGTCGGGTCGATAACCTTGCCGGTCTTCTTATGCGCCAGGTACCAGTGCGTCTCGCCCTCATCCAAACCCTTCGGCCAGTCCTTGCTGGTGAGCACGCGCGCACCGTAATCGCCACTCGGCCCACCCAACATGTGATAGGCCGCCTCAGTAGCGGCGTAGCAGTGACCGGCTGAAGCACACTTCGGCTTGTCACCGACCTTGTCGCGCCAGGTCGGCGTCAGCAGATCAGGTGTCAGCGCGCCGCGTACAGTGTCGATGATACCCTTCGTCTCGTCGACCTCGCCGCCACCGGCCCGCTGGCGCCGCCATCCCACATGCGGGCTGATCGCTGACCTGGCCTGCTTCGGATGGAAAATGCGGTATTCGAGATTGTCAGCATCGTTGCCGGTGCCCGCATCCATATGGCCCAGGTGGATCGCGCCGTCGTAACCCTTGGCCACCGCCGCCCGGACAAACTCGGGATCGTCGAGCACCGGATACACGTCGAGGAAAAGTTTCCTCAAGCCGTCGGGGTGCTTCTTCAGATAGTCGGCAACGTCGAGATACTCGTTGTGCGGATTGATGTCCTCACGCCAGTTATTGGTGTTCTCAATGTTCATGGAGTGTTTGTGAGCGACACGCAGGGCTTCCTTACGACCGAGCTTCGCCTCGATGTCGGCCAAGTCAACGAACGGATCATCAGGCGCGTGGACCACCGGCTTCCTTATCTTGACGTAGGCCGGCGTCATCCGCGGCGCGGCGGGCGTGTCCGCCGTGTCATTAGGGGTCTCGGCATAGGCATTGGCGATCTCACGCGAGCCAAAGGTGATCGACCGCGGCATTCTGGTGTGGAATGTCGTGCTGTCGGGGTTATCACCGTGTTCGCCGCGATAGACGATCAGCGGCTGACCCTGGGCGTCGACCACCTTGCTGTCGCCGAACCACTGCTTCGTGTCGTCATCGATCGACCCGCCCATGGCACGACGCACACGGCCGCCGCTCGCGAGACCGTACTTGGCCTGACGCGCCCGGCCGGCCTCAAGGTTGTCGAGCCACTCTTGAGTGATCGGCTGGACCACCTTGGTCTTGTCGTACATGTCGCGCGCCGTGCCGCGACCGTAGTTGTCGGACGAGTAGGGGTGGACGATGCGACCGCCCGAGATGTCCTTCATCATGTTCGAGAAGGTCTGGTCGGGCGTGGCGTACTGGCGCTGCACCAGGGGCAGCTCGCCGCCGTAGGTGCCGGCGGTCGGCGCCGTGTAGGTCGTGTGCGGAACCTTCTCGCGGGCCTTGCGATCGGGGTCGAGCTGGACGTAGCGGTGGCCGATCATGTTGCCGGGCGCGTTCATCACCTCGGGGTCGGTGATAGCGACGCGCGTCATGCCAACCGCCGGGAAGCCGGCCTTCAGCCACGGCGCCTGGTCCATCATCTTGACCATTGCTGAGCGCTGCGCGCCGGGCAGCGTGCGCGCGAACTTGCTGGCCTCCTTGGCATTCATGAT
>Ga0105252_10001000_pt1 | contig 14280 bp, 14 predicted proteins | sample EasRivMeERMZT100_FD_89675 | JGI IMG/M metagenome (GOLD analysis project Ga0105252, IMG submission 89675) | Soil microbial communities from meander-bound floodplain in the East River, Colorado, USA - East River MetaG ERMZT100 | ecosystem: Environmental > Terrestrial > Soil > Floodplain | place... | reverse complement strand
GCGCCGGATGGCTTCCGCTCACACCCCAGCGATGTGAGCCCGAAGCACGCTAGTCCGCATATCAGTACTTGATAAGGTCGCACAGGTTAGCCTCCGAGCTTCGAAGGAGTTTCTTCAGGAGGAGCAGTCAGCTCCGAGAATGGTCGCCCGCAGATTCGTTCAAGGTCGATTCTGGCCAGCCCCGCCGCCGCCTGCACATCCACGTAACTCGCACGGGCCTCAAGCAGTCTGCGTTGTGCGTCAAGCACGGTAATCAGGGTCCCGCTGCCGATCCGATAGGCCTCGCGAGCGAGCACCAAGCCGGTCTCCCGAAGCGGAAGCAGCTCATCACGCATGTCGATCGCGGTCTCGGACGCGGTGCGCGCCCGTGTATACGCCGCCCACGAATCCTGCACGATTTCGCGGTCAATGGCCTCCCTCAGATAAACTGCCTGAAGCAGCTCATACTCGGCCCGCGCGACTTGCGCCTGGTTCTGATCGAACAGCGGGAGCTCCATCGATAGCGTGGGACCGGTCACGTAATCCGTGCTTTCATCCTCACGTGGTTGCAGCGACGGCAATGTAAACGACCCATTCTCGGCCGAAGCCCACGCGGTTTCGGCGAGCCAGTCGCGATCGCCGCGGGACCGCCGCTCTTCGCGCTCCATGCTGATTCCTAGTTCCACCGTCTTGAGAAATCGCGCCCGCTCATACGCAACCCGGGCCTGCGACGCTTCAATCACGGCGTCGGCGGCTTTTCGATCAAGCCGATGGGCCCGAGCCACGGCGATGAGGCGTTCGGCATCGAACGGAAGATCGAGCGCTTCGGGCAGACGATCGCTGAGCTTCAATTCACTTGGCGGCGATGTGATCCCGATGAGTTTCGCCAGATCGGCCCGTGCTTCAATTTCCGTAATCAATGCCGTACGGGCGACGACTTCGAGCGACACCCGCTCCGCCCGGGTCAAATTGATTTCCACGTCCGTTCCAGACCCCGCCTCTTTCCGGCCACCCGCCAACTCGACGAGCTGCTCGGCGATGGACAGGTTCTCTCGCGCGATCTCAAGTTGCCGTCCCGCCTGCACGGTGCGGAGATAGGCACTTCGGGCCTCGATAGTAACCAGGCTGGCCTGTCGCGCCAGCCCCAGGATCACCTGATCCAAATCACGCTCCGCCGCAAGTTTGCGATAACGGATTTGCCAGAGTTCAGCGATGTTCTGGGCCAGCGAAACCTCGAAATCCGCCAGCCCCCCTTCATCGGGAAACCGAAGAGACAAGCCCAACCCAGGGTTGGAGAACAACCCGGATTGAACAACCGCTGCACGGCCGATGCCGATCCGAAGGAACTCCGCTTGAAGCTTTGGGTTGTTCAAAAGGCTTAGTTGGATCGCCTCCGTTCCGGTCAGGCCGTCCGCCAAAATCTCGACCACGCGGGCTCTCACCATTTCCTCCTCAAAGGGGCTGATGGTGATGGTTTGTCCGGTCACCGTTTCGATCTGGCGAGAAGCCCGTTCGAAATCGGGCTTAGGGTCGACAGTGGCACAGCCCATCAATAACGAGAGCCCGACAATGCCAACGACCTTTGCATGTCGTTCTTTCATCCTGTGGTTTCCGTACGGCCTGAGGAGAACGCGCGCGAACAGGAGGCGCGCTGAAACAGCCCGCGCATCATCGCGCGCGGCTACGCACCCAGCGCTGATGAATGGGAATGAATCAGATCAATAGAACAGTTGTCGCCGTTGAGCGCGCAATGACGTCATGAGGTGGGGATGAAGCCGGCGAGTTAGCTGAGACTGTGGCAAATTCATCGGGTGGGTCCGCCGTAATCTCCGCAAACGGGAGCATGTGTGAAAGCGTGTCGCACAGCCATTGCGCTGCATCCTGTCCGTCGTGTGGTCGAACAACCACCACCTCGCATGGGTCGCTTTCACAATCCGTTTCGTGACCGCACCCCTCTTCTTCGCCGTGGCCACAATCACAAGGGTGGATCAACGCGCCCCCAGCGCAAAGCGTCGGCAGGCCGATGAAGGCCCAACCAGCCGTGAAAAGCAAGAACGAGCAATGTCGTGCCATATCCAGACGAACCCTATTCCTCGGATTGAACGGTGTCAACTTGGGCAACCGGCTTTTCTGAGATTTCAAATCTGAGATTCGCGAATCGGCCCGTTCACTCCCGGAAACTGAGCTACTACGCGGGGCCGGTTCAACCGATACCAGGACCCGCATGCACCTTATCGGCAATCCCCCGGCTCGCTATTGGTCCGTTTTCCGAGGCATTAGGGCGCGACACGGCAGGTCGTTCCGCCCCCCCATCCTGCACGAAAGCACTCTGTCCTCCCTCACATATCGACGAGGATCTCAAAGCCCCCATACGCCATGCGATTACAGTCGAAGGGCATCTCCTCCGAGTTCATCATATTCGCGATCCGCGGGTCCTTCATCACCTTGGCGTTGACCCGATCGCGGTGGGCTCGTGACTTATACACGATCCACGAGAACACCACTGTCTCCCCCGGCTTCGGCTTGACCAACTTTGGGAACGGCATCCCCATCTTCACGTTGAGGTCCTCCCCGACGCATTCCCGATACTCAAGTGCCCCATGATCGCGCCACACCTGCCCCGCTTTCTTTGAGATGCGGCGGTAGATCGCTAGATTCTTCTTCGGAACCGGCAAGACAAATCCGTCGACATATCGCATTCGAAACCTCCTTTGGCGGCTCATTCAACCATGCGTCGTCCACTTGCGAAAGGGCGGGGGGAGTTTTTTTCGAAGAGTCGCTGGTTCGATGACGCATGACGGACCGATCGCTCTTGGCTTGACCGCCCGATCCGTGATGGATAGCCTTCCTGCGGCGATGGGCGGATCATCGATAGGAGTCACTGGCGGGCGGCCGAAGCCAGAAGCTGCAGTAGCGGCTCGGCCTTGACCGATCGACATGTGATGGTGGGAGAGGTGGGTGAGTGGCTGAAACCAACGGTTTGCTAAACCGTCATACGGGCCTAAACCCGTATCGAGGGTTCGAATCCCTCCCTCTCCGATCCGGTCGCGTCTAAGTCAGCAAAAGCTGCCGGGCGGCTACTTATCAGTGATCTCTGGCGCCTTCTCGCTCTGTTTCGCGGCTTCGGCACGCTTGGCTTCATCGGCCGCCTCCGCCGCCGCCTCGGCTTCCAGGGCCTGGAACGTCTTGCTGAAATGCTCCTGCTGGGCCGGCGTGAGCTTCTTCAGCAGCTCCGGTCGAACTTCGTCGGCGAGGGGCTGCAAATCGGCCACCGGATTCGCCCTTCGCAGCTCGCGGGCCTCCTTCGCTTTTTCGTCAATCTGTAGAAAAAGCTCCGTCCGCTCGGCTTCCGTTATATCCAACATCGGATCCTTCGACGCGCGGGTGAGTCGCTGCAAGGGACCGTCGCGCAGCCCAGCGGTCGGTTGAAGTATCGTCCACCGCAAGGCCATCTTCTCAAATGGCTTACGCTGCTCGAAGTCGAGTTCATGCGTTAATTCCTCAGTGATCAGCGGCGCGGCGTCGAACACCGTGGCCCGAGGGCGGGATTTGCCGCTCGCCGCGGGGGGAACCTCGGCAGGTTTGATTTTACCGCGCTGGGCATCAATCTTCCGCTTAAGGTGCTCCTCCGTACTCACGCGAAGAGGCGCTTCCTCGTCCGAACCACCCTGGTGGAGCGAAGGTTTCACCGTCGGGTCTTGAATGTCCTTGCGATACCGGTCGAACACCTGCGCGATCTTCGTCTTTTGTCGGTCGTTCAGGTTCAATTCCGCGGTCATCTGACTCTGAAGTCGGTCGAATGCCCGGAGCATGCGTCGGATGGCCAATCCGGGGCTACGGCCAGGGGGTATTTGGGTTTTTTGGGCGGCCCGGGCCTTCGCAGTCGCCACCTTTTTCGACTCGGTTCCAGTCGACTCAGGTGAGCCAGGTTTCCCCGCCGGCTGTTGCGCCGTCTGCTCCGCGCCGCTCTTGGATTCGGTGGGTGGCGGGTCGCCGGCACGCGTCAGGTCACCCATCCAACCGACCATGACCGTCATCCCTATGATCCAGCGCGTACTAACCATCAATGCTGCTCCTTGCTATGCGAAATCGATCGCTCCTGAGGGCGTCCTACGACCGCCCGACACAAGCAACTGAAAGTCCATCGGGGACCAGTGGGCTTTGCCATTGTACGGGCTATACTACAAGAATGTTTGCAGCGACCACAAGTTTCGGCAATGTAACCGGTTACGTGAGGCAATGATTGCGGATTCGCACTGAAATGGCGAGGTTTTCGGACGGGAGCGATCCGACTAACGCTCCGAGCGAGAGTGTTCGGTGATCCAAGTGGATCAAGACATGGACTGAATTGTGCACCTACTCACCATCGTAGCGTTTGGTCTGCTCTTCTGGCAGGCTGAATCGTCGCTTCGCTGGACGGGGCTCGATAGCGCTTCGTTCCTGTGGACCTTTCTGCTTGTTTTGGCGCAGCCGATCGCCCTGGTCTCCCTTGCCCGGCTGGTAGTTCGCCGAACTCGGCAATTCTTGGCCGGACCGCCTGAACAATCCGCTCGCGCCCCGCAATTCTACCACCGGGCCATCTTCTCCCTCCGCCTCCTTCTCCTGGCCGGCTTCGCGGCGACTGTCTTCGCAACCCAGTGGCCGACGTGGTTCGCTTTTACCGACGTGCATCCGGCGCTGGAGGTCATCGGTGATTTTGGAGTGCTCTCGTTGTACTTCGGCGGGGCGATCGCCATCTGGGTGGCCGTGTTCCCCCTTGAACGCGATCTCCGAATCGAGGTGCCCCCATGGAACAACGATCAAGCTGCCTCGAAACCGCGATGGACTTTGCGAAACTACCTGGACTTCAATATCCGCCACCATCTTCTTATCGTGGCCGTTCCCCTCGCCATCATCCTGCTTGGCTCAAACATCACGCGCGGTTATCAACATGAACTCGAGCGGTTCTTCGGGTGGGTCTGGGCGCCCGAGCTGGTCCTGGGTGCCGTGGCCATGTCCGTTTTTGTTTTCGCCCCGGGCATGCTGCGCTTCATCTGGAAAACCCGCCAGCTTGAGCCAGGTCCGCTCCGCAATCGACTTGAGCGGGTGTGCGACCGTATCGGCCTACGTTGCCGCGGCTTGCTCGTTTGGCAAACCGATGGACTGATGATCAACGCCGCGGTTATGGGCGTCATCGCACCAGTGCGCTACGTTCTGCTGTCCGACGCCCTGCTGGCCAGCATGACACCGCAGCAGATCGAAGCAGTGTTCGGTCACGAAGCCGGACACGTTCGCCATCGACACATTCAACATTTCCTCGCTTTCGCCTTCATCGGGTGGCTTCTCGTGGCCGGGCTGATGGAAGGCCTAGCGCAATTGGCCAAGAGCGGCGTCGGGAATGGAAACCTAAGCCTCACCGCCATTGAGTTCGTCGGCATCGCCGCCACCGTGCTGTTTTGGGGCATCGGGTTCGGATGGGTGTCGCGACGGTTCGAACGGCAGGCCGACCTCTTCGGGGCGCGGTGTATTAGTCCTGACTCGTCCGGATGCGCCGGGCCGTGCAGCCTTCACGGCGATGAATCGAATCCCCATGGATCCAAAGACAAGGATCGCCTATGTACCACCGGCGCCGCGGTTTTCGCCTCGGCACTCGATCGCGTCGCCGCGCTTAACGGGATCGCCCGCGAGGAATACAGTTGGCGCCATTCGTCGATCGGTCACCGTGTCCGTTCACTCGCCCGGCTCGCTGGTGATCCAGTGGCCGCGCGCCGCTTCGAACACCGCCTTCGCCAACTCCAAACATGTTTATGGACGATGGCGATCTTCGGCGCGGTGGCCTGCGTCGGATACTGGGTCGCGGTCCCTGAACCGGCCATTCTGCAATTGCAGGCGAAGGCGACGGAATATCGAAACCACAACTCTAACTCTCAATAGCCCGTTGCTTCGTTGCTTGTCAGCGCTAAGGTATCACGGATCCGACTCATGGTAAGGCAGGCGCAAAACCGGCGGGGGTCGAGTACGGTCGCGGATTTCTGCGCGGCCATGGAGGGCATCGCGCCTACGGCACTGGCCCAGGATTGGGACAACGTCGGCCTGCTCGCGGGTGGTCCGGCCGCCCCAGTCCGGCGAGTTCTCCTTTGCATCGACCTGGCGCCCGCCGTCGTCGCCGAGGCGGTTAAGAAAAGAGCCAATCTCGTTCTGGCCTATCACCCGCCGATCTTCAAGCCAATCAAGTCGCTGCGGGCGGACAGTCGCGGAACGGATGCCGTTGTCTTCGAGTGCATCCGCCGTGGCATCGCCATCTACAGCACCCACACGGCCCTGGACGCCGCCGACGGCGGAACGAACGACGTGCTCGCGTCGCTCTGCGGAATCGAGCAAACGGAACCGCTGGAATACGTCGACGACCCAAGCGGCATATCCGACGGTCCGAAGTTCAAGCTAGCTGTATTCGTGCCCGCCGGCGAAGTCGAACGCGTGGCCGAGGCGATGTTTGAGGCCGGGGCAGGACGAATTGGCGATTACACTAAGTGTGCCTTTCGGACGGCCGGCCATGGGAGCTTTTTCGGAAGCGAATCAACAAAGCCGACGCTGGGACGGAAGGGGCGGCTGGAATTCGTCGATGAGGTCCGCCTGGAGACGATTGTGCCCGGTCGAGTGCTTCCCGATGTAATCCGCGCCATGCTGCGGACGCATTCGTATGAGGAGCCGGCCTTTGACATTTATCCGCTGAAGACGCCGCCGGCCCGCGGCATCGGGCGAGTCGGAAATTTGCCACGGCCTGTCACTTTGGGTTCGCTGGCCGGCAAGCTCAAGCGCGCCACGGGCGCTGCCTGCGTTCAACTAGTCGGACCGAGAGGGCGAAAGGTCGAGCGGGCCGCGATCGTCGCCGGTTCCGCGGGCGATCTGCCGTTTCGGGTTAAGTTGTCGGCCGCCGATGTCATCGTCACGGGCGAGATTCGACACCACGATGCCTTGACGATTCAGCGGTCTGGAGCCGCCGCCATCGCCCTGGGCCATTGGGCGAGCGAAAAACCGGTCCTGAGAGTGCTCGCCCAACGGCTCGTCGCTCTCTTGCCCTCCGTCCGGGTCGGAGAAAGCAGAGTCGACGCGGACCCGCTAGCGGCAGTTTAACATCTCTGGCGTTTTTGGCTGGTTCTAGCCATTCGATTTTGTTATGCTGAGATTGTGTGGTCATTGCTCAAGTCAGTCTTGGTTGTCTTCGCGCTTGTGCCGTTCGCAGGCGGTTGCGGAGCGGCCGGTTCAAGTGACCAAGAGGACGCTATTGGCGATCCCGTTTCCAACGATCAGAGCGAACCCGTTCCGGTGATCATCCCGGTTCAGAACCCTTTACCGGACGGCGCGTCCACTAATTCGAGCAACTTGACTCTCGCCGGCCCGGTCGAGATTGACGTGTTGCTGCGGCTCCTGGTTGACGCCGGCTTGCTTCACAGCTTGGACGGCGGATCGGTCGGATCGCCCGCAGCTTCTCTGCCCTATCTCGAACGTCTCTGCCGCGAGTTGGACATACCTGATCACCGCTGCCGCCAACTCTACGGGGAGTGATACGAATCCATGGCCACGCAAGCGTGGACCATGCCACGCCGCCATACTTCTTGCTTGTTCGCGCCAAAGTCACACGATATACTCCTTCATCGTTCGCGTGTCCTTACATGGGCACCTCGGCCGAGGTGGTGCCTCAATCCCGTAAGGGAAAGGGGAGGCGACAGCGCATGACCGCTCGGTACTCTGTGGCCGGCCGCCTTGGCCATAGGTCGAACGACCCGGTTGGGATCAGGCCGGCCGTCGTCGGTCGGCAGGCGTTGAAGCAGAGCGCAGCAGCGCGGAGTTCTCTTTTCCGCCTGAGTATGCGCTCTGCCGGTTTGTGAATTGCCGCGGCGGATCGACCCCGCGCTCGCCATGCCATTCGACGAAAGTCATCTCTTACTCGTCGTGCTCATCGCGGTTATCGTGTTTCTGGCGACCTCCGTTCGACGTCAGCCGCGAAAGTGCCCGAAATGCCAGGAAGTCAATCGCGAAAACGCCGTGTTTTGCGCCCAATGCGGCACCCGCTTGCCCGGGAAATGAAGTCGGCCCGGCCGGCGGGTTCGTCGTCGGCTGAGACGATTCCAGCGGCGTTGCGGACCCGCATCCGTCGAGCCCTGTTGGGTTGGTATGACCGCAATCGTCGCGACCTGCCCTGGCGGCGCCGCCGAGGCGACGCCTACGCCCAATGGGTCGCCGAAATCATGCTCCAGCAGACCCGCGTCGAAACGGTGATCCCGTTCTACGAGCGGTTTCTGCAATGGTTTCCGACTGTTGCCTCGCTGGCCACCGCCGACCACGAGGACGTCCTCAAGCATTGGCAGGGGTTGGGCTACTACCGCCGTGCTCTGCATCTCCATCGGGCGACCCAACTACTGCACCAACAAGGTCGCGACGTACCATCCGAGGTGGACGAACTCAAGGAACTGCCCGGCGTTGGCGACTATGTGGCCGGTGCAATCGCGTCGATCGCGTACGACAGGAGATGTCCCGCCGTTGACGGCAACGTGTGCCGCGTTCTAGCCCGACTATTCGTCGTGACCGACGACGTACTCACCCCAAAGGGCCGCGCGAGAATCACCGAACTCGCGGGCGAGCTTGTACCTCGCAATCGCGCCGGCGATTTCAACCAAGCGTGTATGGACTTGGGCAGCCTGGTTTGTACCCCGAAAGGTCCAAAATGCGACGAATGCCCGTTGCTTGGCCATTGCCGCGCGGCCAGCGGGGGCATGGCCGATCACCTGCCCATCCGCGGCGCAGCGCGACGGCGCGGTGTGCCAGTAATGAACGTCCTCGTCGGAGTGTTCACGAGGGGGCGGCGGGTGCTTCTTTGTCAGCGGCCCACCGGCGGGTTATGGTCCGGTCTTTGGGAATTACCGAACAGACCGTTGAGTGGCCCTGAGGTGACGTCCCGCGATCTCCGCGAACTGCTGAGCGAACGCGGAATCCGAGTGGCACTGCCAGCCGCCGATCTCGGTGTTCTGGATCACCGGCTGACGCACCGCCAAGTGCGTTTTCATATTCGGGCCGCGCGGGTGGTCAGCGGTAGCGCGAACGTCTTGGACGCGGATCGTCGATGGGTTGATGCCGACGAGTTCGCCGATCTGCCCTTGTCCACGGCCCATCGGCGGGTCGCGGATCGCGCGAACCTCGTGCCGTCTCTACGGATGAAGTCGGCGACGTGAATGGACGCGGCGAACCCAGATGCCGCGTTTCGACCGCCGTTTCTCCTTGGTCGGGTAAGAAGGTCAACCGTTGCGACGATGGCGATACATCCCCGTCACCCTGCTGATCATGGCGATCCTGTTTCTGGTGGAATGGCTCCTCGCCGACCACTACGAAGTCCCGACCGCCGTCTCGATTGTACTGCTGGCCGGTGTGTTGTTGGTGGGGCTGTTGGGATCTTTGCTCACGGCCTACGGAGAAAGGCTCACCCAACTCCTTCCCGGTACGGCGGACATCGAACACCTTGTTCTCTACCTGTGGAAGCGCTCGCGGCGCGTCGTGGTGTTCATCCTGGGGGCGACGATTGTGCTCCTCGGCATCGCGATGATCGTGCTTCCCGGTCCCGCCCTGATCGTAATCCCACTGGGCTTGGCGCTGCTGGCCACGGAATTCGTTTGGGCCCGATATCTCCTCAACAAATTCAAAGAAACAGCTCACCGGGTTACGGGAGGATTGCTCCCGGCGAAAAAAGAGAAAACGGCGGACAAGGGCCACGCCGAATTAGCGTCCGATGGAGTCCCCGGAGGCGTGAATGAGAAATGATCTACTTGCGGTAAACGATGCGCCCACGGGTCAGGTCATAAGGTGACAATTCGACGAGCACGCGGTCACCGGGGAGGATACGAATGTAGTATTTGCGCATCTTGCCGGAGATGGTGGCCAGGACATCCTGTTTCTCCTGACCGGATTCTATCGCCACGCGGAACATGGCGTTCGGCAGTGCCGATGTCACCGTGCCCTCGACCTCAATTGTGTCCGTTTTTGCCATAAGCTCCCAATTCAAGCGCCACAACGAATCAACAAGGCCCAAAGCAACCTTTATCGAGCTGCCGCCGTGGCACCAATGCCCGACCGATGGCCCGTCCAGTTCACAACTACACGCGGATCAGCGAGGCCTGGAAACAGGCGACGCGACTCACCCCATGAGCCGGACGCTGCCAAGGGGAGGTTCTTTGGCCCATACAGTATACCCGTGGGCCCCGCCGGCCACAAGTTTGGCCCTGAGACGCGTTTCTCACGTTCAGCAGGGGATGGGGCCGGCTCGCTTGCCCCGATCGACCTTGGATCATGTAATGTGCGCCGTCTCGGCAGAGACGGGCGTGGTAACCATCGGCGAACCGTCGTTCGTCCTTGAGGGAATGAGCATTTCCTGCGCGAGGGTGCATTGTATGAGGCCCGGCCTCGTCAGAAAGCCACTTTGGAGCGGTTGCTGCAGTTTGGCGCTGGGATGGCTGGCGCTTTGCGCCGGAGGCTGTGCGACGGGGCCTCAAGTGGGGGCCAAGGCGGAACGCTATCGGATCGAAGTTCGGTTGGAGCCGCCATCGCATCGGCTCGTGGGAAGGGCGTCGATCGACATGGCGTTGGAAGAAACGGCGGGTATGGGGCTGGGGCCGGTCGCGTTCGAATTCCAGCTGCATCGGGAGCTGAGCGTGCGGCGAGTCCAAACCGCGGGGGCCCGACTATTGCGGTGGAGCCGGTCTTCGGCTGCGGCGGCGGATGCCGAAATCGATCCTGTACGACACGTCGTGTTGATCGATCGCTCGGTCAAGGCGTTGACGCTCTTTGTGGAGTATGACGGCCCATTGGCCCAGGACGTCGCGGCCGGCGAGAAGCCGGGTGAGATCCATAACTTCGAGATGAAAGCACACGTGGGTCCGGAGGGTGTGTACCTTGGCGAAGAGGGACATTGGTACCCGGAGCCGGTGAAGGATGGAGGAAGCCCGCCGCCACTTTCCGACTTCACGTTGATTGCCGATCGACCGGGCGGGATGGAACTAGCCGCGGGGGCGGAGCGTGACGTGGCGCTCAGCGAGCGAACCGGTCGGCTCGCCTGGCGAAGCCCTTATCCGCTGAGGAACTTGGTATTGGTCGGCGGCCCGCACCAAGTCCATGAGCGGCAGCATCGTGGGATGACACTGAGGGCCCATCTTCAGCCGAAGCAAGCGGCGCTGGCCGACGGATGGCTTGCGGCCGCGGCGAAATACCTGGATCGGTACGAGCCGCTGATCGGGGCCTACCCAGCCCGCGAGTACACGATCGTCGATAACTTCTTCAGCAGCGGGTTTGCGTTCCCAACCATGACGTTGTTGAGCTCGGCGGTCATCGAGATGGGTGAGCGAGCGTACAACACGCACGGCTATCTCGATCACGAGATTCTGCACAGTTGGTGGGGCAACGGCGTTTACGTCGACCCGCGCGACGGCAACTGGTGCGAATCACTGGCCAGCTACGCGGCGAACTATTACGGCTTCGTGCTCGACGGAAATGAGGAGGAGGCCCGTCGGAAACGCCGGAATTATTCCCATTTTTTCAGCCGGACGGCCGAGGGGCAGGACCAACCGTTGGGAACCTACGGTTTGCCCGGCGGCTGCGGCCGCAACATCGCGTACAACAAGGGCGCGGCGGTCTTTCACATGCTCGCCCGGACCATGGGACAGGACCGATTCTGGGAGGCGATGCGGCGGTTCACGGCGGAGCGCGTCGGTGCCTACGCATCCTGGGAGGACATCCGCGAAGTGTGCGAGGCCGTCTCGGGGACTGATTTCAACGAGTTCTTCGGGCAATGGGTGCGTGGGGCGGGTGCCCCTCTGATCGATATCGAGCGGGCATCGTATAACGACATGGATAAGACGGTTACGCTCGTGGTTCGACAAAATGAACCCCCATTTGAGATGAATGTTCCGGTGCATATCAAGACCGCCGGCGCCGCCGTTGACTTGGAGATTCCGATTCGGTCGGCGCGGGAGGAGGTTCGAACCCCGATCGACGTCATGCCGCTCGAGCTTGAGTTGGACCCCGATTACCAGCTATTTCGCCGGGTCCGGCCGGAAGACATCGTGCCCACCACGGCGGCCACTCGATCGGGCAGCGCGTTCACGTGTGTCTTCCCTCCCGAGCCCGTGCATGAGACGTACGAGCAATTGGCGGAAGCATTCGAATCGAGTTTTGAGCCGGCCGAGCGAATGCGCGGCCGGATGGGGGCAATGACCGAGGGTGCTTTAGCGGAGCGATGCGTGTTGATCCTGGGTTCTGCGGCGCGTGATCCCTACGTGTCGGCGTTCCTAACCGCGGTCGAGTTCCCCGTGCGCTGGATTGACGATGGTTTCGAGTATGGCGGCCTGGAATACGTTGAACCGTCGGACGCCGTTTTGTGTACGGTGCGCCATCCCGGCGTGCCGGGTGGCGGCATCACGGTGTTGTTTGGCAATAGCGACGCAGCGCTACCACGAGCGGCGAATGTGCCCATGTATGAGCACAGTCTGATCATTTTTGACGCCGGGCGACCGGTGATTCGGGAAGATTTCGAGCACCGGAGGTCAGTGCGGATTGAACGTCAGAATTCTCGATAGAAACCGGCCTATCTGACCGCCCCTTCAGGAAGGCCAAATGCACGGGAGTCAATGCCGCCAGCTCTCGTCTTTCGTTTCTTCCGGCGTACAGATTCCTTGAGGAATGTACATAGTAGGATGGTTACGGTCATCGCGGTCAGTCCACCGATCACGAACAGTTTCGGCTCTTCCGCTGCAAGGGGGCGTGGCAGGCGAATGATTTCATCTCCGTACCAAGACGACCATATCGTTCGTGCCAGGCGGGTGGCACTGTTTTTCTCCCAGTTAATGGTGGCGACGCGATCGTAGACGGCGGCGTGTTCAGGGTAGAAGAATGCCAAGGCCGGCCAGGGGAGAGTCGCGCGAAGGTGCTCCAGTCGCTTGAATAGAAGGTTGGGGTTGGCCCGCAGATCGGTGAGCCCATAGAAGCCCTGGCCATCAGGTCGGGGAAACCAGAGCTCAAACGCCGGATCAACGACCATGTAGGAGTCGGGTGCGATTCGTGCTTCAACTACGGTGTGTGACGGGGCGCCCGTTTGGGGGTGAAAGCACATGGCCAGCGTGGCGGGGATGTCCAGTTCGCGGAGCATGGCGGCGAGCAGGCGGGACTTGTCGGCGCAGTCCCCTCCCCGTTCGAGGACTTGGACGGAGGTCGCGCGGAGGCGGCGGAACAGGAAGTATTGTTGGTTGCGGCCGGTGGGAAGATGGGCGTGGACCCAATGAGAGAGGGCGATGACGCGGGTGGGCGGCTCGGTGACTTGTTCAACGATGTCGAGCGCCGTTTTGCGAATGACATGGCGGTCGAGTCGATAGGAAGCGTAGAGGGTGCCAGCGATCAGCGAAGAGAGGATCGTCACTTGAGCGAGTCTTCGGCGAAGGCGGTCGAGTGTGTGCGTTGAAGCGGAGGCGGTTTCTGAAGAGTAAGATGCGGGGCGGAGTCCCATTGGAGAATTATCGGCAGGGGAGCGGTGCGGATGGAACGGTCTAGAATCTCAAATTTGAGATTTCAAATCACGGAATTGCGAGTCCCGTTTGTCGAAATGACTCGCCGTGGCTGTGATCGGGGTAGACGCATTGGGCGATGGGCGATACGCTCGGAAGTAGATACCGCGACTTTTGGCGAAGGGTATTTGTGCAGTTGTCGGCGGCGGTAGTGAGGTGCTCCATGGCGGTCGCGATTCTGAAGGAGCCGGTGAGCAGTGGCGAGCAAGTGGGTGATGATCGCGGCCGCGAATGGATTGATTGCTGTAGTAGCGGGAGCCTTCGCGGCGCATGCGCTAAAATCCCGGCTGGCGCCGGAGGGTTTGGCGACTCTTGAGACCGGCGCGCGATATCAGATGTACCATGCCTTGGCCCTATTGGCAGCGGCGTGGGTGATGTCGACCGCGCCGTCGCGAAGTGCATCGGCTGCCGCGTGGTGTTTTCTGCTCGGTACCATTTTGTTTTCGGGCAGTTTGTACGGCCTTTGCCTGCTGAAGTGGCGGTGGCTGGGGCCGGTGACGCCACTCGGCGGGGCGCTGCTCATCGTCGGATGGTTGTTGTTGGCTGTTGCGGCCATGGGGATTCGTTCTACGCCAACGAGTGTGGAAGTGTGAAGAGCGCGTCGCCGGTCGTGGGTAGTCGAGATTGGGTGATCATGAGTCAATCGTTGGATCAGGCGACTGTTGAGCACGTGGCCAGGCTGGCTCGGCTGCGGTTGGGGGGAGATCAACTTGAAATGTTT
>Ga0105252_10000997_pt1 | contig 14326 bp, 8 predicted proteins | sample EasRivMeERMZT100_FD_89675 | JGI IMG/M metagenome (GOLD analysis project Ga0105252, IMG submission 89675) | Soil microbial communities from meander-bound floodplain in the East River, Colorado, USA - East River MetaG ERMZT100 | ecosystem: Environmental > Terrestrial > Soil > Floodplain | place... | reverse complement strand
GTTGCGCGGCAAAACTCCGTTCTTTTTATCTGCGTATCCGCTGCCTTTTGTTGGTGGAGTTTTCAATTTCAGTTTTTTCTTTATTCCATAAAGGCCTGAAGCAAGGCAGGCAGCCATTGCCAGGTAAGGATTTGCATCAGAACCCACAACTCTTGTTTCAAGCCTTGCAGAACTACGGTTACCAGTTAACGTCCTTAATGCCGTTGTGCGATTATCGATACCCCAAGTCAATGTGGTGGGAGCCCACGCACCCTCGACCAATCTTTTATAACTGTTGATGGTAGGAGCGTACATAGGGAGGATGTACGGCATACAATACAATTGCCCCGCTATATAACTTTCCATCAATATACTGATGCCGGTTTTATTTTTCTTGTCAAAGAATAAATTCTCTTTTCCGTTGCCAGACCAAAGGCTTTGATGAACATGTCCGCTGCAGCCGGGAAGGTTTTCATTCCACTTGGCCATGAAAGATGCGATCAGTCCGTGACGGTGAGCTATTTCCTTTACTCCGGCTTTAAAAAGTACAGCGCGGTCAGCTGCTTCCAGTATTTCTGCATGAAGTATGGCGGCTTCATATACACCGGGACCCGTTTCAGTGTGTATACCCTCAAGCGGAATATTAAACTTTTTTAATAGATCAAACAGCTCATTAAAAAAAATTCCCTCCTGCGAAGCACGAAGAACAGAATAGCCAAACATGCCCGGCGTCATCGGCTGAGGATTACGAAAATTGTTTTTATAGAGCTCTTCCCTGTTGTCCATGAAATTGAACCATTCAAACTCCTGTGAGAAATAAGGGATATAGCCGGAATTGATTGCCTGTTGTTTTATCTGCCTCAACAAGGTTCTTGGACAAATAGAAGAAAGAGTGCTGTTCTTATCGCTGAAATCGGCGAGGAAAAAAGGTAGATCATTTTCCCAGGGAATCTGGCGCCAGGTCTGAATATCAATGGTGGCCAATGCATCCGGGTAGCCGGTATGCCAACCGGTAATTTCTGCATTATCATAAGCAGCATCCGCTGCGTCCCATCCAAATGCCACATCACAAAAGCCCAAACCTTTTTCCACCACTGAAGCAAATTTTTCAAAGCTGATCACTTTGCCACGCAGTATGCCATCTATATCAGTGACAGCAAACTTGACTTTTTCGGTTTTATTAGCGGCCAATTTTTCTACAACTTCCTTAATGGTTGGTTGACGTGCCATGAATGGATTTTTTTACAGTAAGATGAAACCAAATATAAGACAGTGCAAGTATGCCAAAAAAGATCAAAGCCAGCTTTATGTTGAGTGTTGTTATTGCTATTAAAGACACAAAAGCGATGACCAGGGCGATGATTGGGAAATACGGATAAAATGGAACTTTGAAAGGACGAACCATGTCGGGTTCCTTTTTTCTTAAAGCTATGACTGTTATCATAGAAAGAATATTCAGAATTAAAGCGCCAAAAACTGCAATGGTAATTATCTCCCCGGTTTTGCCTGTCAGCAGCGCAATGATACCAACTATCATATTAATCAATAAAGCGTTGGCGGGTGTTCTGAACCTGGGATTCACTTTTCCAAAAAGAGAAGGAATATATTTTACCCGTCCAAACTCAAATGTTGCCCGGCCCGCTGCTAAAACTATTCCATTAAAAGAGGCAATCAGGCCCATCAGTCCAACAGTGATGAGCAAATGATATAACCAGCTGCTGTTGCCTGTGATCTGGGCCAATGCCAGCGGAAGTGGTGAATCTGAAGGAGCTTCACCGGCCGATGGATAAACGATCTTTTCCCATCCACCCACACCTACAGCGGAAAAAAAAGTAAGGGTACACAGAACGATCAATGTAGCCAGTGCCGATCCGAAGCCCAATAATATATTTCGTTGTGGGTTGATGGTTTCTTCGGCAACATTTGCCACACCCTCAATAGCCAGAAAAAACCAGATAGCAAAAGGTATGGCTGCCCAAACTCCCCCCCATCCATTGGGAAAAGCATTCAGTTCCAGGTTCCTCATTTCAAAATGCGGTAAAGTAACGCCCGCAAAGAGCAATATTTCAAAAACAGCAAATGCTGTAATGATGAGCTCAAAAGTCGCGGCAGCTTTTACACCGTAAATATTTAAGCCGGTAAAAATAAGGTAACCAGTGATCGCAAAAGTAATGACAGGAATCTGCGGGAAAAAAATATGGAAATAAGCGCCGATGGCGGCCGCAATAGCGGGAGGTGCAAAAACAAATTCAATGATCTGCGCCATACCAGCGATAAAACCTAATTCTTTGCCCAATCCACGGTTAGCATAATCCAGCACACCACCGGCTTTGGGAATAGCGCAGGCCAGCTCGGTATAAGAAAAGGTAAATGTGATGTAAAGTATAATGATAAAAAAAGTAGCGATTGCCAGACCATAAGTGCCGCCGGCAGCAAGGCCAAGATTCCAGCCAAAATACATTCCGGAGATGACGTAGCCTACACCCATACCCCATAGCATAACAGGGCCAAGACTTCTGAATAGTTGAGGAGTGGCTTCAGTGGAATTTTTGGACATAAACAGTTTGTCCTTAAAGATAGCGGGTAAAGTTGATTAGTAAAAGAGTTAACAGTTTGATTGAGAAGATAAAATACCCGTCAACTTTTGTTATGCAGCTTCCTGCTTATTCTTGTTTGCTTTTTTTTCAGCATATGCTGTTGCTGCTTCTCTTACCCAGGCTCCATCGTCCCAGGCTTTTTTTCGGGCGGCCAGTCTTTCTTTATTGCAGGGACCATTCCCTTTAACCACATTCCAAAATTCCTCCCAGTTGATTTCGCCAAAATCATAATGCTTCTTTGATTCATTCCATTTTAATTCAGGATCAGGTATGCGCATGCCCAGCACTTTTACCTGTTCAGCACACATATCTACAAAATTTTGGCGGAGTTCATCGTTGCTTTTTCGTTTGATCTTCCATTTCATACTTTGATCGGAATTGGTCGATTCACTGTCTTTAGGGCCAAACATCATCAATGAGGGCCACCACCAGCGGTTGATTGCGTCCTGGCACATGTCACGCTGCTCTTTAGTTCCCCTGGAAAGCGTAAGTAAAATTTCAAACCCCTGACGCTGATGAAAGCTTTCTTCCTTGCATATTCTCACCATGGCTCTTGCATAAGGACCGTGTGAGGTGCGGCAAAGCATAACCTGGTTTAATATAGCAGCACCATCCACCAGCCAGCCGATGGCGCCAATATCGGCCCATGTAAGCGTAGGATAGTTGAAAATAGAAGAGTATTTTGCTTTGCCACTGTGCAGGTCATTTATCATTTGTTCCCTTGTGGTACCCAATGTTTCGGCTGCTGAATATAAATAAAGGCCATGTCCTGCTTCATCCTGCACTTTTGCCAATAAAATAGCTTTTCTTTTCAATGAGGGTGCACGGGTGATCCATTCACCTTCCGGAAGCATACCCACAATTTCGCTATGGGCATGCTGGCTGATTTGCCGGATCAGGGTTTTGCGATAAGCATCCGGCATCCAGTCCCTTGGTTCAATCTTTATTTCATGATCAATCTTATTGTCAAATATTTTTTCTTCGTGGGACTCTTTTTCGACTAAATCCTTAACAGCCATACATTTTTTTATGATTACAAATTTAATGAAAATCACCGTGGTGCTTTACGGGGGTCGATCGCCAGCCCAATTGTTCGTTTAAAAAGTATATTATAATGGCGCGGAAGTGGATGTTTTTTTTTTATGTGAGGCGAACATGCAACGAATCAATGATTTCAGCGGAAAACCAGATGAGAAAAGAGTGCGGTATATGAGGACCAAATTTTAATGGTTTAAAAAGTTGACTTGTTTTTTATTGGATATTTCATCTAACTTAGTAGCCCTGCTTTTGAAATAAAACTATCTGATTGCCTGTTAACGATCTCCATAGCACAGTCCAGTTAATGGAACTGCAGAAACGAATTGCCAGCAATGATGAAGTGGCATTCACCCAGCTTTATCTGCGTTTCGGGAAAAAATTGATTCATTTTTCCTTATCATTAGTCCGATCCAGGGAAATAGCCGAAGAATTGGTTGAAGATGTTTTTGTAAAATTGTGGGCAAACCGATTTCATATTAACGAAATAGAAAATTTGACCGTTTATTTATATGTAGCAGTAAAAAACAGATCCCTCAATATTCTTTCAGAAAAATCCCGCGAATTGATAACAGCGCCATTTGATTACCTCGATACGCCACTTGATGAGTTTGCTACCGATCCCTGTGATTTAATGATCACGTCGGAAATGATGGCCAGCATGCACCAGGCAATAGAAGAACTTCCTCCCCGCTGCAAAATGATATTTAAACTGATAAGGGAAGACGGCCTTAAGTATAAAGAAGTAGCTGACATCCTTAATATTTCGGTCAATACTATTGATGTACAAATGGCCATTGCGGTCAAAAAAATATGTACGGCCCTGCACATAAAAAATCCCGCAAAACTGCGTCAGCAATCCCCGTTATCAGCCGAAAAAAAAGAAATTTAAAAAAACCAGGGATTGACTTAGTAGATTATTTCTTTTTTGCTGTCCTAGCAAATTAGAACGGCTGCTGTTTGGAAACTCCATCTCAAATATGGCACCTGATTGCCCGTGTACTTAACGGGGAAGCTTCTTCATTAGAGCAGGAAGAGTTGCATGAATTGCTGCAACAGGACGAATTACTTCAACAACAATATGACCTGCTGGCCCGTATCTGGAAAGAAAAGCATGATGATATTAAGGATGAAGATAATATTAATGCCAGCGCCACTATTTCAAGAATAATGAACCGGGCAGCCGACGAAAGCATAGATGCTGACATGGTTACCCGGCGTAAAAGACGCCGGAACCGCATAAAAGCATATTTGGTTTTTTCAGTATTTGCAATAATTATTACTTCAATTATTTTAATTAGCAATTACGGCGACCAGTCGCCTTCGACTGAGCAACCGAAGCAGGATGTTATTGCTACACCAAAAGGAAGCCGCTCACGCACTTTACTTGCCGATGGTACTACCGTGTGGCTGAATGGAGAATCGAAACTGCATTATGAAAATGACTTTACGGGCACTACCCGGGAAGTGACCCTTGAAGGAGAAGCTTTTTTTGATGTTGTCAAACAAACGAACCGACCATTTATTGTCCATACTTCAGGCATTGATATTAAGGTTTTGGGAACAGCCTTCAATGTTAAGTCATACCCTGAAGACCAAAATGTGGAAACAACTCTTTACAGGGGAGCAATCGAAGTTTTTCGTCAGAAAGATTCTTCGAAAAACGCTATAAAATTAATTCCTAACCACACACTCGTACTTCCCAAACAAGCAGCTAACGAGCCGGCAAAACTGTCTGAAGATAAACGACCTTTAGTAAAGGAAATCCCCGTTAGACTCATTATAATTCCTATCGACAGTACAAAAAAAGAAAGTGAACGGATTGAAACCGCCTGGGTATACAGTCGCCTTGAATTCCGCGTCGTGAGGTTTGAGGAAGTCGCTAAGAAGCTGGAAAGGTGGTTTAATATATCTATCATCTTTACGGATGAAAAAGCAAAAAACTTAAATGTATATGGTTCATTTGAAAAGGAAACAGTTGAAGAGGTTTTTGCCGCATTAAAAGTAGGTTTCCCGATTAACTATAATATAAATAATCATGAAGTATATGTTGAATCATCTCAATAACCTTCATCGATTCCCACTCCTTTGGAGAGGGTCAGGGTGAGGCAAAGAGAACGGAGAATGCTGCAACATTCCCCGTTTAAAATAGAAGGCTAAGAATCAAAAAACGAACTCGTGATATTTCGATTATTTAACCCCTAATTGCCAAAATTATGAAATGTTTTCAGACGGCTGCTCCAAAGCCGTCGCAATCAAAAGTCCTGCTAGTTATGAAATTGACGATGCTGATGATGCTCTTTTTTACACTGAATGTTGCTGCCAACGGATTTGGCCAGGACAGGATCAGCATGCGGGTAAAAAAGACAGAGATCAGTGGGGTGCTGCGATCTATTGAGGAACAAACCAATTACCGGTTTCTTTATAACAATGATCTCGAGGATATTCATGAGAAAGTATCGTTAAACGTAAAAGACGCAGGTATAAGTGATGTGATGAATCTGTTGCTGGGAAGAACAAATTTATTATATCAATTAATGAATGACAACCTCATTGTCATTAAGGAAGATCCCAATGCGCCGGTTGAGGTGGTGGTAAGGGGTAAGGTTACAGGAGAAGGAGGAACTCCTTTACTGGGTGCTTCAGTGCAGGTAAAGGGAACTACTACCGGAACTTCAACCAATGTTGAAGGTAACTTTTCACTTACTGTAGCTGATGCTAATGTTACACTGGTTATATCATCAGTAGGATACGATGTGCAGGAAGTTGCGCTGGCGGGAAAGACGGAAGTTAATGTGTCCCTGGTGCTTTCAACAAAGGTAATGGACCAGGTTGTTGTGATCGGTTATGGCACAGCTAGCAAGAGAGATCTGACCGGATCTATTGTGAAAGTATCCGGTAAGGAAGTTGCTGACAAACCTAATACGAATCCCATCTCATCTTTGCAGGGCAAGGTAGCTGGTTTGTCGGTGGTAAACAACGGAACTCCGGGCGCACAACCGGATATTCGAATCCGCGGTACGGTCAGCATTGGCCAGGTGCACCCTCTTTATGTCGTGGATGGAATCTTTAACGACAATATTGACTATCTGAATCCGAATGATATCGAATCTATTGAAATACTAAAGGATCCATCTTCCCTCGCAATATTTGGAGTAAAGGGTGCAACCGGCGTGATCGCAATTACCACGAAAAGAGCAAAAGCAGGACAGGTAACAGTTAATTTAAATACCAGTTACGGGTTTAAAAAGTTGGTAGATAAGATCAAAATGGCCAATGCCGACGAGTTTAAAATACTTTTTGATGAAGAAAGAATAAACAACGGCTTTACAGATCCTTACGATTATTCTGGTTTGGACGCTAATACTGACTGGATAGATGCCGTTACACAGACAGGAAATTTCAGTGCCAATAATTTGAGTGTTTCAGGAAGCAGCGAAAGGAACAGATTCAATTTTGGGTTGGGCTATACCTTTGATGAAGGAATTATCAGGCATGAAAAATTGGAAAGATTGACAGTGTCATTAGGAGACGAACTAAAAATCAACAAGTTTATAAAGCTCGGTATAAATTTAAACGCATCCCGGCAAGACAATCCTTATGATGCCATTGGAATAAGTTCTGGATTCAATGTATTGGATGCGGCAAGAAAGGTAATACCCCTGATTTCTCCCGGAACTAAAAATTTCTATGTTAAGAATCCGTATGGCACCGATAGTTTGAATATGGACATTTATTCAGCACTCGATGTGGGCCTTCAAGCCGCAGGAGTAATAAATCCATTAGTAAAATTAGAAAACGAATGGGATAAGACGGTCAATAGAGAATACAGGACTGTGGGAAATGTGTATGTTGAAGTTAATTTTCTGAAATATTTTACTTTCAGGCCAACCTGGTATGCCGATGTAAGCAACCTGAACAAACGGGTATACACACCACTTTATTATTCTTATGATCCAAGAACCCTTGTTCCTTCTCTGGAGAGTCAAAAGACCAGTGTTGTAGAAGACGATAAAACCTGGCGTAAATTCCAGCAGGATTATATTCTGACTTTCAAGAGGAATTTTGGTGATCATGGAGTGACAGCCACGGCGGGGTTCACTACTTTCTATTTTGGTAATTTTAACCGGACCGGAAGATCCAGCCAGGCCGGTGGGCCCACTGCCCTTCCGATTCCGGATGATGAAAGATTTTGGTATATAACCAATGGATTCCAGGATCCATCGGCCACCTCCGCCAATTCCGATCAAAGTGAATATTCTACGGTTTCTTACCTGGCACGGGCTCTCTATAATTACAAGAATAAATATTTCTTAAACGCCTCTTTCCGGGATGACGCTTCTTCAAGACTCCCGGAAGTAAACCGCCATCAGCAATTCTGGGCAATCGGTGCTGCATGGGACATCAGTAAGGAAGATTTTATGCAGAGCCAGCAGATATTTGATTTCCTGAAACTAAAGGGGTCCGTGGGAGTCCTGGGAAATCAGACAGCATCCAGGCTGGATGGCACACCGCTTAATTATCCCTTCTATCCAAATTTAAATACTGGGTCAAATGCAGTTTTTGGAACCAATGTCTACACAGCAGCCGATCCCGAGTATATTCCCAATCCTGATCTTAAGTGGGAAACAGTGGAAGCCTGGGAAGTAGGGGTAGAACTAAATGCTTTTCAAAATCGGTTACATTTTGAAGCAAATTATTACAACCGGACCACTAATGATTTGATGACTTATGTCGACAGGTCCGCGTTAGGGTTAAAGAATAAACTTGTCAATGGAGGCAGCTTAAGAAACTGGGGTGAAGAGTTTTCTGCTACCTGGAGACAGGATTTCGATAGAGATCTGAGACTTGACATCGCAGGGAACATTACGTTTATGGACAATGAAGTGCTGAGCCTTTCCGAAGATATTCCTACCGGTGTCCTGTCCAGGGGTTTCTTTAATAACGCGAGTGCTGAAAGCAGAACCGTGCCGGGAATGCCAATCGGTTCCTTCTTTGGATATGTAGTTGAAGGTATATACCAAAGCTATGCTGAGATTTTGGCTTCTCCGATTGCATCCTCCATTGGAGCTTATGCCCCGGGTGATTTCAAATTTAAAGATATCAATGGGCCTGATGGAAAAGGACCAGACGGGAAAATTACGACGGATGACGAGACCTTTATCGGTAACCCAACGCCTGACTTTATGTATGGAGTTTCCTTAAGCCTTACTTATAAGGGATTTAACCTTTCTGTGGATGGAAATGGTGTTTATGGAAACGAAATATTCAGAACCTGGGGTTCGCTCGAATCTCCTTTCCAACGGGTTAACTATTCAGGCGATAAGATCAACAGGTGGCATGGACCGGGTACTTCCAATTGGGTTCCTATTGTGAGCCAAGAACATAGGTTTAACTATAACGGATCTACCTATAATATTGAAGATGGAAGTTATTTCAGGATAAGAAACATCCAATTGGGTTATAATTTCGATAGGAATTTAGTGTCGAAATGGAAAATCCGCGATTTGCGTTTATTTGTCAATGTCCAGAATGCGAAAACCTGGAAAAACAACTACGGTTATACCGCGGAATACGGCGGGGATGCCACTGCCTTTGGATATGATAATGCCGGCGGAGCTATTCCTATGACAACCACTTTTGGATTAAACGTAACTTTCTAGTTTGCTAAATTTTATTTATATGAAACTAAATCAAAGAATATTTTGGGGTTTGATCATCATAATTCCATTGCTTTTCTCAGGACTGGGGTGTAAAAAATTTTTGGACCGTAAGCCACTCACTGCCACCCTTGATGATTTGAACCAGGGAGCACTTGAAGGAACGGTCTTAAATTTATACAATATTTTGAGAGGCTGGGGCGGATTTTCTTCATTGCCCTGGGTCGATTTTCATAGCATACGTGATGACGATGCACAGAAAGGCAGCGACGCCAGTGACGGAAGAGAGATAAATACAGAGTTTGAGACTTTTCAGTATACTAAGGACGACTGGGCTCCCAATACTTACTGGAACGATCATTTCCTCATGATCAACACGGCTAATAATGCAATTTATTCTGCCCAGTCTTCAAATCTTACTGACGAAGCCTCTTTGCGCAATGTAGGTGAAGCCTGTTTTTTCATGGCTTACGCTTATTTTGAATTGGTAAAAACCTATGGCGATGTGCCATTGATCAATTTCCCAATACTTAAACCAACCGATGCCATTCAGCCAAAATCTCCTGCATCGAGGATTTATGAATTTATTGATTCCAATTTACAGGTAGCAACCCAGTATTTACCGTTAACTACTTTAGACTATGGTAATGCATATCCTGGCAGGTTAACCAAAGGGGCCGCTAATAGCTTATGGGCCCAAACTTATTTATTCAGGCAGGATTGGGCAAGAGTTATTGCACTTTGTAATGAGGTTATTAGTTCCAGCCAATATTCCCTGGCTCCTGAATTTTCAGATATTTGGAGAGAAGGTTTACAGGGTGCCGGTAAAAACGGTCCTGAATCTATATGGGAAATGAATGCCGACGTCGGGCAAAATGCAGTGAGCAATAGTGCCGTTTACAATGGGACACAGTGGGGAACTTGCCAGCAAGTGAGGCGGAATGGGGCACCTATCGAATGGAATTTAGGCTGGGGATGGAATACGCCTACGGACAAGTTAGTAAATGCATGGCCTGATGATGATCCAAGAAAAGCCAAAACAATTTTATATTCCGGCCAATTTGATGGCGGTCCCGCCCTGGGTGGCCATGGCGCTACACTGCCTGCTTATACTAACCCCGATGGGACGGGTGGCCTTGCTCAAAAATATTGGAACAAGAAGTTGTACACGGGTAACGACCCGGAAATGCGAAACTTTACGGGATTCGTAAATAATAATGGCGATGCCGGCTGGATTAACCATCGAATACTTCGCTATGCGGATGTGATCTTGATGCTGGCAGAGGCTGCCAATGAATCGGGCGATGGTGCTACCGCTGCTGCCAACCTGGAGCTGATTAGGAATAGAGCAAGTGGGAACCTGGGTCCAAGTCGTACTATTGTACCCGTGATTCCATTTCAAGACCAGGGCCAAATGCGAACGGCGATTAAAAATGAGCGAAGATGGGAGTTTGCTATGGAAGGCTATCGGTTTTACGACCTGGTGCGCTGGGGCGATGCTATTAGCGAGCTTTCAAGTTTAGGGTATACTAACCGGTGCAGGTTTTATCCCATACCGCAACAGGCAATTACTCTGTCGGGTGGCGTCCTGGAGCAAAATCCCGAATGGCAATAATGCTAAATTTTAAAAGAAAAATTATGAAAAATATATTAAAACAATCGATGTCAGCTGTGCTGGTAGTGCTTATTGCCGGCAGTTGTCAGAAAATGGACAGGCCCGCACTTGGCGATTTTCCGGAAGACACTAATCCACCCGGCGGCCCATTAAAGTTCTATGCGGCTTTTGATGGAACCTCTTCAGATCCCCAGATGAATGGCGTAGATAGCATCAGGGCAAACTTTCCAGGTAGCAACCCATTGGCATCAACCGATGGGGTTAGCGGCAAAGCGATACAGGGGGCAACTGATCAAGCTGTTGCTTATCCAGGGGCAAATGATTTTAAAAACGCGACAAGCGCCACGATAGCCTTCTGGGTAAATAACACCGTAAATCCAAGAACAGAATTTTATTTTTCATTATTTGATAATCAGGATGGCTTTTGGCATAATAGTTCTGCTTTCTTATTGGTAGAACATGCCAAAGTTGATGCCGCTACCTTTAAGTTTGCCCTAATGGATCATTGGGTGGAGTATAATAACCAATCTTTCACCAAACCATTATTTGATGGCCAGTGGCATCATTTGGCATTTACCTATGATGAAACCACTTCTAAATTATTAGTTTACTTTGACGGTCAAAGTGTTCCCACGCCGCTCAACGGTAGTGGGGCTGACATGGGTGATTTCAAAAATAGCGCTGGCGATCCACTTGGCCCGCTTAATTTAACAAAAGCAACCAATTTAGTGGTGAGTGGTTGGAATAAACATGCTGGTTTAGCTGGAACTACCGATTCCTGGGTTAGTTCGTTCTCCGGTAAAATGGATCAATTCCGTTTATATAACAAAGCCTTATCGGCTGATGAAATCCAGGCATTATATAACAGCAAGCTGTAGTTGTTTTTCACAAAAAGATATTTTAAGAATGGGCTGAATCCGGTGTCAGCCCATTCCGTTTTTTAACAGGGGGTAATTGATTATTATCCTGATCTATTAAGAGTTTAAAAATGGTTATCAACGGAAACAGAGGCTTGTTTATCGTAATCTCCTCAATTTTTACCGGCAGTTTTTTTTTGGCAAGATGTAATTCTTCAGATAAAAAAGAAATTGAAAACCAGGTACTGTCTTCGACATTTGCCGGTTCTGTTGCCTGTTCGTCCTGCCATAGAGATATTTTTGAAAAACATGTGCAAACGGGGCATTTTCTATCATCTATACTGGCAGCAGCCGACCTTGTGAAAGGAAGTTTTGAAAACGGCAGAAACGAGTATCATTTTACGGGTCTTTCAAGTGTGAAAATGGAGAAGAGAAACGATAGCCTGTTCCAGGTTGAGTATGTAATGGGAAAAGAAAAACAAAAAAGCAAAATTGACATTGTAGTTGGTTCAGGAAAAAAAGGACAAAGTTTTCTGTCATGGAAAAACAATAGCCTGGTGCAGTTGCCTGTTACTTACTTTACACCGGAAAGTACATGGACAAGCAGTCCCGGTTTTCATACCCGCAAAATTGCTTTTAACAGGGTAGTTACTTCCCGCTGTCTCGAATGTCACGGTACTTATTTTCAAACCATATCGGCCAAAGGCAAACATCCCGAAGAGTTTGACAAAAGAAATATTATTTATGGGATCGATTGTGAAAAGTGTCATGGACCGGGAAAAGAACATGTAAATTTTCATCTCAACAATCCTGGTATAAAGGAAGCGAAGTATATTGTCAACACGGGCAAATTGTCCCGGCAAATACAACTTGATTTGTGTGCATTGTGTCATAGGGGTGGGCTGAATAAAACCATGCCTTCTTTTTCTTTCACTGCGGGCGACAGCCTTGCTGATTTTTTTGCGGAATCCAATATACCGCTCCAGACTGGTGGGATTGATGTGCATGGCAATCAGCTTGGAATGCTTATGCAAAGCAAATGTTTCTTCAGCTCTGATATGACTTGCCAAAGCTGTCATAACCCTCATGAAAAAGAAGTGCGCAAGCCGAAAGTATTTTCTCAACGATGTATGGCGTGTCATACCGAAGGCAAAAGCAAGTTGTGCGGGTTGGCAAAAACACATGGCAATATCATCAACAATAATTGTATTGATTGTCACATGCCACTGGAGCAATCACATAGTATAGCTGTGTACCTGGAAGGTGCCAGTACGCCTACCCCCGCAAAACTCCGAAGCCACTATATAGCGGTATACAAGGAAGACGCAGAGAAAATACTTGACTTTTTAAAAGATGGTAATGATAATTAAGGGAAATTTTTAAACGGGAGAAAGCAAAATATGCATAAACTTTTAAAGGGCACGCAGAGTTATTTAGTTACCTATATTTTGCTTGTGGTGGCAGTTACATCCTGTAGAGAAAATGAGGAAAAACCTGTTTTCAAAAAAATGCCTGCCTCGGAAACACGTGTCTCATTTCAGAATAAACTGGAAGACAAGCCGCTGTTAAATATATTATATTACCTGTATTATTACAATGGCGGCGGGGTGGCCGCCGGGGATATTAATAATGACGGATTGCCGGATATCTTTTTCACTGCAAACAGCAAAGGCAATAACAGGCTTTATTTAAACAAGGGAAATTTTAAGTTTGAAGACATAACAGAGCAGGCAGGTGTGAACGGTGTATCTGATTGGTGTACGGGTGTAACTATGGCGGATGTAAATGCTGACGGATGGCTCGACATATATGTGTCCACAGTAAGCCAGAAATACAATTTAAAAGGGCACAATGAATTATATATTAATAACGGCAACCTTACTTTTAAGGAAAGCTCGGCTCAGTATGGATTGAACACCTCCTGTATTACTACACAATCTGCTTTTTTTGATTATGACAAAGACGGCGATCTCGATTGCTATATCCTCAACCAGTCACATCATCCTCATGCTAACATTATGGATACCAGTCACAGGCAAAAGTATGATTCGCTTTCCGGCGACAGACTTTACAGGAATGATATAAAGACTGCCGGCAAGTTTAGGGAAGTATCCAAAGAAGCAGGAGTTTTTCAGAGTGATTTGGGTTATGGATTAGGGTTAGCGATCGCTGATATTAATAATGATGGGTGGGATGACATTTATATAGGCAATGATTTTCACGAGAATGATTACTATTATGTAAACAATAAAAACGGAACATTTTCAGAAGAAGGTGCAAAGCATTTTCGTCATTACAGCCGGTTTAGTATGGGTAATGATGTGGCCGATTACAATAATGACGGGCAACTGGACATTGTAACGGTTGACATGCTGCCTGATGATGAAAAAATTTTGAAAACCTACGGCAGCGACGAAAACCCGGATATCTATAAAGTAAAACTGGAAATCCAAGGTTATCAGAAGCAATATTCCAAAAATTGTTTGCAAAGAAACAATGGTAATGGCATCAGTTTTAGTGAGACATCACTTATGAGTGGTGTATCTGCCACCGACTGGAGCTGGGGTCCTTTGTTTGCGGACT
>Ga0105252_10000995_pt1 | contig 14334 bp, 14 predicted proteins | sample EasRivMeERMZT100_FD_89675 | JGI IMG/M metagenome (GOLD analysis project Ga0105252, IMG submission 89675) | Soil microbial communities from meander-bound floodplain in the East River, Colorado, USA - East River MetaG ERMZT100 | ecosystem: Environmental > Terrestrial > Soil > Floodplain | place... | reverse complement strand
ACTGGGCGCACGGGGTCTACATGGCTTCGACGATGGCATCCGAGACCACCGCGGCGATCGTCGGCCAGGTCGGCGTGGTTCGGCGCGACCCCTTCGCGATGCTGCCGTTCTGCGGATACCACTACGGTGATTACTTCAACCACTGGCTGAAAGTCGGGGCGGGCCTCAAGCACCCGCCGCGCATCTTCGGCGTGAACTGGTTCCGGCAGGACGGGAACGGCAAGTTCATCTGGCCCGGGTTCGGCGAGAACATGCGGGTGCTGAAGTGGGTCATCGACCGCGTGGAAGGCAAGGTGGATGCGGTGAAGACACCGCTGGGACTTCAGCCGCGCTACGAGGACCTCGAGTGGGCGGGACTCGAGAACTTCGGGCGTGCGCGCTTCGAGGAATTGACCCGGGTCGACCCCGAAGTCTGGCGCAAGGAAGTGAAGGACCACGCCGAACTCTTCGACAAGCTCAAGGCGCGCATGCCGCGGGAGCTGTACGAGCTGCGCGATCGGCTGGAACAAGCTCTCTAACGCATCGCCACTTCAACGTTCGTACGACCCGGCGCCGTTATCGTCGGACGAGAAAATGGCGAGCGAATTTGCCGCTCGCGCAAGAGCCGCGTGGGCGCGGCTGATCCGCAAGGTCTACGAGGCCGATCCACTGGAGTGCCCCCGGTGCCGCGAGTTGGCCGCGGCATGCCAACTTGCCGCTGATCCCGCTTACGACCCGTCCGGATCGCGGTTTTCTCTTGGGGAGGCGGAAGCGAGCTTGAACATGAGGCCCGTTACGCGCACTCTGCGGGCACTTTCGCACTTGCTAGCGGCGCGTGGGCTCGGCGTGGCGGGATCGCGGCTGGATTGAATTTCCTATTTTTCGGACCCGCAACTCGGTCGAGGATCGATGCCGTTCGTGAGTGATCCGGTGCATGTCGCCGCGGCCTGCGACGAGAACTACGCCATGGCGCTCGCGGCGATGCTCGCTTCGGTCGGAACCAGCCTCGGTGAGCAGCGCCGGGTGGTCGTTCACGTCCTCGAGACGGGGCTCGCCGACCAAACTCGGTTGCGCGTCGAAAATCGGCTCCAGCCCCGGCTCGAGCTCAACTGGACTACCATCGACGCTGGGCGGCTCCGTTCTCTGGGGGCGACACTCAGACGCTTCGATACGGTCTCGTTGCAGTCTTACTACCGCCTACTCCTGCCGGAGGTGCTCAGCTCGGTGCTCCAGAAGGTGATCTACCTGGACTGCGATCTGGTCGTCAACCGCGATGTGGGCGAGCTCTGGGATTCGGACGTCAGTGGCACCTGTCTGCTCGCGGTTCCGGAACTGATCGCCGGATCGCGCTTCGTGTCGTCGAAAGCGGGTATCCGGCTGCATCGGGAACTGGGCCTGCCCGCGGACCTGAGATTCTTCAACTCGGGCGTGATGGTGATCAACCTCGAACGGTGGCGCGAACTGCGAATCGCGCAGCGCGCGCTCATCTATCTGCGCGAGGCGGGGGAGCATCTGCGGTGGCACGATCAAGAGGCAATCAACGCCGTGGTCTCCGGAGACTGGCGCGCCCTCGATCCGCGCTGGAACGTCACGATGCACGCGTTCCGGGAGACGAACGATCGAGCGATGCATGCCTCGCTCATCAATGATTCCTTCATTCTGCACTACAACGCCGCTATCAAGCCCTGGCATCACGACTTCCGCCTGGGGGGCCGCGAGCTCTTTTTTCGCCATATCGACAGCACCGCCTGGGCGGGCTGGCGACCCATACCACCTGCACACCGCTGGTTGCGACGTTGGGTGGCCTGGCTCGTCCGAGCCGTCCGCAAGCGAAGCCACGCGGTCAGCCGACAGATGCTTCGGCTGCGGCGCTCGCTGCGTGGCTTTATCGTCCGCTGGTTTCCGCTTACCAGCTTCGACGGCAGGCGTGTTCCGGCGAATGACCAGATCGAGCTACGAGTCCTGATGATGGCGGCGCAGGTGAACACGCGACTCAACTCGCTCGTCGAACATTACTTCGCAGTCGGAGCGGATCGGGTGCTGCTCGTTCTCGAGCATCCGGAGAGACTCGATGTCGAAGCGTTGCCGCGCGGGCGCGAAGAGCTGCATCTGTTGACGCCCGGAGTCTTATGTCGGACGCGGCACGAGGTGCTGCGCCATCTGCTCCATCGCTATGGGCGCGGTCACTGGTGCCTGATTGCAGATGCGGATGAGTTACTCGTATTCCAGAACGCAGAGCCAGGATCGCTCAAGCAGTTGTGCGTTCATCTCGAGGCATCGGGGTACGATGCGTTTCACTGTCCGGTGGTACCGGAGGCGGAGCGCGGTGAATCGGCGTCGTACGAGCGGCTCAATGTGGTTCTCAGCGATCCGCTCGATGGACGCGTCTTCACGGCGGGTGTCTGTGCAAGTCTGGCCGGACCAGGAATCGAGCAGCTCGAAATCCACTCGCGGGTGCCGTTGCTCCGATACCGTTCCGGCATGTCGATCGCCGCCGACTTGTTGGCCGTGTGCCCGGCGCGACTACCCGAGTTCGAGGGAACCCTGCTGCGCGGTGGGTCATTCGCCGGTCATGCGTAGCCGCCGCTTCAGGTGTTCGGCGAGACGCAGCGCCAGGGCAACGATCGTGAGAGTCGGATTGGCGTAGCCACCGGTCGGAAAGACCGAGCTGCCAGCGACATACAGATTCGACACGCCCTGAACCCGGCAGTCCGAATCAACGACACCTTGCTGCGGATCGTCGTGCATCCGGGTGGTGCCCATGTGGTGTTTGCCACCCGTCATGCTGATCGGCCAACCGTTGTTGCCCATCGAGAGGTATTCGACGAGACGCCCGATGTGGCAGCGCTCAAACTCTTGGCGCATCACTTCGAGCAGTCGCGCAAGGCCGCGCATGTCCCTGGCATTGATCTGCCAGTTCACACGGACCCGTGGCATGCCGAAGAAATCGCGGCGGATGCCAAGCGTCACGCGACTCTCGGGATTCGGTGTTGTTTCCAGCACGGCGCGCAATGCCAGCCTGGGTCGTGGTCGCGCGATTTCGATGAGCTGACGGCCCAGCGATACGGCAACCTCACGTGCGCCCACGGCGATATTCCTCAGGTGACGCCCGAGATTGCCATCGGGAAGGTCGTGATTTCGCAGGACATCGACCAGGTGGATGAAGGACATGCCGCCCCTCGAAAGGTACTCGGGCGAGGTTTTGTATGCGGGGCGCCGCACGAAGTAGATGGCTGTACCGTTCAAGCGCTCGTCGCGCCGGATCCTCTCGCTCAGCGCGAACGCGGCGTTGATCTTCTGCTCACGGCCGACGCGGCCGTAGTCTTCGATGACGTAGTAGCTTTGATCGTAGCTCGCGGTCGCGGGCTCGAAATGACCCACCAGGAAGTAGGCATGATCCATGAAGAATCGACCTACGAGGTCGTGCTGATTGCCAAGCCCCTGTCTTGCGATGCGGTTCGACGCTAGCAGGAGGCGCGCGTTCTCGATGCCCCCGCACGCGAGCACGTAGGCGGAGGCGGTGAACCGGATTCGTTTGCTGTTGAAAGTTGCCACGACGAGGCTGGTGACATTCTGCGCGGACTCGTCTGACTCGATTTCGATGACGTTTGCATTCAAGTAAACGCTCACATTGTCGGATCGTGCCAGGGCCGAGTGGTACACCTTGCCAAGGTCCATGGGCCAGCTGAACTGGAAGATCTTCGTGTCGAGCTGCGCTCCATCGAGCGGCAGCGCCCCTCCATCGGACGAGCGCCACGCCGAGGGTTGGTACTCGAACGGCCCAAGCTGGCAAACCGCCTGGGCATGTCGATAGTAAGGTTCCAGATGCGCGGCGCCGAATGGCCAGCCACTGTGGGGAATGCCCGGTCTCGGCTGGAAGTCGAGTGCATCGAGCGGACGGCACTGGCCACCCCAACGAGTGGTGGAGCCGCCGAATGTCCGGAAGCGCGAACGAGCGGTCGAGAAATTCGGCAGGCCGATCTGCTCACCCTGGTAAAGCGATTGAGGACGATGCCGGAATTTCAAATCGCCGCTCTCGAGCAGCGTGACCCGGCAAGATTGGCCCAGGAGCTCCGTGGCGATTGCGATTCCGGCGGCTCCCGCCCCAACGATGCACACGTCGGCGTCTACCGTCTTCGCTTCGATGTGTCGCGCGTCAATGAATGACATTGGTGCGCATCAGGTCTTGCGCCAGTGAGTGGCCCTGCATGGTCTTGGGCACAGGAACACCGAGGAACTCATACACCGTAGGAGCGAGGTCGAGGATGTGTGCGCGCTCGATTGTCGTGCCCGACGGCACGCGAGGGCCTGCCGCGAACAGAAAACCATCGGGCCAATGATTGCCGCTACGTCCTTGCGGGTGGTAGCCGGGTGTGGGCCATGCCAATGAGCCGTAACGCGTCGAGACGATGCGGCGATGCTCAGCTGCCGGTCGGGGTGACCAGCGAATCATGAGATCCGGCAAATGCGCGCGCATTCGACCAGTGGGATACAGCTCGTTCACTCGCGCGATTTCGTCGACAACGGGCTCGCCGGTGTCCTGATCGACGAAGCTGCACAGTCCCGCGATGATCTCAGTACAGAGTGCCTCGTACTCCGCGCCCGGCTCGACGATGCCGCGCGTTTCGCGACCTCGCAAATTGATGCGCACGTAGCCATCGAGATCGCAAAACGCCGCAAAGGCACGCGTACTGTGCCAGTCGATCCCGCCACTGCGCCAGAACAGCGTGAGGCGATCCTGCAGCGCCATCGGCAGGCGATTCTTGATCCAGCTCCTGAGCTCGATGGGCAGCAGAGCGCGCAATCGATCGCTGAGTCGTGGCCGGACCACTCGCTCATCGCTGCGGCGCTCGCCGGTGAGAACGCGTGCCAGCATTTCGCGAAGCACGTCGGCTCGCGACACGTTGGCGCCCATGCCGTGCAGTGAAAAGACGATCGTGGTGATATCGGCGCCGGCCTGGGCCATGAGGCGTCCGATCGCGGTATCGCACGCGACATAGACATCCCGCAACGCGGTCGCCAGCGCTTGCTTTTCCTGGGTACCGGCCTCACCGCACATGTTCGTGCGATCCCAAAGCTGGTGACCCCCGCGATGCGTCGCCGCGAAACAAAGCATGAACAGGTCCCACGGCTCTTTGCGCATCAACTCCACACCCAACTCGCCGACGAGTTGCGTCGTGCGAACACATTGGTCGCGGATCTCCAGCAGGCGACGGACCGGGAGCAGGTGCGATTCTTCGTTGTCGAAGGGTGCCAACCCGAAGCGGTCGCGCACCCAGCGCATGAGCTCGGGTGGGTGCGAGGCGGGAAGCTCGAGGATCTCGTGGGTTGCCCAGCCAGAAATCTCGATCCCGTCGAATTGCTCTGGCGCGTACGCCAGCGGTACGTCAACTGCGATCACGCGCCGGCCTGCCGGGCCGAGCTGGCGCCAGAACGGTTCGAGCGGCATCCACTCGCGCGTGGGGCGCTCGTGCGCCATACGTTCCGGCCGCCAGATGAGGTAGTGATACATGCCATGCTCGGCTGGAGAGGTCCCCGTATAAAAACTGGGCCACGGAGAGCCGACCAGCCACCGTGCCGTGGAGTCGAGTCGGGTGAAGACTCCGCGGGCACGCAGGGACGACAGATTGGGCAGCCAACCTTCGCTCATCCAGCGCTCGATCAAGGTGATTTCGCCCGCGTCGATTCCGATCATCAGAACGGGCGCAGCTTCGGAAGGCTTTGTGCTCATCGTCGCTCCTCGATTGTCGCTGCATCCGCGGTGGTCTGAACCGGCTCACGGCAACCGCGGCGAAAGCCGCGGCACCACGCCGTCAGGCCGAACAGCACGATTGGCGCCAGCAGGACCATGCGAAAAATGGACGCAGGCCGCCAGCGAAGCGTACTGCGAACGAGATAACTCATTCGCTTGAGCGCGATGGCCGGTGCGGCGATCGCACGTCGCCCCAGGCGTCGATGAGCGGGTTGCAGCTCGAGCGCATATGCGCCGCGAGCGTAACCGAAGCGTTCCTGATGCTTCCATAGCTCACCGAGTGTGGTGCGGCCGAAGTGTCTCACCCGCATGCGAGGTTCGAATACGAGCCCGTCCGCCCAGCGCTTGGTGGCTCGATAACAGAACAGGATGTCCTCGCCCGCAGCGAGGGGTACGAGGGGAAAACCTCCCAGTTGTGCGAAGTCGTCGCGCGCAATGGCGAGATTGCAGCTCGGCAGCAGCTTCGACGGGCCTGGCGGTCGGGTCGATGGCAAGTCGGAAAATTGCAGCAGGTTATCGGTGATAGCGATTGGGTGCCACGATTGTCCGTCGCTCACAGATCCGCCCACCACTCGTGCGCCTGCTGCCAGCCCGGCCAACGCGGTTTCGAGCCAGCGATCCTCCGCAACACAATCGGCATCGACGAAGGCCAGCCAGGTTCCACGCGCGTGCGATGCGCCAAGATTGCGTGCAGCACCCGGCAAGAGCCCGTCTGGGCACCGCACGATACGCACCCGCGGGAATTCACGGACGACGGCTGCGATCGCGTCGTTGGCTTCCGCGTCGACGACAATGATCTCGAACTCGAGGGCAGTGCGCTGCGCGCAAAGACTGTCGAGACAGCGCGCCAGCACCCGTGCATGACGCCGGCAGGGAACGATCACCGATGCGACGGGGTTGTCTGCTCCGCGAGTCATTAACTAGCCAATCCAGTGCCGCACCAGCAACCAATACCCGTTGATCGCGAGGGAAAACCCGCGGTACAACGCACGGGCGACAGCAGACGTCAGCAAGCCCGGTGCCACCGGGGCAGCTCCACCAACCAGCAGCTGACGGTCATCGAGGACGCGTCGCGCCTGCATGCGTCGTCGCCGCGCCAGAATCATTTTCAGATTACGCAATTGCCACCACCACGCCTTGAACCACTCTTTCGGTAACAGCTTGGCACATGCTGCAGCGAGGGCCGCGAATTCGTACAGAACGAGCACAGGCGCAAGCACAAGGAGCGTCTTCAGCCGGTAATGGATCAGGATCGCGAGCAGGCGATTGCGCATCGTGTAGTAGGCACGTCGGGCGGGGTAGCGGCCACGTCCCCTGAAGGACAAACCGGGCGTTCCACCCGCTGGCTCGTGAAAGACCTCCGCCGCCGACTCACACCAAAAGCGATGACCGAGCGCCCGCAGTCGCAGCGAGAACTCCAGATCCTCAAGGTAAAAAAAGAACAGGTCGTCGAAACCACCAGCGTCGAGTATTTCCTGACGCCGCACCAGCATGCAACCGCCCGGGCAGCCCATGACATAGCCGGGGCTCGACGGCGTGCGATCGAGGCGCTGATAGCCGTGGCGCAGCATCAGTGTTCCCAGGAAGTGTGGCTCCGCGCCCTCGGCCTGGATGATGTCCTTTTCGGGCAGGAGACGAATGCGGGGACATACGACGGCTGCCCCGGTACCTTCGCTGGAGCGGACCATGATTTCCACGCAATTCTCATCCGGATAGATGTCGTGATCGACCAGGAACGCAAGGATGCTCGTGAGCTCGCGCAGGCCCACGTTTCTCGCGTTCGAGAGGCCCAAGTTTGACCCAAGCTCGAGCAGTCGGACGGCGGGAAACCGCTCCCGGATGGACCGCGGGCTCCCATCCACGGATGCATTGTCGACCACGATAATCTCAGCGAGCGTATGGCTTTGTCGCGTGAGCGCGTCGACGACCCGCAGCACGCGATCTCCACCGTTGTAGTTGACGACGATGGCGCCGACTTTCGGAAACCGCCCCGCAGTCATATTGCCTTGCGCCGCGCCTGCAGCACTCCTTCGTAAACCTGCTCGATGCGCCCCGCGGTCTGGTCCCACCCGAACTCGGCCCGTGCGCAAGCACGCGCCGCAGAACCCAGTTGGTGCGCCAACTCGGGATGCTCGAGCAGGCGCAGAATCGCCCGTGCCAGTCCACTCTCATCGCGATCCTCAACGAGCAGACAATTGCGCTCGTGCGCGATATGCCGCGTGGAACTTGGGAATGAGACAATCGGACAGCCGCTGGCCATGTAGTTGAGGAGCTTCTGCGGCAGCCCGGTGCTGTCGCTGCGGGGATTGACGGCCACATCCGCCGCAGCAAGCTCACGGGGCAGTTCCGGAAGGCCGACCCTTGCGATATTGATGCCATCGCGTATGCCGAGCTCATTGGCCAACGGCTCGTAGGCATCGAAGGAATCATCGGTGAGTATTCGCAGTCGCAGATTGGGTTGCGCCCGACGAGCGAAAGCAAACGCACGTAGCAGCGACTCGATCCCTTGATATGCTGCCAGGTTACCGGCAAACACCATATTCGGTGCAGACGCATTGCGCTCCACAGCGCGATCCATACCCGCCGCGAAAAACTCCTCCTCGACGCCGTTCGGAATGACGGAAATCTCTATTCCTCGAGACGTGCAAGTTTTCTCGAGTGCAGCGCGGATCGTGTCGGATACCGCGATCACGTGATCCGAACGCGCCGGCAGAGAGCGGTCCATGGCTCGACCGATGCGCGCAAGCAGGCGCCGAGGAAGTCCGAGCGGATAATACGGGAGTTCGCTCTCGAGGAGCGTGTGCACGTCAAAGACCAGCGGCATTCGGAACAGCCAGCGCGACGGCAACGCGGTCAGCAGCCCCTCGGCGTGGTGGGCATGGATTAGATCGTAACGTGAGGCGCGTAGCGAACGAACGAGCTTGATGGCGAGCAGAGGATCAAGCAGTAACAGCTTCTGATAGTTCGGTCCGGGCGCCTCGCGCTGGTACGTCCTGACCGCCGGGATACGAAAAATCTGGAACGGGTGGGCCCCGGAGGATCCCAAGTGGTAGGTGAATACATTGACGTCGTGACCGCGGCGACTAAGTGCATCGGCAATTCGCTGGATACGGATCGGGGTTCCGCGGGCGGCCGGAAAGGGACAGGCGGCGATCATTGCGATTCGCAAATGCTGAATCATCGGCTCACCACTGGCCTTTATACGCGTTCAGATGCGGATTCGAGCGCCAAACTTGACAATAGCTTGTAACATCACGGCGCGGTGGAATTCCAATTGCCACGACGTTTGAACGCATGGCTCGCTCGCGGGTGGACGCAGGGGACATTTCTCCGGGCAGCGGGCGCCGTCTCTTTGCTGCGCCTGGCCGGTGGGCTGCTACTCTTCACCACGCAGGTGCTGCTCGCTTCGTGGATGGGTGCCGAGTTCTTCGGTCTGTACAGCTACGCCTGGGCATGGGTCGCTGTGATTGCCACGATTGCCGGTCTCGGTTTTGGCTCCACCAGCGTGCGTTTTCTGGCGAGCTATCGCGTCGAGCAGTCGGACGCACGAATTCGCGGTCTCGTGCGCTTTGGCCGCGTGATGACACTTTCCGTGGGCACCGCTGCCGCTGCCGTCAGTATCGTTCTGGCCTCCATCCTGGCGGCTGACTCCGCTTACCTGAACTCATTGCGCATTGCCCTGGTGGCAGTGCCCGTGCTCGCCTTTCTGCAGCTTGAAGCAGCCTACGCCCGCGCCTTCAATTGGATGACCCTCTCGATTATAGCGGAACAGATCGGACGCCCCGTGTGGCTGATTATTCTTGGCTCGGCACTCTATGGAATGGGATACAAGGCGACGGCCGAAGCATATGTCGTCGCCTGCCTGCTTGCCTACGTTCTTGCGACTGCTGCTCAGCACGTGGTCGTCGATCGTCACATTCAGCGAGTGACAGGCACGGGTCCTGGTGAAAGAGAGTCCGCGCTGTGGATGCGAGTGTCGGTCGCGCTACTCATCATCAGCGGCGCGCAGATGATCCGGATGAACACCGATCTGCTGCTCGTTGGCACGTTGCTCGACCCAGCCCAGCTGGGAATCTACACCGCTGCCGTGCGCACCGCGACGCTGGTTTCCTTCGTGCTCGCAATCGGAAGCGTGGTCGCGCAGCCGCAGCTTTCCGCGCTGCACGCCCGGCGAAACCCAACGGAGCTCAGAAATTATCTCGCTGCGACGACACGCTGGATCTTTCTCGCATCGTTGCTCGCCGGTATTGTCGTGGTTGTTTTCGGCGCCTGGACCCTGGAACTCTTTGGGCGGGATTTCACTTCGGGATATCCGTCGCTCGTGATCCTCACTGCAGGGCATGTGCTGGTTGCCGTCCTGGGACCACTGACGAGCTATCTGATGATGACGGGCCGCCAGGATGCGGCGGCGGTTGTGCATGTTGCTTCGGCGGCTGCGAATATCGTACTGAATCTTGGTCTGATTCCGCGTTTCGGCATTGTCGGCGCAGCCATTGCGAGCAGCCTGATTCTGGTCATCACGCAGCTCGTTCTGTGGGTCCTTGCGCGCCGAGGGCTCGATGCGATGGCCGAATCCAAGCACGAAGTGTCGTAAGCTGAGTTTGGCAGTCGGGGGAAAAGATCGATGACGCATTACGCCTTGATCCTGAGGGTCATCGGGACCGTTATTATCTCGACAGGTAGCTGTAGAGGCTCGTCAGGTCTGAATCGTCAAAGTTAATGAACCGCTGCTTTGCTGCATCCGTCATCAAGCCCAGTTCCCGTCCTCCAATGGCCATACCGGTGTGCATGAGCGTGTCGAAGTCCTGGCGCGAATAGGAGTGGACGATCGCCGCGACGATCGCCGGGACTTCCGGCATGACCGAATCCGGGCCGGTCAATGCAAGAGCCGCGTGGGCGCGGCTGATCCGCAAGGTCTACGAGGCCGATCCGCTGGAGTGCCCCCGGTGCCGCGAGTTGGCCGCGGCATGCCAACTTGCCGCTGACATACCACCCGGTTCCCGACATCGCCTGACCTGCCGTACGGAAACGACCCCCGCGAAAATAGCCGGGGTGCGGGAAGAAGGTTGCCTTGCTCTCGCGGTTGGAATAGATTGCCCGCTAACTGACCGCTGATCCCGCTTAGGACCCGTCCGGATCGCAGTTGTCTGGCTGGCGTTTTGGCGCCTTGGCGGTTATTTTGAGGTCATGATGATCGCGGTCATCTTTGAGGTCGTTCCCGCGCCCGGACGCAAGCAGGAGTATCTCGATCTGGCCGCGAGCCTGCGGCCCGACCTCGAGCGGATGGACGGCTTCGTGTCTATCGAGCGCTTCGAGAGCCTCACCAACAAGGGCAAGGTCCTGTCGCTGTCCATCTGGCGCGACGAGGACGCGGTGAAGCGCTGGCGGCAGTTCGAGGGGCATCGCATCGCGCAGGCGAAGGGCAGGGGCGGCATCTTTGCCGACTACCGGTTGCAGGTCGCGAGCGTGATCCGGGACTACGGCATGTTCGAGCGGGCGGAGGCCCCAGCCGACAGCCGCGCGCGTCACGATGCGAAAGCCGGCGCCGCGAATCCGGATCAGCCGCCGAGACCGCCGAGATACGAGGAAGAGCACGATCCACAAGCGGATTGAACCCATGAGAAAGCCGTTCACGCTGCTCGCTGCCCTGGTATTCGCCGCCATCGCGTTGATCCACCTGCTGCGGGTGATCTTTGGCTGGATGGTGACCATCGTGGGGGCCGACGTGCCGATGTGGGGCAGCGTCGTGGCGCTGGTGATCTCGGGCATCCTGGCCGCCGGGCTCTGGTGGGAATCCCGCAAGTAGCGCCGGCTACCGGTCACCGGCCACTTTTCCCGGTGAGCGGCGACCCCTGGCCCTACGAGGGGGAGTCCTTCGCCGGCGTGGCGAGATCGCGGCTGGATTGAATTTCCTATTTTTTTGAAGACACCACTGGGACTTCAGCCGCGCTACGAGGACCTCGAACTGGACGGGCTCGAGAGCTTCACCCGCGCGCGCTTCGAGGAGCTCTCCCGCGTCGACCCGGAAGTCTGGCGCAGGGAGGTGAAGGACTACGCCGAGCTCTACGAGAAGCTCAAGGCGCGGATGCCGAGGGAGCTCTATGCCCTGCGCGAGGAGCTGGAAAGCGCCCTCTAGCGCGCGTTCATTCCCATACGAAAGGCGAGCCGGGGGGCTCGCCTTTTTGTTTGCGGTTGTCCTGGAAGGGGCGCATAGTTGCGCTCCCGGGCCGCAACAGCCCGGGGAGTATCCATCTCACAGGGGGAGAACAACATGAACGCACTGCATTCGTTCCATCGCGGAGCGGGGCTCGCGGCGGCCTTGCTCTTCTTGATTGCGATGACTTCGGCGTGGGCCGCCGCGCCCACTGCACCGCCGGCGGCGCGTTCTGAGCTTGCACCTACAGGTAAATTGCGTGTCGGTCTTCTGGTGCGGAACACGTCATACGTTACCAAGGATGGACCGGCAACCGAAATGCAGGGGGTCGCCGTCGATCTCGCTCGCGAGCTCGCCAAGCAACTGGGGGTTCCCTTTGAGCCGGTCCGGTATGACGCGGTTAGCAAGATGATGGACGGGGCGAAGGCCGGTGATTGGGACGTGGCCTTCCTTGGTTTTGAGCCAGCGCGGACCGGCCTAATAGATTTCACCGCCCCCTACGCCGCGATCGGTAATAGCTATCTGGTGGCAGGGGGCTCACCGATCCGGAGCATTAGTGACGTCGACAAGCCCGGACATCGAATCGGGGTTTCGCAGCGCAGCGCGCAGGATGCATTTGTTACCCGAAACATCAAGCAAGCGCAGTTGATCCGGGTATCCGCCAACAGCGAAAGCGTGAAACTCTTGGCGTCCGGCAAGATAGACGCGCTCGTGGCAAACCGGACGGCACTCCTTGCCTTGGTCAAAGAAGTACCGGGCTCGCGGATTCTCGAAGGCAGCATCTTCAATGTAGACCAGTCAATCGGGATTCCCAAGGGGCGGCCCGCCGGAACGGCGTACGCGAAGAAGTTTATCGATTACGCGAAATCGAGCGGCTTGGTGCAGCAGGCGATTGACCGCGCGGGCGTGCGTGGAATGAACGTGGCACCTGCATCAAGCAAGTGACGCGCCGAGCCACACTCAGTTGATGGCAACCGGCTGGCCGGTTGCCATCGACCGGATGATCGCCTCGAACGCCGCCACTACGTCCACCATTTCCCGCGGCTTGATGGGGTAGGGGGCGCGCGCGGCGACCGCGTCGGCGAACGCGTCGAGCTCGGCGCGCAGCGAGTCCACCTTTGGAAAATCCCGCACCTCGACCTTGCCGCCGCGGCTGCGCAGCACGAGCTGCGTCTCGCCCAGGGCTTCGGCCGAGCCCTCGTCCCCGAACAGGTGCACCCGCCAGTACACGGGCGACGCGCGCACGGCGCCGAAATAGCCCGGGAGTCCGCTGGCGAAGGTGAACGTGGTGGAGATGGCGTCGCGAGGGTCGGGGCCCTCGCGCCGGGTGATGAGGCGCGCGTTCACCTCGGCGACCGGTCCGGCGATGCTGACGAAGGCATCGAGCAGGTGTATGCCGGTGCCGGTCATGCCGCCGCCGGGGGATTCGCTCGGGGAATCCCGCCACGCGGAAAAGTGCAGGCCCGAGTTCTCGTTGCTGTAGTGACCCTCGATCATCATGAGGCGGCCGAGCACGCCGCTCGCCGCCACGCGCCGCAGCTCCGCCATCGAGGGCCAGAAGCGCTTGTTCGTTCCCAGGCCGAGCAGGACGCCGGCTTGCGCGCAGGCCGCCACGGAGCGCTCCGCGTCGGCGCGCTTGAGCGCAAGCGGCTTCTCGCAGAACACGGGCTTGCCCGCTTTCGCGACGCGCACGATCTGGTCCGTGTGCAGCGAATGGGGGGTCGCCAGCACGACGGCCTCCACGCGCTTGTCGGCGAGCGCCTTCTCGAGGTCGTCGCTCAGCGTGAAGCCGTTGGCCTCGGCGATCGGCAGGGCCGAGTCGAGCTCCTTGCCCACCCCGTGCACGAAGCGCAGCTTTGCGCTCTTGCCCTGGATCGCGCCTACGATGTTCTTGCCCCACCAGCCGAGGCCGATGATCGCCGCGTTGAGCATCAGAAGACGGGCTTCAAACCAATGTCCGCAATGATCTTCTTCACCCGTACCTGCTCGGCAACCTGGATCTTGTAGAACTCCTCGGGCGTGCTCGACGCGGCGTCGGCGCCGCCGTTCTGAAAGCGTTTCCTGAGATCATCGGTCTTCAATTGCTTGACGGTCTCGGCGTTGATGCGCGCGATGGTCTTTCCCGGGACGCCGGAGGGACCGAGGAGGCCGAAATACGTTTCCGATACGAATCCGGGAAGTCCGGCTTCCGACATCGTCGGAACCTGTGGCAACGCGACGGCGCGCGTTTTCCCGCCGGTCGCGATGGGGCGGATCTTGCCTTCCTTGAGCACCGGCATCACGGCAGGGAGGGGAAACAGGTAGTAGTGCACGCGGCCCCCGTACATTTCCGCGATGATGTCTCCGATCAGCTTGAACGGAATGTGCACCGATTTCAGGCCCGCGGCGGAATTGAACATCTCGGCCGCCAGGTGCGAGGAGCTTCCCATCCCCGCGGACCCGACGTTGT
>Ga0105252_10000991_pt1 | contig 14405 bp, 35 predicted proteins | sample EasRivMeERMZT100_FD_89675 | JGI IMG/M metagenome (GOLD analysis project Ga0105252, IMG submission 89675) | Soil microbial communities from meander-bound floodplain in the East River, Colorado, USA - East River MetaG ERMZT100 | ecosystem: Environmental > Terrestrial > Soil > Floodplain | place... | reverse complement strand
CGAGACCTGCCAAGGGCGGTCAAGCCGCGCCTGCCTTGACGAGCGCTGCCTTGCCTATCCGTACCGAGCCAAGCCTGCCCCGAATAGCCGCGCCGATGGATGCGTAGCCCCGAGTGCCTTGCCTGCCGTGCCTCGCCTAGCCTGGCCGAGCCAAGCCGAAGGTCGCCCTGCCTGCCATGAAGGGGCCGTGCCGAGCGATGACATGCCCCGCCGCTCGATGTCTTGCCAAGCCGGGCCTGCCCAGGCAAGCCCGGACGAGCCTAGACCCGAACGTGTGAAGCCGAGTCACGCTCTGCCATGCCTGCCGCGACGAGCCGTTCTTCCCTCGCCATGACCTGCCAATCCCTGCCTGCCACGCCATCCCACGCCCCGCAAGATGGCCTTGACCAGCCGGGCCAGGACAGGCCGAGCCTGCCCTGCCGCGGCACGCCGCAATGGACATGCCTATCCGAGCCGCGCCTGCCATGCCAAGACGACCTCGCCGTGCCAGGCCAAGCCCGGCCATGCCTGCCCGGCCCTGCCTAGCCAAGTCTCGCCCTGCCATCCATGACGAGCCTGCCTCGCCGTCCAAGTGACGACCTGCCAGACCTCGCCTGCCAAGCCGAGCACTGACTTGCCGGGAATTGCCATTGACGAGCACTGCGATGCCGCGCCTGCCGGGCCTCGCCATGACCAGCCTATCCGTGAGCCGCCAAGCCTCGCCTGCCATGTCCATTGCGGGTCAGCTGGCTTCTTCCAACTCGACCCTGATTGCTTCGATGAACTCGCGCAGGTGTGCGTACCTGCCCTTGAACGTCAGCCAGTCGCGCTCAAACTGGCGAAGCAATAGCTCCCTGCCGATCGGGTCTTGAACGACCTCCTCGATTGGGCTGTAGGTCTGCGGTGCAGACACAACGAATTGGCGCACAGTCTCCACGCCAGTTGGCGTGTTGAACGACACCCTCACTGAGCGAATGAGCTCACCCGCTTGGCCCAAGCGGTACTTCTCCCCGGCGATGGAGTCGTCCCACTCAAACCGATTGTGGAGTGGTGAATCCGCCGGGCGCGCATCGTCCAGAACGGTGGCGGGGGACAGTGTCCCCCGCTCCGATCTGATGCGCAACAGTTCGTCGCGCAGGTTCATCCGATGATCGTCACTTCCTCGTCGGGATTGATTTGATAGGTGCCGAAGTCGCCAGATTTCTCGACTCGCCATTCACCCACACCGACGCCCATGCCGCCTGCTTCGATGAGGCTGAGCACGCTGTCGCGGGTCAGCATCGCCTTCACATAGACGATGGTGAGCGTTGCAGTCCACTCGTTGAACTGCGGTCGGTAACGCAGGTCAGTGCCGCCACGGTTCACCCGCACGACATCTTCCCGCATGACCGGCTCCCCACAGATTTCCGTCAAGGCCATGCCGTCGACCTGGTTCTGTGTGCCGACGAAGAACAACGACTGGCGCAAGCCGGTCATTGTCACGCTGCTGCCGTAGAAGCGAGCGCCGCCAACGGTGGCGTCCTTGAAGGCCAATGTCGGGTGGCCGTAGCGCCCGTCATCGAACTTGTAGAACGCCGCTTCGTACTCGGCCTGTGGATCCTTGATTTCTCGAGGATTCTTGCGGCCCTGCATGTTGTCGAGCATCATGCGCTTGGCCTTCTCCGAGAAGCGGTGGCAGATCAGGGGCGTGGTGCCCATGATCGGAACCTCCAACCGCTCAGTCTCGATGCGACTGAGACTGATGGAGGCAACCTCCGGCGGTGGCGCTGTTGCCTCGCCGTTCGTTTCTGCCTTGGTCTTGGTTGGCATCCTGTTTCCTTTCGTTGACCCGCCTTGTTGCGGGAGTGGGCGCGCAAGGTCTGACCCTTGGGCGTCCTGGGTGTAAGGTCCGCGCATGATTGGTGAAGCAATCGTCATCAGCACCGGCTTGGTCATCATCATCTTGTTGGTGATCCTCATCTGGGCGCTGTTCTTCAGGGGGCGCGTGTAATGGCCATCGACTTTGGTGACTACGACCCCGACGATGCGTGGGATGCCAGCGACCCAGTAGACGAGCAGCTGCGCATCCTCATCCAGCGCATTGCCTGGCTGGTCGATCACCGCGATGATCTGCAGGCACGTGTCGAGCGCATCACTGTCGACCTGCAACGCATTCGTCAGCGCATCAGAGATGGTCTGCTCGGCCGAATCGAATCGGGTGGCCCCTGATGGGTGCTCGCTACCTCACTGACCTTGCCGAAGTGCTGCGCGACAGCGGCCTCAGCGTGGTGGAAGTCGATGGCTGGGAGGATCGCGCTCGCAGCTCGGGTGGGTTCGACGGCGACCGGCCTTGGGCAATCATGTGGCATCACACTGCTAGTGACACCAGCCCGCAGAACGACGTCAACTACATCTGCCACGGCTCGCCCGACGCACCCATCTCCAATCTTTACCTGGCCCGCGACGGGCAGGTGTGGGTCTGCGCCGGTGGCGCGACGAACACGAACGGCAAGGGCGGACCCACGAATGTTTCACGTGGAACAGTCCCGCTCGACAGCATGAACACCTACGCCGTCAGCATCGAGGCTGGCAACAACGGTGTCGGTGAGCCGTGGCCAGAGGAACAGATCAACGCCTACTTCGCTGTCAACAACGCGCTCGCTGCTGCCTACGGGCTAGCCGCAACCGACTGCGTGAGCCACCATGAGTGGGCCAAAGACCGCAAGATCGACCCCGCCGTGGCGACTTCGGTGTACGGCCCGTGGATGCCCCGCAGCTTGAACAGCTCGGGCACGTGGTCACTCGATGACATTCGCAGCGAGGCCGCCCGCCGCGCAGGTTCACCACCAACCCCGACGCCAGGAGGCGACGACGTGCAAGTACGACTGCTCATCCTCACAGACAGCGACGCGCAGTTCATCGCGCAGACCGACGACGAAGGCCAGGCTCTGTACGTGACGTGGGCTGGGCCGGGTTCGCCAAGTGTTGACCGCGCCGTTGCCGCCCACCGCGCCGAAGCCGCCCGCAAGGGCTACGACTTTGAGCAGGAGGGTGACATCGCCGGGTTGTTCAACTGCGTGCGCATTGGCGAGCTGCCCTACGGGGACAGCCGCCACGTGTGGACAGAGGCAGACTTCTGGAAGTCCGTCACGTAGTGCCGTGAGTGGACAGCCAACTCGCTGCCTGGATAGCTGGCATCGGTGCTGTCCTGGCAGCCACCGCGGGGGTGCTGCTGATCATCCGAGAGATACGCCGCAAGGAACGTGTCGACGCGCAGCACACCATCAGCGCGCTGGAACACTCGCTCAACACATGCCACAACGACTCCATCAGTTGGCGTCAGTATGTATTCACCATTCGTGCACACTGTGCAGATGCGGGCTTCGTCACACCCGAGCCACCGCCGGTGACCTATGACGATGCTGGCCCCGGCTCTCTGCTTCCTGGCGTCGGGAGCACTGGGCCTGGCCACCGTTGGCTTCGCCGCCGACGCAGCGGTAGCGAACCAACCGCCGACCACGGTGACGATCCAGGGGCCACCGGGTGAGACCGGACCGCGGGGTCCATCCGGCCCTCCTGGCCCAAAGGGAGACCGCGGCACGGACGGCCTGGCTGGTGCTCCTGGTCCAGTGGGCGCGCCGGGCGTCATCGGCCCGCCGGGAGAGGTCGGCCAACCTGGACCGGCTGGTGCTGCTGGTCGCAACGGTACTCCTGGTGCGCCAGGCCCGCAGGGACCGCCAGGCCCGCCAGGCCCAGCAGGAGCAGACGGACTGGCGTGTCCGCTTGGTTTCACCGAACAGGAGCTGACACTGAACAGCCCCGGCGGGCAGGTCACGATGTTCGTGTGCCTTTCAGCACCTCCTCCACCCTGATCGGGCTTGCCGTGTACGAAGTCAGCGGACGGTTCGGCTTGCCGTCACCACGTGTTGGGCGCACCGTCGAACGTGCGCGCCACGCCTCGATGGCCTCACCTGGGCTGTCCCAGGTGATGGCGTCCTCGACGTTGGTGGTCAGCTCGGCCATGCCGATGCCACCGAAGGCGTCGATGTCATACGCCTTCAAGTAGGCGATGCTGCCCGTGGGCAGGTCCACGTTGCTGGCCTGGACTGCGTTGAGGAACAGTTGCAGGGTCCACTTCATTGCTTGCCCCGAATCTGCTCATCCCAGTAGCGATACATGTCGCTGTAGCCAGCGCGGTGGGCGTCGAACACGCGGTCGAACCACACGTAGCGCGGGCAATTCATCATCCAGAAGTGATAGCGGAGCCACCTCATTGCACGTCGTCCAGCATCTTCTGCGTGGCGTCGCGCCACTCGAAGATCGCCGCCAGCTTGTTCACTGGCAGCGCCCCCTTCTTGCCACCGGCCAGCTCGGTCACCACCGGCAGCACGATGTGATCTGCAGCCCATCGCACGGCTGGCGGTTCGGTGTCCACCTTGACCACGGCGGCGGTCTTGTGCATCTTCTTCATGTGCTGGGCCAGGTCGCCCACGTGCTTGCCGCACACCGTGCACTCGACCTTGACCTTGGGCGTGTACTCATCGGGGTGCTCGGCTTGGTAGTGCTGGGCGAGCACCACCGCGTTGCTGAACGGACCCACGTGGTCTGCGTTGAAGCGACACTTGAGGTTCACGATGCCCTCCGCTTCCGTGCCTCACGGATGCGCTGCATCAGCAGCATCTCCCTGAAGTCTGCTCGGGTGGGGTTGCCAGCGTCGGTTGTCCACGCCCGTTGGTAGCCATCGGGGTACTGGTACTTCCGCTTGATCAGCTTGCCGCCGCCACCGATCTCGTCAATGCGCAACGTCGCGCACCGCAGGCACCGGCACCACAGCGGGTCGCCAAAGGTTCCCTTCTTCTCAGCGGGAATGTCATCCCACTGGTGCCCCAACGTGCGACAGCGCATGTACTGCGCCATCAGTGGGTTGGTCGCCATCAGCGCCTCACTTCTAGCGTCTGTGTGGGCATGAACACCCACCGGCGAATCTTCTTGCTCTTGCCCCAGCCCTTGGTGATGCGCCCATGAATGCGCACCCGCTCGGTGCCGTTGTCATCGAACACTTCCGGCTCCTCGGTGATGACCACCTCGTCACCGGACTGCATCCATACGTCACCGATGAGCAAGCTGCCCACCGGACACGTGAAGTATCTCGGCATGTCTGTTCCTTTCATTGGTAGTGAGATGTCCCAGGCCCGCACTCGCGCGTGGGCCAGGGCGAACTCGTGATTGATCCAGGCGTGCGATTGAAAGCACGCCTGGACTAGCTCGTCGTTGGTCACTTCACACTCCGGAGGGTGTGCGGCATCCCGACGATCATCCGTGGCACGTCGTGGCCACACGGCCAGCCCGCGGCCACGTCTGACGAGCGACACCCACAGTCGAAACAGTGGATGCCATCGTCCGTGCCACGCCACTTGTGACTGGCGTGGTTGCGGTCCCGCTCGTCGCGGGTGCCCTTGAATGGGACTGGTACGTCAGTCATTGTTGATGTACTCCCAGCGGTCACCCTCGCTGGCGATGAGGCCGAGGGTGGAGCCGGTGTCCCAGTTGACGTGGAGCGTGCCCGCGTCGTCCACGAATTGCACCGTGCCCTCGTCACCGCTTCGTAGCGAGGTGTGAGGATCGGAGCAGGCGAGCAAGCGCACGCGCCTGCCTTGGTTTGTCCTGTCGAACATGATGGTTCCTTTCGTTGCGCGCGCAAGGTTGCGCGCAGTACTCGGCAGCCGAGCGACTGGCTGCCGAGTCTGTGGTGTCACGTCACCACACCATTCCCCGCTCTTGCTTGCGCTTGGGCGGAGCCTTGTCCCCACGTTTGATGCGCTTCACGCACTCCACGCAGAACAAGGGATCGTTGGTCAGCACCGGGTGGTTGTCCCGGTACTCGACCGCTATCCGCAGACGGGGGTACACGTCGCCGCATACCGCCGTCTGGTTGGTGGCCACCCACACCAGGTGAATGGCGTGCAGGTCACCACGTCGTCGTTCAGTTCTCATCGTCCTCCGGTTGGGGGAATGGCACCGAGTCCGGGTGTGCCCGGAAATAGATGCCGCTGTTGGTCGGTTGATCACACCAGCTGCACCGTTCGTTGCTGATGTCCGGTGCATCGGGTTCGGCCAGGGCGTGGGCGCGCACCGGGTTCGGGCTGTCCGGCCGGTGGATGCGCCAACATGGGCCGCAGCTGAGCTGGTTCCAGTTCAACCGCTCTCCTCTACGTGGTCCCGGCCCGCCATCCACACACAGCCAGGCACATGCTCGGTGACGAGATGATCGTCCTCGCGCTTGGCCTTGGCTCCGCAGCTGTCGCACACCGGCATTGCTTTCGCCGGGTCGGGCATCAGCGTGTCGATGTGCTGCCGACTGCCGAAGCGCAGCACCCTGATCGGGTGCTGCGTCTCGTCACAGATGTTGCGGGCCATCTCGGTCATCTTGTTGGTGAACTCCGTGTTCCCGTAGCTGGTGACCAGCGGTATCCACATGTCTCCGCTGAAGAAGGCGACGATGCCTTCGTCACCGTCCTCGCCCACCGCCACGAAGGCGAGCAGGCTTTCCATCTGGAAGCTCACCTGTGGCTCACCTGCTCGATCTCCCGCAGGTCTGGATTGTTGATGACGACCTCGCAGCGGGTACGCCACTTGTCGGGGTCAGCCTTGTCGAACTTGACCCGTTCTTCGTGCAGCTTGTAGGTCATCACGCCTAGCAAGCTGACGGTGAGGCGACCGAAGTCGCCCTCGCGCACTACCTTGCATCCGTACCAGCCGCCGTCGTAACGGCGCTGCTCCCAAACGGTGTCTGATTGGCTCATGGTTGGTTCCTTTCGTGTTGGTTGTTGCTTGCCTGTGCGTCCGCTCTCCCACGTACACAGCCGGTTTCGTGGCTGCGTGCGTGGCACCCCGCGGAGTAGTCACATCTGTCGATGACGTTGAGTGCACGCCACCTCTTGTCTGGGATCGGCTTCTGCCTGCGCAGTCGATCAATCTCAGCATTCTTGCGCCGCATGGCTGCTGTCCCCATGCCGACGACGACGAGCATCGAGATCACGATGCACGCGATGATCCCGACGACGATCATGTGCTGACCTCGATCCGGTACTTGTCCAAGGACAGGTCACAGGTGTTGGCCATCAGCACGACCAGGCGCAGCCCCGGTGGTCTTTGCCCATCGAGAATCCATTTCAACGTCGAGAGCGAGCACTCCACGTGGGCTGCCATCTCAACGCGCGACCAGTTGCGGCGCTGTCGGTAGCGTTCGCAGTCCTCGATGAAGGTCTGCATGTCGAACACATCGACAGCTGATTGCTTGCTCATACGCTGCTCCACGATGGGGTGTACCCGGCCTCTTGCAGCAGCGCGGCCGAAGCCAGAGCAATCCACCGCTCGCGTTGGTCGAGCGGGCGCGGTGGCCTACCCAACTCATCGAGCACGGCCTGGACCGCATCGTGGGGGATGCCCAACACCGGAGCGATCACGGCGAGCGCACCGGCGTCGGCCCACTTGCCTCGCTCCACGTAGGCGGGCGCAAGCCAGGCGCGAGCAGCCAGTCCAGACGTGTACGAATCTGTGGCGTTCGTCATCCTCTCCTGCACTGTGAGTGTGGTGGTTGTCATGTGGTTCCTTTCGTTCAAGCCCAAGTCGGGCAGTGCCCGGCGCACGTAGCGAGCGTGGCCGGGTGGTTCTACAGGTCTGGAGCGACGAACACTTCGCCCACTGCATCGAAGCCGTCGATGTTGGTCTCGATGTTCGTGCACGTGCCGCCGAGGTGGTACGCCTCTGCGATGGTCAGCCCAACGTGGGCCTGGCAGAAGTACACCGTGTCGACGTGGAACTTGCCCGTGAGGAACTCGTCCTCCAAGGACAGCGTCACTGCCACCACTGCTCTGTTGGCGCAGGGGAAGCCGATGTACGAGTGGTCGTAGTCGCGGCCGACGTCTTCGTGCAGGCACAGAGCCTTGCCATCACGCGCTGGCAACAGCAGCGGCTCTGCGTGGCACCACCCGCAGCCTCTGCCATCACAGCTCGGGCAGGGGTGGATCACGAAGTACGGCACTCCGGATTGTTGAATGGTCATGGTTGGTTCCTTTCGTGTATGCCTTACGGCAGTGTCGTGCGCGCCGGTGAAGGCACACACGACGACCGGCTAGATACCGGCTTCGGCCACCAGCTGAGCGAGTTCCTCAGTCGGCAGGTTCAGCGACTGCACGGCACGGCAGACTTCGCCGTCGACGTGACTGCCGCCCATCGCCTCGTACCACTGGCTCTCGATCAGGTGTCGAGTACCGTTCTCCATGTCGTCAGTGCGACCGACAGGGTTTCCCTTGGCGTCGCGCACCAGCATCCAGTTGAACAGCCACGTCTGTGGCTGGGCGATGGCAATCTGCTGGGGCGTGATCGACGTCAAGCTCGACGCCACACCACGCGCCCCGTTCAGCTGCCCTTGGAGCACCTCGGCCAGCTGCTTGTAGCTCACCCACCACGGAGCGGGGACCAGGCGGATGGCCTGAACCAGCCTGCGCGCGTACTCCGAGGCCTCCTCGGGGATCGGCACGTGGGCATAGTCCAGCGTCAAGATGACGCGGGTCTTGGTCTTTGTCATGTGGTTCCTTTCTCGTTTCAGCACCAATCGGTGCAGTGCCTGCGCCACTCGATGAGAGTGACGCAGGCCGACTGAGCGGGCAGTCTCAGTCGCTCATGCTCCTCTGCAGGAGTCGTTCTTCCCACCCAAGCAGGTAGCCCTGCTCGTACTTCTCCGGATCGTCTTCCTCGTAGCCCGCGCCCAATAGCGAGGAGAGATCTTCTCCTGCCCTCAACAGGGGTGATTGCGGTGATAGCTCATCCGGATCTGGCAAGTCGGGGCTGATGAAGGCGGACTTCATCTCGGGGGTCAGTTCGACGGCATCGGCATCGGCCGCGCCGTGGTCGTAGCCCCGTTGGTGGACGGGTCCCGGCTGTTCCAGTGACATGGTGGCTCCTTTCGTTATCGCCCCAAGCGGGGCAGTACACCGAGCGGGAACGAACCCGCCCGGCGTGTGCTCACAGCTCTTGTTCGGTGCGTTGTCCGGCGTGCAGGCAGTCACGCAGGTCTTGCTCGGTGAGGAAGCCGAGCAACCCGGTCAGTCGCTTCACCGTCACCGGATAGCGCAACGTGCCGTTGATGCGATAGACGACCGTCATCACCCGCATGTTGCGCGGGTTCTTCGGGTCTGCCCAGCCGCGGTGCTTGGTCAAGGGGTTGGCCTTGATGTACGCCTCCAGCGCGGGCAGTCCATTGCCCATGTGCGGCAGACACAGCCACGTCCGCTCGTTCAGCGCCGGTGTCGACGCCTCGCGGTGCGGCTTGGTCCTGCTCTTGCGGGTGCCGGGCCGCTCGCCTGCCTTGGTGTACGGGGCAGACGTGGTCCGCCTCTTGTGTGGCTTCATGTTGGTTCCTTTCGTCTCCCACACGTGAGTGGGAGTGGGCGGCGCAGGCAGCGAACCTGGCCGTCCGTGTGTCACCGTGCGAACACGTTGAGCACCGTCACCTCTGCGTTGGGGAAGTGCCCTTCCCATTCGATGCCCTCTGCTTCGCTGAGCAACGCCCGCTGCACGTTGGGGTAGTCGTCGTCGGCGTCGTAGCTGACCTCGACGCGGACGATGTACTCGGCAGTGCCCGTCCGCCTGCGCGGCGGGAACTTGAGCACGACGTTGTCCCTGTCGAGTTCGGCAACGATGCTGTCGTACTCGCTGCACCACTCGCGTGACTTGGCCTCGGCGTGCAGCCGCGCCACCACCCGATTGAAGTCGAGCTGCATGTGACGCACCTTGGTGAGCAAGGCGCTGTGATCCAGCTCGGCTTCGTTCAGTCGTCGCAGGGTCTCGACCTGCAACTCGTTGACGTCGGCGTACACGGACGCCTCCCACGTGCTGGGATACCAGCTCGGCGGCGGCGTTTCGGTGTCTGTGATTTCCATGTTGGTTCCTTTCGTTTGTCCTGCATGTGCAGGAGTGGGCGAGGGCGAGTGCGAATCACCCCCGTCCTTCATCGGTGCGTTTGTCGTGCCCCGTACTTGCGACACGTGACGCAGCAATGCTGCTGCTCGTCTGTCTCCAGGTACGTGAGCTGGCACGCCACCGCCGACGTACCGCACGCCTGACACGGCGTACCGTGGTCGGCTTGCGGGTCGGCTAGGCGGGCGCGCATCTTGTCGATGACTGTCATGTGGGTTCCTTTCGTGAGCGGTTCCACGCAGCGCAGCAGCGGGGTCAGACCCCCCGCGGTCCCCGCCCAGGAGAGTGATGTCCCGGGCTTCGGTTTGGTTGCCGCTGCGCTGCGTGGTTCCTTGCGCCGTTCGGCGCAGTACCCGGCGCGCGTGTGACAGCGCGCCGGGTCGAGTAGCGGGACCCATCCCTGCCCGCACCCGATCTACGGGGCGACGACGAGTTGCTGCCCCAATCCCAGCCCAAGGCCGATCCCGTGCTCAGCGAAGCAATCGCTGCACAGGTAGCCCCAAGGACCGGACGTTGTCTTGGCGTCGTAGGCCGCGGTCCTGTCGGCGTGTATGTCACACTTCGGCAGGACCGGGACCGTGACCTGGGTGTGCGCTTCCGGCTGGTCTTGTGCCCAGCCGAGATGGCGCGCGCACACCTCGTAGCCGTTCGTTGTAGTGACCGGCTTGCGGGTGCATCGCCCGCCCGCTTCTCTGTTGCGGGCTTCGCACTGTTCCTGATCTGTCATGGGTTCCTTTCGTTTCCTGCACGTGAGCAGGAGTGGGCGGGTGAGCAATGAAGCCCACCCGTCCGTGTCAGTCATCCGGGCCTGCGCACGCCAAGGAATGGCAGCGTGAGTCCGAACGTGAAGAAGGCGAGCAGGCATCGGGTGATGGTGATGCGTCCGCGCAGTTGGGTCTTGTTGATCATGTGGTGGTTCCTTTCGTTGGTCCCTTGCGGGAGTGGGCGGATGGGTAGCGACTCCCATCCGTCCGGTCAGTACAGCGCGACCAGCACCACGGCGATCAGCACTCCGACGAGTGCGCCGATAGCGATAGCCGCGTAAGCGGCGAAGTCTTCCATCAGAAGTCGACGCCTTCGTACACGGTCAGGCCGGTGTCGGGGCTGTAGACCATGTCGTCGCAGCCCTGCGAATCGCAGTTCTCCCACGACGCGTCGTGCGTGACGATGACATCGACCACGTCCCCGTGCACCGCGTCGAACGGCGTCGTGTCCGTGTCCACCACCACGTGGTGGGTGCGGGTGACTCCGTCGACCACCTCCTGCCAGGAGCATGAGCTCAGGCTTGCGGTCGCCAGGGCGAGAGCAATGAGGGCTGTCTTGCGGTTCATGTTGGTTCCTTTCGTGTGCCCACGGTGGGCAGTGGGCGAGTGTGCTAGCGACGCACACCCGTCCGTTGGGTTCAGTCCTCGTCCACCCGAGCGGTGATGAGGATGCCCGGCAGCGACGTCGACACCCAGTAGGGGCCGTCTTTGGTGACGACCCCATGCCGTGGGGTCAGGTCGTGCAGGTCGTCCAGCATTCGGATGCGATCACGCACCGCCATGTCAGCGGTGGCGAACTCCGACCGTGGCGTGACCCAGGCGAACACCTTGCCAGGGTGACAGGCGAAGCCGATTCGGTATCGGTTGGTCATGTTGGTTCCTTTCGTTGCGCCCTTGCGGGCAGTGGGCGGTGCGAATAGCGAACCCGCACCGTCCGTGTCTCAGTACTTCTTCCGTGGGCTACGTGCCCGCACCGACTCCCGAGAGCCGAGCGGCAGGTAGATGTTCGGGTTGGCACCCGTCCTGCTGGTTGGCAGGCGGGTCTTCAGGGCATCCGTGCGGACGTCCTTCTTGCGGGGATACTTGCCGCTCTCGTCGGGCCACTGGTCGTCGCCCGGTCCGTGCTTGCAAATCCCACACCACCGAGCATCACCCAGCCCGTGGTCGCAGCCGTTCTCAGGCTCGCCTGAGTAGTGCTGCTCGGCAGGGGTGAACCTGCCCCGCGTGCCCTGACTGCGTGTGAGCACCGGCCCCTTGAGGACCGGTGCCCGACCCACCTGCTTGGCCGCCTCGACGGCTTCGGGTGGTGCTGCTGACCGGATGGTCTTGGCCATGTCTGGTTCCTTTCGTTGTGCCTTGCGGCAGTGGGCAGGATGCGTAGCGAGCGCACCTGCCCGTGTGTCAGTCGCCCTTGCGGACGACGTACACCGTGCTCAGCTTGGGGTCGGCGGGCTGCCAGGTGATGCCTGTCAGACGGTCGTTGTCGGCGTCGTACAGGCGCACCGGCTCCAGCGCTACGTAGCGCTTGTCCTGCTCGCGCCCCTCGGTGGTCAGTGTCATGTCGGTTCCTTTCGTTGTGCCCGGTCGGGCAGTGGACGGACGAGGAGCGAACCTCGCCGCCCCGCTTACGCACCGAGCGGCCACCCGAGCTTCGCCGGGTTCGGCTCGATGTCCGGCGAGTGCAGATCGCACAGGTCGAGGCCGTTGCAGGCTTCGACCGCCTGTGTGATGGCAGAGCACCCGCCCAAGATCGTGGCCTCGGCCTCGATCTTGAACTCTTGCATGCCGGTCCGCATCGGCCGCCCGGTTGCCCAGGTGAACGTGCGGTAGACACGCACGGTGTACGTGACGGTTTCCATGTGGTTCCTTTCGTGTGCCCATTCGGGCAGTGGGTGGGGCACCTGCGAAGGCACCCCACCCGACCAGGATCACGCCTGGCGCATCAGCGCCCAGTAGCGGTCGCCCTCGCCACCGGCGAGGAACATCTGCTCGATGACGGCCTTCTTGCCGCTCCCGACGATGCGTGCTGCGGTCGCCTTCTTGGCACCGCGAGTGAACACTGTCCACTCGTTGGCCTGCGCCCACTCGATCGCACCGGCGACGGTGCCGAAGCGCAGGTTGGTGTTGATGGTTTCCATGTTGGTTCCTTTCATTGCCCGGCCGTATTGCCGGAGTGGGCGGAGCCGGGTACGAGCCGACTCCGTCCTAGGTGCCGCTACTTGCGCCCCTTATGCCACCTCCGCCTGAGCGGGAGTGGCCAGAGCCTTGAGCAGCTTGGCCAGCGAGCGGTCGCTCAGGCCAGCTTCTTTCACCGCCACCGAGATGGCGTCGGCTCCGAAGGCGGGAGCCTTGCGCACTTGGCCGAGGCCAGGGCGCTTTTCGACCGGGATCAGGTGGGCATCGGAGCCGATGCGCACACCGTGGCGGTCAGCCGCATCCGTCACGTCCTTCGGAGTGTGCATGCCCAGTGCGAACTGGATCTCCTTCTTGGTCGGCTGCGGGGACAACATGCGTGCCTCCCAGCAGATCCGCTGGACTTCCGGGTCCAGGTGATCGGCTGCGTCGGCAGCGACGTACACGAATCCGTGGTCCTTGCGGTCCGGGTAGGAGCGCTTCGCCTTGCGGAGAACCTTGCGGTTCTCGGCCAGCTTGGCGAACTCCAGCAGGTTGGCAGGAGCCTCGGTCGCGGGGGCGTCGTGTGCAGTGGTCATGGCATTTCCTTTCGTTGTGCCAGCGTTGGTGCTGGTCGTGGATGGGGAGCGTGCGACCGCGCCCCACCCGTTAACGGTGGGCGGGGCACGCATGACCGCGCCCCGCCCCGAAAGGTGGAACCATTTGCGACCGCGCCGAGCTAGGCACATGCGATTCCCGAGAAGCCCCCCGTGGGCAGACACTCGGGTAACCGTTTGGCGGTTCCGGTCCCAACTACCCGGTCTAGGGCACCCCCTGTGGAGGCATGCGTGGTGGAAGCCCGGCCATCTAAATCCGGGGCCACGAACGCGGCTGGCAACTCGGCCCAACGCACCCCACCCGCCATCGCCGGGTGGCTATGCGCACCCCGCACTGGGCGGGGGCTGCGTCGAACAGCAACAACGGTACACCGCCGGTTGGCCAGTAGCACCATTGGCGTGTGTGCCATAGGGCACACGGGGGTAGACCCCTTACAAACACTGGTCCGGGATGCTTATGCTGGCTGAGCTGCTGTGATACCTGGAATAGCTCCACCAATCAGCACCAAGTAGACACCAGCTGAACGGCTCCACCACCCCGTTTACCGCTAGCGACTAGGTGTAAACAGGACTACCATCCATGCCATGTCCAAGCAGCTCACCAAAGGCAAGACCATCGGCCTGCAATTGCCGCTAGACCTCGACAAACACGTCCGCGAGCGTGCCGCTAGCGCTGGGTTGTCCCCAGGGCTGTGGATCACCAAACGGCTCAATGCGGTGCTCCGGGTCGAGCGCAACGTCCAGGGGGTTGGCGGCTTCCCGGCGGGGCAGCCGCTCTACCAGGTCCAGCAGTTAACGCCTAGGTCGCAGGAGACCCTGATGACCCCTGGCGAGCGATAATCCCGTAACAGTAAGCCCGAAATGGACACCTCTTACGGTAACGGCATCCCGCGATCGGCGTGTTACCGTAACGGCATGGCACGACCACTCACCAAGGGTCCACCGCTCAACCTTCGGCTCCCGATCGAGGTCG
>Ga0105252_10000986_pt1 | contig 14470 bp, 28 predicted proteins | sample EasRivMeERMZT100_FD_89675 | JGI IMG/M metagenome (GOLD analysis project Ga0105252, IMG submission 89675) | Soil microbial communities from meander-bound floodplain in the East River, Colorado, USA - East River MetaG ERMZT100 | ecosystem: Environmental > Terrestrial > Soil > Floodplain | place... | reverse complement strand
TGCGACTCGACAATGATTCTAGCTCCGGGTATTTCCTTTTTAATTCGTAAAGCGGCGTTTTTAGTATTATCACTAACACTTCTCTGGGGAATATAACTAAATGCCTGACGAAATAATTCGTCTCCGTGTCTTTCAAAAAATGTACGGACTGGTGCCCTTTTACTATCAACTCCATACGGTATAGCCGCCCGTAATTGACGGCGGTTTTTATCGAGCGCTTCAATAACACCATTTTGAAATACTCTTTTAATACTAGGTTGTTTAGCATGGAATATTTGTAATGCCATTTCTGCATCTGATTCTTTAATCTCTACAGGTATCTTATATTTTCTTGCTTGTGTATTGACTTCTATCATTGCACGTTTAGCTTTAGCACCTAAATGGCCTGCATGTCGTAATGTTTTGCCTAAGAAACGATTAGGATGTTCATAACCTAACTTTTTCTTAGACCAATCATCTTCAGTACCACCTACGAACCATGATGCTGTTAAGGCATGTAAGTCATGATTATCGAATAGAGATAAATCTTCATTAGCTAGTTTGAATATTACTCGTGCTTCTGCTTGCGAACTATCTATATTGATAAGACAATAACCTTTATCAGGTACATACATACTTCTAACATCTTGTCCTATATCACCATGTTTAGTCATGGTCTGAAATGCAGTACCTATTGATTTTTCTTTTTGCTTACCTGTTGTTGCATCTTTATAATGTAATGTAGGACGTATAGGTGCTTCTAGTAATCCTGTTGATGTTCTACCTGTATCTAAACATAGATAATAAGTAGACTTCATTTTACCATCATAATCAGGCAGGGCCATGAGATAGTTGCCTATTGTTTTTTCAACGCGCCGAGCATCTAATACGTTACTTATACCCTTCTTTTGATTATCTTTCTTAACTATATTATATAATGCAGTTAATACTTCTTCACCTGTACCTACTCTATCAGGACAATTAAGATGCTCGTATAGAAAATGTCTAACTTGTTTCCATGATTGACAATTAATATCTTGACCACCCGCTAAATAAAATCTATCGACTGCTAGTTGCTCAGACCATTTAATATATTTACGTAATAGAAATTCTCTTTTTTCCTCATCTACATAGAAACCTTCATTCTCTATACCCATGTATAAATCATGTAGCTTCATTATGTAGTTCTCATAATAATCTCGCATCTCTAACTTATCTATGTCAGGGTCCATAGCTAAATCTATTTCTTTTGTAACGCAAGAGTCACGTGAACAACCGATGAATAAATCTTGTATCGAACCTTCGTACATTCCTTCATTTTTATAGAACGGTTCAAGAGTATACGTGCTTGTATTGAAAGCGAGATTCTTTGGCAATTCAGGATTAATGGCAAAGGCTTTAAGCATGGTATCTGAACAAAGCCTTTTAATAATGAATCCAAGTCGCTTAATTTTATCTTGGTCATACTTAAAATTTTGACCTACTATTTCATTTTCTGCCAATAACTTAGCAGTAAGATACCACATTTGAGCAAGGTCACTACTAGGAATATTACTAATACCACTCGAATTCCATAAAGGAACAGTGGCACCTTCATTAGGATTAAAAGAAAAACCAATGCAAATAGGAATACCACTACCATCAGGATGAGCCTCTATATCTACTGCTGGCTTATCATTTTTCTTATTACGGTCTATGAAATCTTGTAATTGAGCAGATGACGTGCATACATATAAATTTCTTGATGGTAAATTTATTTCAGGAAATGTAGATTGTTCCTTACATCTTTTTAAGTCATGAACCATTACCTGTCTATTCCAATAACCACCACCACCATCGCCACCTTGATGTAAAAGAAATGCTGGATGGTATGTACCTATTACTTTCTTACCCATACCTAATAGTATAGAACCACGATAATCTTCTATTATACCCTCACCTGCTGGCTTGTATTTAGGCTTACCATCATCTTTATAACCTTTAATAGATTTAAGACCTGTCATTGCCCATAAAGCTGTGCCACCTAAACATATGACTAGATTAAGATTAGGTAATTGATATAACTCATTTCTTAATTCATTTATCTGTTTGTCCATGTCTATGTTAACTGACATAGTACGATTAAGAAATGGTATCTTCTTACCACTTTTACTATTAGGTGGTATCATGAACTTACAGGCATTAGTTAGCCAGCATTCATTACGATTAATACCAGCATCCTTAAGTAATCTATCTAATTCTCTACCACTAGGCCCGATGAAGGGTTTTAAACCAATTTCTTCTTCATATGACGGGCTTTCGCCTATTATAGCAATACGTGCATAAGCATTCCCCGAACCCGGAACATATATGTTCATTTGTTTTCAATAGGTTCGGTAATACCATCTCTACGCAATAATGCTTGTGATTCTTTAGTACAGCATACTCGTGCAAATATTTTATTACCGTCATCAAATATTTCTATTATATTTTGTAATCTATTTAAGCCCATTTCTAAATGACAAGTAACACAACATTGACCAGCAAAATCTTTACATGTTAATATCATAATTAATCACCTAATAGTTGACAACCTACCGCACGTCTACCCTTTTCTGTTTCAGTAAATTCAAATACTACTGATACTGCTGCATTCTTTGCAAGCATTAATTTTAAATCATGCCACTTCTCGAATAGTTCTGATTCATGCAGAAAATAATCTTTACCATCATCTCCTTTAATGAAACAGAAATTACGCATTACACCGTCTTTACTAGGAATTGAGTGAATTTTACCGTTCATTTGTTAGTCTCCTCTTTACGTGCTTTAATAGTATCTTTAGGTGGTATAGTTACATCTTGCTCATAAATAGAACCATCTGATAATGTCCATTTAATACGTACTGTTTCAGTTTCGTATACTGATATAGGACGTATGATTCTAAACATTACTTAGACCTCATCATTTTTAACGCACTGTTTCTACTTATACATTCATTAACTTCTGGAATGTCATGTATAGCTCTAGCAAGTTTTAAATTTTCTGCTGTTTGTCCTACTGATAGTTTTAACATGCGAGCTGTTTGTCTAATAGTCCAGTCATTATCATTAGTAATCATAGACAGATGAATAATCTCTAGTAATAGACATCTATTACGCCATCTTTTTTCAGATTTAAATTGTTTTATTATGTCTGGTATGTCTAATATAGATGGCATCATTCATATGTAACAGCAATGCATGGACGATTATGTGATTATTCTAAGGGTGCAATTAATCGTTGTAAATAAAGCGTGATAGTTACTAAATCTTCTTGTATCTGTTGTATTCTTAAATCTATTTCGTCTTTAGATATTGCTGATTGAATTTGATGTAAATTTCTCATTTTAATTTCTTCTAATCTATCCCAAATTTTAATTTTTTCCATACATCACCTATTAGTTATTAAAGGTGGGTACGGCCCTGCTAATTAATCTCGTAAGATACATAGCAGGACCGCACCCTATGTTAAAGATGACACAATTCGCCACTGAGAGGCATATTACTTATCATATAAGGTGATTGAATTTCCATGACCCTATATGAACACGATATTAGCGCTAGGTTATAGCTTACTAACGTCTATAACTTTAGCACGCTGTTATGATACGCATATAAACATATCATAACTATCGTGACAGTTACTTATTGTCTGCGTCATCCTCAACATCAGTTGCATTTTCATCTTCATCATCAGTTGCATCAATATCATTACCTGATGCATCATCTTCTTTAAAATCAATCTCAGGTGTTTTCTTAACTTCTTTTTCTTCAGGCATTTTATTTCCTTTGTTATCTACACTTATAAACGTATGATATATCCAATTATGGGGATTAGATGAGATTAATACCCATCTTGACATATTAACCTCACCTAATCATTACTAATTAAGCAGTTACACCTGATTCACGAGGCAAACGATACTTGTGATTGATACGATTAACCGTCCTGCCTTCAAACGGTGCATTTTCAATGAAAACATCCAGCTCTTTACCTACTGCATTGTTCTCATCAAATCTACTACCAGCTTTAACTTCTTGTCCAAGCGCCTTAAAGAAATCAGCCATAAAGCCAATAGCTTTAGAATTGAAATTCCAATATGGCGTGGGAACACCAGCAAAAGCATCGGAACCATTATCCGCATTAGAAATAATAGTACCTTCATACTTGTAATTCGTACTATCACCCTTAGCTGATACTGCTTTCTCCAATGAATCAATCTTTACACGATACCATGCTGGTTCAACAACTGTGCCGCGTTTAATATCACGGTCTGTAAATTCAATCATGATTTTTTACACCTTTTTGGTATTTTAGAAACGAGTGATAGGTTTTTGTTCTATCAATTTCTTGATAGCTGGTTGAATGAAATCCACATATAGTGGTCTGTTATTGAATACAATCTCCTTTGTTAATGGTAAACAAGTACGTGCAAAATCATCACCTGTATGTTGCGTTACACAAGCATATTCACCCTCCTTTGAAGTATCTATTGCGCCCTTCACATTGAAATGATAAACTTCTTCGCAATATGCAGGTATCTTTGCGCTGATAGCTTTACCACCTGTAACAATAATTCGGGCAAAATGTGTGTTTTGTGCTTTATCTTCAGGTGTACGCGTGCCAATAACGTGAGCAACAAATATAATGTTCACGTTAAAGAATAATTTAATATCTTCTAGTATAGCTGTAATTTCTGTAAATGCAGCTGCTTCTGCTTTATAATCTTCTAATCCATCAACTTCAATACCGCCTATTTTCTTACCCTTTTCAGAACCATCTACTCTAGTAGTACCAGCTTTTAATTCTCTAGTTTGCATGTTAATACTATCACCAGTTGATGTGATACTATCAAGTATTATATCATCATAAGGACAGTTAGTTTGTAAAGCTTTTAGCTTTGTTTCCATAGCCGCATAGTCTTTATAATTGTCATAATCAAGATTAACTAGATTCACACCCCATAATTTAGATGGCAATACAATACTACCCATTTTCTTATCTTGACTGAACCAGTATTGTCGCCGGGCTGCTTTAGGATTTCTATTTGATTCTGCTAATGCAAATGATAATGCTGCTGTTGACTTACGTGTTCCTACTTCACCTTTCAACATATAACTAAATGCATTAAGTTTAAAATCATTCATTGATGGTGACATGATTTATTTACTCCTATTACCTTCTTTAATTGCGGTATAGTTAAATCGTTACGGTGATTCCAGTTCTCTATATAACTTCTAATTGGATATATGACATTACTAAGAATCAAACTTAACATCTCCGTTATCATCTGTATTCGTTGGCGGTAATTCATTATAGTATCCTGTTTGAATTGTTGCCAATACCCAGTGAATGTCAAGTGAATGTTTTAGTGCCATACGACAACACATAATAAGTAATATAGGTATATAATCTTGACCGAGCAGTTCTTCTAAGAAAAATGTGGCATTAGCTACTTTATCTTCTACTTCTTGTTTAGTTGGATAATTATCTTCGCTCATGACTAATCTAATACTTCTACTTCATAAAAGTTGTATATAGGATTATCAACACTACTCTTTATAAATTGTTCCTGTCTACATTCCTTTATGTGATTTATGTATTCTTCTCTTGTAGCTACTCTTAAAATTTTAGTTATCACGAATTCATATTTGTTTTTCGGCGCATTAAATATATTAGCTGGGCCGACATAGTTAATTGGCATTTCGTGTTTAGTATATACAATCATATTAATCATCTCTACATTATTCAAATAATTAATCTTCATCATCAGGATTAGTAGGATCCCAACTTTCACCAACCTTATAATGCAACTGAATCATTCTTTCTCTATCATCAGGATTTGATTCACATATATCACGTCGATACATGCAACCATTATACTTATCGCAATAGGTATAACGTGGTGGATAATAACCTTGTTCACGTAGATTAATTAATGTCTTAGCATAATAACCTATTACACCAATCTGTTCAGCTAATTGCTGGTCAGTATAGTTAATCATTACACGCAAGAACTTTTCTTCAGGCTTTAATGACCTCTGCCATCCTATTTTATCTATGCATACCTTACGAGTTTTTGCAACGAGACACTGACCCATGAATTGATTGTTTAATTTTATTGTGTCTCGATTCATCTTCATTGATTTATGGTCAACAGGTAATATACCATCTTGAAATGTATCTACTATCCTATCTAATTTGGCTTTCCATAATACACGAACTTCTTCATCTTCATATACTACTTGGCCGTGCACTTTTTCTGATTCAATAGGAGTCCAGCTATCATTTTTCCATCTCTCGAAATATTGCTGCATTGTAGCAATAATCCATTGATAGCCAACAAACTTAACTTTACCCTGCTTATCTAATACGTTATCTTCAGGAACATTCTCTGCTATCTTATATGCTTCATCACCTGCTGCCATACCTATTTGTATAGCAACATTACGTGAATCACCATGTAGTAATGCTTTAGTATATTCTTCTAGAATCTTATGCACCACGATACCAGCTTCTAATGCATTGCTGTTACCATTAATAGGTATAAGATTTCTATTAAAACGTAAATCGAGATACCGCTCACAATTCATTAGAGCAGTTAAGACGGTTGCATCTAATATTACATTCTTTTTTTGAGTTATTATTTCGATACTCATTTTACATCTTTCAAATATCTTATGGCTGCTTCAAGAATTTCAATATTGTCTTTTGCATTACCTAACATAAAATTACATCTATTACATAATAAACCGCGAATAATATCTGTATTATGACAATGGTCTACTTGCAATACCTCTCTATAATCGCCACAGATATTACACAAACCATGTTGTTCCTCGTACATTCTATTATAATCTTCTAAATTTATTTTATATAATTTTTTTAATGCAGCACTTTTATTATTTTCATATGTCCTATTTTCTGTTTTTATTTTAGCTGCACATATTTTACATTTAGATGCCCTAGCTAAAAACCCAGTCATAAGAATACTGAAATTTTCTAAAATTTTTATTTCCCCACATTCACTACATTGTTTAGCAAGTTGGTCATCAATAATGAATGCTTCACTTGATTTTGGTGGCATTATGCATCACTCTTATTACCAATAACCTGATATGGAATATTCAAATTCTTTGCTTGCGTAATTACAGCTAATGATTTCTTAGAACCATAGATGTAATTATGGAAACAAAGAATTAGGTCTATATTAATTATATCGCTATCATTTCCTTCAGGTGATTCTGTTACATGCTTAGATTGCATACCTAATTGATTAGCTGCTACTTTACCTACTAAAGCTGCGCCTTGTTCTAATTTATGATACACGATATTATCTTTATTATGAGAGAATGGTTCTAATGCTAGACGTATGGTATCTAAATCATTCCAACGACGGTCTCCAATTACAAGAATATTCATTTTCTATAACCTATAACTGTATTTTTAGGAACAAATACTGATTCGTTTGATGCGTCAGGATAGAGAAATTCAACTTCAAGTATATGTCGGTTATTAGCCAAATCAATTAATACTTGTCTGAGATGATGTGGATTCCAACCAATATTCTCCATAGTTAATTCAGACATTAGTGCCTGTGCAGCTACCATCTTACGATGATTAACTTTAATAAGTATTGATTGTTCTAGTTCGGTTACTGTTTTATTCAATGAAACCACCTAACTTGTCGAATATCTTTTCTAATTCATCCCATTGCCATATTGCTGCTTTAGATACTTTTATATCTTTCTGCCATTCAATGTTTTTAGTTCTATTAGCTGCATCTCTAATGATTTGTCGTAATACATTTAAGTTTTTATTATTGCGGAATTTTTTATATGCCATATGAATTATTCAAATCTCGGTGTAGTCATGTATTCATTAATCTGTTGTGCTGTTTGCAATTCTACTTCTTTAATACAAGTCTTACACATTTGTAGTTCATGTTCACGTTTAGTAGTAGGAGGAAAATATTGACCATGACCTTTACAGATAAACCATTTATTCATTTGCTAGTCCTTTCATCTACTTTATTATTAAAACGATTAATCTTACCAATATGCCTTGCTCGCTTACCTCTTACTTTAGGTATACGTCTTCTAATAACACCGGTATTATCTGAATAGTAATTTTGAGTGAGCATTTTAAGTGGTCCATACGGACCTGCAACTATCTCAAACATTTTCATATAGAATCAACCCCCGCTATAGTTTCGAGTGATTGTGCTATTTTACTTAATTCATAATACTTTTCTAATGCTCTAAAGCCACATTCTTTATCTTTAGGATTAGATGAACCTTCAACACCTTGATGCTCTTTAAGAAACCGCCGAGCCTCTTGACGTAATATTTCAGATGCTTGTATTAATTGAATTTTCTGTTGTTCATCTAGCATGATACACATCTCACTTCTAATAGAACCAATACCACGCATGTGATTAAACCCATCAGCCATAATATGCTTACTCCTAATGGTTTATGTTTATCGAAACAAATTAACACTTCAAATAAACAAATTAGGTATGCAAGTCCATATAGATATATCATGCCGCCTTCTTCTTATTATGAGATGCCACAATAGATTGCACTAGTTCGGTAATGATACTACCTTCATTCCACTTAATATCATGTTCGGCTCTTGTAGAAGCACAAATAGAGCATGGTAACATATCATTATCAGCAAGGAATTCATGATTCATTACTTTACGGAATTGTATACGTTTTCTATGCACAATTCTATCTAAATGAGAATCAATGGAATCTTCAGCTTCTACATAGATTGCATTAATATGCTTAGACATCTGACCAATACGTTTAAATCTACCTTCTGCTTGTTCTTCATTAGCAGGATTCCATTGTCTTTCCATCATTATACAATCGCTGCCGGTCTGTAGATTTAATGCTTCACCTGATGCTAACGTAGATGCAATCATGAACGCACGTTTACTATTATTAAACTCATCCTGTATTCTAGTGCGTTCCATTGAATCATTCTTAGCTAATAAGACTAATAGCTTAGGTGCATCATCATATTCTTTAAATAGAGTTTTAAGCTGTTCCTCTACCATCGCCGCGCATTCTTTATGATGTAGAAAGATAACTAACTTCTTATCAGATTCTTCTAAAAACTTTTCAGCAGCTTCTATTGTAGCTGGAACCTTTGCAACACCTACAATCTGCCTCATACGCATGAGTGATTGCATTATCTTTGCATTATTCTTAAAGCTATTAGGGTCTTCACCACCTATAACAGCTTCATTATACATCTTAACTAAATTATTTACTTCAGATTGAAGCGCAAATTTAGCATGGTCAGGAACCTTACAATAGTATTTAGTTCTATTAGTCTTAGGTAATTGAGGCATTACTATTTCAGCTTCACGTCTAATACATATATGCTTAATGAATTCCTTAAATCTAGTAGGATTCTTAATACCACCTATTTTTGTCTTATTATTCTCAGTATAGGTGTCAACATGGATACGCTTGAAATCTTCAAACGAATAGAATTTCTTCGGGTCTAATATATTAAGTGCTACGAATAACTCAGTGCCTCTATTTTTCCAAGGTGTAGCAGATGTAGGTATTACTTTAGCATCAGTTAGTTTAATTAATTCTCTAACTGCTTGCGTTTGTGATGCATCAGGATTACTAATTGCCTGACATTCATCTAATATAATTGTCTTAATTCCTATCTCAACAAACTTATTTAGGTCAAACTTACGTAATGCAGCATAAGATATAATGTAACCTGATAGGCCAGGAATGAGAGCATCTTTAGCTGTATTAATTACTTGTGGAAAATGAGCTGGCCCGAGCCAGTTTACAAATTCTTTAAGATATTGATACTTCGGCCCAGCTTTACCTACTAATAGATAAGGCATTCTCTCTTTAGAATGATAGAATAATACAGGTAATGGCTGAACTGTTTTACCTAATCCAACATCATCAAATAATGCGAATCCTCTATTAAGAGCTAAACCTTTTTCTATAGCTTGCGAACCCTCTACTTGAAATGGATATAACTTAAATGCACCACAATTAACGCATTCAGTTGGTCTATCTATGTTAGTCCATTCGTGCTTACACTTTAAATCACCTTTACCTTGTGTTATAAATTCGCCATATGGTGTTGCTTTAGGTATAATCTTACGAATTACATGACCACAATTAAGCATTGTTAGCTGGACATCTTTTTCTATAATCTTTTCATCAGCTAACAATATGGTAGGCTTATTACAAATATTACAATTAGCTGGTTTACCTACTAATGATTTGAATAGGTGTCTATCATGTATCTTATTAGTGCATACATAATTACGAACTTTCTCAACAGTAACTATTTGTGCTATTTCTTTAGCTACTTTACCGCATGTAGGACATAAATCTTGCAGCTTATGAATGGTATGCTTAGGCTTTAACTCTTGAGTAGTAATAGTGGACTTAACATCTACCATCTCAAATGATACTTCTACAACATGACCGCTACGAATAGCATCTATAGCAGCAGCATCCAATCCAAATGATGCGCACGGACTAACATCTATACATCCAATTTCAGATGCTTTAGCTGCCCATATTGCATCATGCTGATGATTAGGTGTAAGAGCATGAGCTATTTCATGTAAAATAGTATCAGTTACTAATTTCTCATGATGTTGGTCTATGTGATGTGCATTCAGATAAATACACTTATGATTATAATCACATTTACCTAAGAAATTAGCGTTAATGTCTGTAACTAAACGAACACCATAATCAGATAGACCATGCTTGTCTAAAAGATTACGTGCTAATTTAGTTGCGTCATTTCTATTCATGATATAATTAACCCCTTGTATCTGCTCACGAATCTATTATTAATTAGCGTATGATTAGATTCGTGAGCAGTTATAAAATGTTAATTAAATATTATTTAACTTGTCTAGCATTATTATAGATAATTCTAAGCTGATTAAACTCCTGTTCAGTCCCATCCATTTTCTTATAAGTGTTCATATAATCTAACACTTCTCTAGTAGCTACTAACAAATCTTGTAAAGCTTCACGTCTAAGTTTAACAATTTCCTGAATTTCTTTAATCATATCATTCATTTAATGCTCCTATTCGGTCTATTACCCGTTGACTTGTCATGTTTACGACATAGAACACGTTTTGCAATTCGTGTCCTAAACTTTTTGCCGCATGGAATATTACCAGTTAGATACGGACATACTTTTCTAATCATTTAATAGGTCTCCATTTACTAAACCCTTGCATATTAGGCAAATATTTATCTGTTGCTTGAAAATTATTATCTAATTCAGCTACATGATAATCAACTACATCATCTGTAGTCTCAAATATCTGTAGAATAGATAGATAATATTCTCTAGTAGTTGAAAGAACTAATCTTTTCCAAGCACCTTTACGAATTACTGAGATTCTAATCATATATTATATGCCTTCCTTTATCTGTGATAACTGCTAATTACTTTTTTACAGGTAATGCATTAGGGTCATCATCATCTCTTTTAGATGATGTATCATTCTTAGTTATTTCTCTAATATCATTTAGCTGCCCCTTAAATGTTGCTCTAGCTTTACCTAAACATGCTTCACGTTCTTCGTGAGTTAATGCTTCCCATTGTATGATACCATCTTTACGAGGCGCGAACATCATTTTAGCGACACCTTCTATTACTTTTTCCTGCGCCGATTGTCTAGGATGTAATACTTTAATAGGTGGCTTAGCTGGCACATAATCAGCATACTTTAACTGTATTGCATCTCTTTCTTCCTTACGCAATTTAGCGCCTAACAAATTCAATGCAGTTTGTAATGCTGCATTCCTGTTACGTGTTTCATTACCTAATTCAATTACTTTAATTAATGCTTGCTGCATGTAGGACTGTCTAGCTTGTAATTGTTTAGCAAAGAATATCCATTTATTGTTATTCTCTGCTGGTATTGTATCATCAGCTAGAATCTTTTTCTCTAATGCGATAATATCTATTACTTCTGCATTAAAGAATTCATTCTGATTTTGTGGTAGGTCTACTAATGCGCTATAATCATTAGTGAACTGTATAGCAGGTGTATTATGTCTTTCATCTTCTAATCTTTTAATAGGTTCGGGTAATACTTTATTACCATTAACGTCATCAGCTCGTGTATCATTGATACCTGCGGCTTCTATCTCATCTGATTTGCAATTAGAACAAACGAGAATACCATTTACTACTTCAAGTATAGACCTATCTTCTGTCTTACCTGTTGTGCTGTTAGTAACCTGTTTAACTTCTGTTTTGCCGCAAACATCGCATTTACCCGATGCCAAGTGCGCGAGCATATTGCGCTTGCATACTCGACATACTATAGGATTTAATTCTAATGGCTGGAAATGGTGGCTTAACATCTATGCTCCTATGTTATACGTTAATGACTTAATAGGATGCTCTAATTTATCGAACCTAACTAATACATAATCTTAGGTCTACGTAGATTAGATTAGCCCTGATATAAATTAGAGCATCCTACTAAACCATTAAGGTTTAGCCTTTCAATATTTCTATAGCTATAATATTTTCTAGATTTATTTCTTCTTTTTCTAATGCTTGATTAATAGCAATATGTATATTGACTGCTTCCTGATATACATAATAGTTGCTGCCATCATAACTAATGAGTAATCTGTATCTGTTCATTATTCATCTCTCCAATCATACATCTTATCTTCATTCAATTCAGCTAATTCCATTTCAATTTCACGTTTAATTGCTGGCCTGCCTGCACGTTTAGCATATCGGCGAGTTAATACGATACGATTAACTCTACCATGTGTATTTGCGTGGTCATGTGATTCAATACGGCCGAAGCGGTTACCACAGCAATCAAACGAGCAACATGCTGGAATCTTCGTTTTGTTAGACGTGTTGAAATCAGTAATCATTTACTAGCCTCTGCTTTCCTTTGAATATCAGCAAGATATTCATCAATGTTAAAATCTTTAATTACTTCATTATCCTTCTGCGTTATGCCTTTAGCGCAATTATAACACTCAGGCATTTCCATAAGCATAGCACGTTCATCTAATACAAATTCATTACCACAACCCCAACATATACTCATTTTACCTATAACCATGTTCTCGTAATGTTTAGGCATATGATGGCTACATGTAGGTAGACCACAAGACCATACCTTAACATTATTAACTTCTACTTTACGATACTTGTGTGTATGTCGTTTTGCCTTAGTGCTGCTCATATTGTTCTGCTTTCATCATATAATTGCTTTGCGGCTTTTATGAAATCACTAAATTCATATTCATTAAAGTTTGATTGCTTTTCAGCTTGTCTTATTAATTTATGCACTAACTTGTGATGGCCTTTGCATAAGTTGACTACATTTTCTTTAGTGTATTTGCCACCATATTTGAGGCCCGGTCTGATTCTATGTTTCTCAGTTATAGGCCAATTACATATAATGCATGGCCCTTCATCTAATTTATGCTTGTCTGTATATATTCCCATACATGTAAACCGCCCCAAGGCCCGGTTCAGACCCCTCTCTGAGAGGGAGGGAGTCTGACTGTCCCTAGTATAGCACGCCTAGGCCGACCTGTCAAGCCCCTCAAGACTTGTGCCAAGTCGGTTTTACATTTTATTTATTTAATTATTTATAAATATATAAAAAAAAATGTAGAACCAAAACCGAACCGAACCGAGCTATCGAGCAAATGCGATGCGCTCCGTATGCCCATATCGACTACTCACTCAGACTCTCTCACACACTCTTCTGAACATTCATCCGAAAGTATGTATGTATCTGCTAAGTATTCGTTTATAAGTAGACACACAAATAGGCTGTAAGATACATGATATACTCATGCTATCCTACAGCCTATCAATCTATCTACTTACTTACGCTACTTGCTTCTGCTTCAGGACTGCGCTCATCATGTCTTTCTGTTCCTGTGGAATGTCAAGCTTTTCAACGTCACGAATCATACGAGCCAATACAACTTTCGGATCATTCGGGTCTGGCTTGCTAATTCCAGCCGCTTCCAATGCTTCCGTCATTGCTTTCTGACGTGCATTCGCTTTCAACTGATTATTGCGGAATTGCAAAACATCGTCGTTTGATGGCACATCGTTCTTTGCCTGCATATCTTCGTATTTCTCATATGCTTCAAATGTGCCAGTAAACTTTACTGGAGTTGTTAGCTTTTCTCCATATGCATTTTCCACGACGCCTGAGAATGTTTCTGTTTTCATTGTCTTATGCTCCTACATGTTCGGCCCTTGCGGGATTGCTTAGGCCGTATCGACTCAACTAAAGATAGTATAGCAGTCAGCCGCTAATCTGTCAATAGCTAATCGACCTATTCGACTGACAAAGATTGTCCGGCCCTTGTCAGTCGATACGTCGGTTAGCTATCCTGATTATTCAACATACGTGCAATCTCTAATGCATGTGCCGAAAAGTTGTA
>Ga0105252_10000979_pt1 | contig 14517 bp, 14 predicted proteins | sample EasRivMeERMZT100_FD_89675 | JGI IMG/M metagenome (GOLD analysis project Ga0105252, IMG submission 89675) | Soil microbial communities from meander-bound floodplain in the East River, Colorado, USA - East River MetaG ERMZT100 | ecosystem: Environmental > Terrestrial > Soil > Floodplain | place... | reverse complement strand
GTGCCGCCGCTAAACGCGGCCGGGTACCGCACGATCGTGATCGAGCCCCTCGGCGTCGGCTCCTCGTCGCGGCCCGAGCGCGCCGACTACTCGCTGACGGCGCAGGCCAACCGCATCGCGCTGGTGCTCGATTCTCTGGACGTGGACAGCGCGGTCGTGGTAGCGCACGCGCTCGGCGCCGCAATGGGGCTGCGGCTCGCCTACCGGCGCCCCGATCTGGTGCGCGGGCTCGTCTCGCTCGATGGCGGGCCGAGCGAGACGGCTGTGACGCCGACGTTCAAGCGGATGGTGCGGCTCTTCCCCTGGATCAAGCTGCTCGGCGGCGTGGGGCAGGTCCGCAAGAAAACCCGCGAGAGCATGATCAAATCCTCAGGCGATACGACGTGGGTGACGGACGAGGTGGTGGCGGAGTACACGGCGGGCGTGGCGCGCGATCTCGACGGGACGCTCAAGGCGTATCTCGCGATGGCGGCGGCGCGAGAGCCGGAACGCCTGGCGCCGCATCTCGCCGAGGTCCCGTGTCCGGTGCGGCTCATCGTCGGCGCGGCGCCGCACCCCGCAAGCGTGAACGCGGCCGACGTGGCGCTGCTCCAGGGGAGTCTACGCGCGTTCGCGCTCGACTCGATCCCGGGCGCCGGTCATTATCTGCACGAAGAGCGACCCGATGTGGTGGTGGAGGCGGTCGTGCGGCTGGAGGGCGCCCTAACGGCGCTTCGTGCGGCCGCGCTCCGCAACTAGCTCTCCCAGACGATCCCATATTTCCGGCCGGATGTTGTCGGCGAGCTCCTTGCTGTGTTTCGCCAGCATGGTGCTGATGTCGGTTGTGTCGAGACCCGCCATGCGCGCTTCCGCCAGCACGTTCTCGAAGTGGATGCGGGCTTCCTGGATCATGGGGCCCAGGGGACCGGGCCCGCTGACGCGCTCGCCGACGGCCAGCGCCAGGAGGTAGAGGTCGCGCGCCCCATCCAGGCGCCGGCCGAGGTACTCGTGTGCGCTCATAGAGTGGATAATAGTCGCGTTTCGCGCACGCGAAACGCCCGCATCGCGAACGCGCTCGCGCAGTTAACTAATCAAGTGAATTAACCCCTATTTGGTGGCCATGACTTGACAAGGGTAGTACAGTCGGGTAGGTTGGTCCCGTTGAGTAGTGTTCGCAGTGAAAAGTGTTGTTGCAGTTGCAGAGAGTTGTCTGCAGAGGAGATTGTCCAATGTATGCTCGTAATGTGACGCTGAACCTGAAGGCCAATTCCCAGTCCGAGTTTAGCCGGATGTTGGAGACGGACGTCCTCCCCGTGCTGCGCAAGCAGGACGGCTTTAAGGACGAGATCACATTCGTGGCGCCGAATGGCACGGATGCGCTCGCCATAACGTTGTGGGAAAAGCGCGAGAATTCTGAAGCGTTTGCTCGCGATGCGTATCCCGGCGTGCTCGCCGGCCTGGCGACCGTCATCGAAGGGACGCCTCGCATCGAGACGTACGAGGTGAAGAACTCGACGTTCCACAAGATCGCATCGAAGAACTAGTCGAGTGAAGCAGTAGTACGCAGGCGAAGCCGGGGAGCAAAGCTCTCCGGCTTTTGTTTTTATCCGAGAGTCTGACCGCTAGGGTGCGTCGTCTAAGACGCGTCCGAAGAACTCCGGTAGGTCGATCGCGAGCGGCTCCAATCCCGGCTCGGGAACCCATTCGAGGCGATCCGCGAGTATCTCGGGCCGCTCGTCAGCGGGTCGCCAGCGCTCGACGAGCCGAGCCTCGAGGTCCACGATCCAAAACTCTACGCCGGCGCGCTGAAAGAGCCGGCGCTTGACGGTGCGGTCGGCGCGCGCCGTGGATGGTGAGAGCACTTCGATCGCGAGCAGCAGGCGCTCGATGTCGGCCCAGTCGCGCGGCCGGCGCCCGGCGACGAGGCCCACCACGAAGGCATCGGGTTGCACAAGCGCACCGGGTTCCGGGGTCAGATCAGCTGGCGATATGGCCGCATGGCCTGCCTTGGTTCGCCGGAGGTAGTCGCCCAGTGCCCCGACCAAGAGCACGACGGCCTCTTGATGGTTGAAACGCGGCGCTGGGGTCACCAGCAGTTCGCCCGCGATGACTTCGTAGCGGCGGCCGTCGGCTGGGAGCGCCCGCACCTCGTCAGGGGTCCAGTAATGCGCGGTCTGCAGCATGCCCATAGTCTGCTCGGCTCGGCGCGAGGAATGCAAGGGGACACCGCCGACGATGAGGCACCTCGTGCGCATGACTACCATCTAATCGTCGCGGGCTGGAGCAAAAGCCCGCAGCGTGCAGATTAGCGCCATGACTCTCGCCGAGCGCCTGCGCGGATTCGGACCACTCGGCATACTCGCGTTTGTCGTCATCTTCGCGGGTAATCTGCTGTTCATCCCCCTCAGCGCCCTGCTCGTCCTCGCGTGGGCCAAGCTGTCCGACACGCCGTGGAGCGAGCTCGGGTTTGTTCGCCCGCCCCCAGGGCGCTGGCCGCGCACGGTGGCGATCGGCCTCGCGCTCGGCGTCGTGCTCAAGCTCGTGATGAAGGCGATCGTCATGCCGCTGCTCGACGCGCCGACGACGAATGCCGCCTACCAGCATCTCGTCGGCAACACCGCCGCGCTCCCCGTCGTGCTGTATCTGGTGATTGTGGGCGCGGGCTTTGGAGAGGAGACAGTGTTCCGCGGCTACCTGTTCGAGCGCCTCGGCAAGCTGCTCCGGCCCGGAACCTCGTCCCAGGCGCTGATCGTCGTGCTCACGGCGCTATTCTTTGGCCTCGTGCACTACCCGGACCAGGGATGGCCCGGTGTGCAGCAGGCGATAATCGTGGGTCTCGTCTTCGGGACGATCTACGCGAAGACGGGGCGGATCTGGATGCTGATGGTCGCGCACGCGGCGTTCGATCTGACGGCGGTGGCGATCATCTATTGGGGTCTGGAACGCGCGGTGGCGCAGCTGTTTTTTACCTAGGAGTGATCATGCGACGCGCGACGCTGGTGCTTTCGGGCGGCGGGACCAAGGGCGCCTTTCAGGTCGGGGCCGAGCAGGTGCTGCGCGAGGAAGGCGGCTTCGAGTGGGAGCGCATCTTCGGTGTCTCTGTCGGCGCGCTCAACGGCGCCCTGCTGGCCCAGGGCGAGTATCAGCGGCTGCTCGACGTCTGGCGCACGATTCGGCAGGAGGACGTGTACCGGAAAGTGTGGTGGCCGGTCATCGCGTGGCGGCTTGCAGTATTAAGGAAGACGGGCATCTACGACGCCGGCGCGCTCCGCAAGACGATCGAAAAGCACGTGGCGGGGCGACCGTTCCGGATTCCGCTGTATGTCGGCCGCGTATCCCTGACCTCGGGCGCGTACGAAATCGTGAGCAGCGATGTGCCCGCGCCCGACATGCTCGATGCCATCTGGCACAGTGCCACCATGCCGGTCATTTGGGAGCCGAGCGGCAAGGGCGCGTGGGTGGACGGCGGCCTGCGCAACGTGACGCCGCTGAGCGACGCGCTCGATCTCGATCCCACCGCGCTCATGGTGATCAATTGCAGTCCCGATCAGCCCGAGCCCGCCGAGCCGCCGAAGGACATCATCGCGGCCGCCAAGCGCGCGCTCAACGACATCGCGATCAACGAGATCATGGTCGACGATGTGCGCCAGTTCGTGCGCCTCAACCAGCTGGTGCGGCAGGCACGGAAAAAAGGCTTTACGCTCGAGAGCGAGGCCGGGAAACCGTACCACGACTACGACATCGCCGTGATTCGCCCCCGCATGCCGCTCGGCGACACGCTCGACTTCTCACGCGAGGTGCTCGAGCAGCGCCTCGAGGCTGGGAGAGCGGCCGCGCGCGAGTTTCTCGCCGCTCCCCCGTCACCCCGGGAGGATTGATCTGATGAAAAGCCTGATTCTGCTGTTGTGCTTCATGATGCTGTCGCAGCGTGCATTCGCGCAGACGCCGAGCGACACGCTGCGCCAGCTCGACAGCGCGTGGGCGCGGTCCTATGCGACGAACGACACGGTGCTCGCGGGCAAGCTGTTCGACGACAGTCTGATCGTGACGAGCGGCAATGGCCGGCTCAAGAACAAGAAGGGTGAGCTGGCCGACGTCGGACCGAGCCCCGGATTTCAGATCCACTATTTCCGCACGAGCGATGTCGTGACTCGGCCCTATGGCGGCGCCGGCGTGGTGATTGGCCTGGCGGAGTGGTCGTGGACGTACAACGGCAAGACGACGCTCACGCGGCGGCGCTACACCGCGGTGTATGCGCGCGGCGGGCCGCTCGGGTGGAGGATGGTGTCGCTGCATATCGGGCCCGCGCCGGAGCAGTAGTAGCGCGCGTGAAGCCTTCGGGTTAACCCGGGGTTAATCCCCTGCTCAGGTGAGTAGCTAATTATGAAAGGTGATGGTTCAGTTCGCCCCAAGGGGCGACGTTGCGACAGTTGGTACAGTCCACGAAGCGAATGGCTCACAGAAACAAGGAGGGTCGTTATGTTCGCTCGCAACGTTACCCTGCACCTGAAGGCCGATAAGGCCTCCGAATTCACCCGCACACTCGAGACGGACGTGCTCCCGATGCTGCGCAAGCAGGCCGGGTTCAAGGATGAGATCACGTTCCTCGCGACCGACAAGGACGAAGCGATCGCGATCAGTTTGTGGGACAAGAAGGAGAGTGCCGAGGCCTACAGCCGCGAGACGTACCCCGCGGTGTTGCAGAAGCTGCAGCAGGTGGTCGAGGGGACGCCGCAGGTCGAGAGCTATGAAGTGGCGAATTCGACGTTCCACAAGATCAGCGGACAGGGGCAGAGTCAGAGCTTCAATCAGCCAGCAGCACGTTAAGCTAAGCGAAGCGGACACGAACCAGGGGGCGGCATGGGCCGCTCCCTGGTTTTCTGGCTTCAGCCCTTACTATGGTGCGTCGTCTAAGACGCGTCCGAAGAACTCCCCGGCAGCGCGTGTAGACAGTTGATCCAGCGTGAGCTCAACTCGGCTTCAGCGACCCCCGCCCGTCCGAATGAGTGGAATAGCACCGAGGCCGAAATCCACTCCGATCTGGGCGATGAGCGGGCCCGTGTCCGGACCGCGCTCGTCCGCCCCGCGGCCCAAAGCGGCAGTGAGAAGAATGTCAGTCGACACCCGGTACTCGACCGCGGCGGTGAGCCGGTCGCTCGGGCGCGAACTTCCGGCGCTCGTGATGCTGCGGTACACATACTCCCCCGACAGCGTGAGGTCTTCCTTGTCGAGCACGAGGCGCCCGCCCAGGTCGAGAAAGTCCTGTCGTGGAGCCACGCGATCGTCACGAGTCAGCCGAACGACCGCGAGCAGATCGGCGTTCGGCTTGGAGAGCCGGTAGCCGGTCGTCACCCAGAGTCCGACCCGTGAGACTTTGCCGTTGCTCGCAATATCGCCCTGGAAATCCATCGCCCCTGCGGCGGCGCCTTCGATCGTCCACCCGGTGCGCTCGGTGCGCAACGCCCGTTGCAGCCTCAGATTGACCGGGCGCATCTCCGCCCGCAACGAATCCTCGATCGCCTGATCATCCGTCTCCAGAATCTTGCGCTGGATTTGCAGGATCGTATCGCGGAGCGGACGCAGCCACGAAAGATCGCGGCTGGACACGTACGCCGTGCGGACCCCGAAGGCGAGGACCGTCCCGGTGTCCGGTTTGGGGATGTTGGTTGTCGCGACCGATAGCGAAAGGGTCTGAATAATGCTCTGCCAGAACGCAGGGGCTGCGTATTGCTCGAACGTGAGTGTGCGATGTCGAGTCAGCCAGTACGGCGCGATCTCGAGGGCGTAGCGTTTGGGTGGGAAGTCTTCGTCCTGCAGCGCCGACACGAGCGACATGACGAGGCGTTGGGGTGTACTGGGCCGCGCGATGGCGGTTGGCGCCGCGTCGATCAGCACGAAGGCCGGGGAGGCGGGGGCTCTGAAAGCCCGCAGTGTGTCGACTTGCGCGCTCAGCCGGCTGGCGCCGCACAGAAGAACGAGCGCGATGAAACGGCGCACGTTCAAGACTTCAAGGAGAAGCTCGCACGATAGACCACGGAGCCACCTTCTTCGTCTGCCGTTCCGTCGAGATTGAAGACTTTGTCGGCTTTGCCGCCCTGTAGCTCGTAGCTGACGCTCGTGTGGTTGGTGTTGTCGTTGACGTCCGCGACGACGGTCTTGATGAAGAGAACCTGACCCGCGAGATCCGGGCCCTGTCCAATCTCCAGTACGTCGATTTCGCCAATATCCAATTGTGTCTCACCGAGCCGGACGACGCTGGTGCCCAGTTGGCCCTCGCCAATCTTGATGGTGAGAACGACCGCTCCAGTGTCTACGGGATAGTCGGTCTTGAGCGTGGTGAGCATCGGTCATAGCCTATGCTCGTCCCGCGGTCGCGCTAGGACAATTTGAGTGGCCCAGGAAGCGCTCAACGTTGCGACGATTGGGGCGCCTTCCCCCGCCCAACTGTTAGTGCCGGCTCTTTCGTAGCTCGGCGAGCAGGCGCTGCTGCACCCACTGCGACCCGCGCGCGCGCACAACCTCCCAGCGCACGCCGGTCACCTCGCGCACCAGACGGTAACAGGCGCTGGGGTGACGCCGTGAACGGAATGCCAACCAACAGAGCGACACTCCGCTTTGCTCCGCCGCCACCACCCATGACAAGACGGTCGCCCAACCAGCGAGTCGGTGCAGCGCAGGCATACCCTCGCGTTTGAGAAGCCGTGCCAGGGTAAACCGATTCTTGAGGCCGAGCGTCCGCGCAACCGCATCCGCGGATCCGATCGATCCCTCGGCAAGGCACACGGCTTCCACTATGGCGCGTGACGGGAGCGTCAAACCGGGGCGGAGCGTCCGAATCGCGTTCAGTGGTTGCGAAAGCATAGAACGCCTGGCGCGTGTAGGTCGTAATCATGTTGTCGCTTTCTGCAACCGGCAAGTCGCGTGCTCAAAGTGTTCCAATCGCCGCAGGTCCTTCTACGCGGCCACGGCCTGCTCAATGTGTCATAGCAGAAGACACTGCTCAGTCGCCAACATGAAACGCTTGTCAGCCTTCGAGCCCGACAGCTCGCCGTTTCCGCCTTCCGATCGGCCCTTGAGCACGATCGGACGGAAAGCGAAGCCGATCCGTGTCCTCTCCTTCGCGGGAAGCGGGTTCGATGCGGCCATGCAGCTCGGCGTGGTCCATGCGCTGCTCGTGAGCCGCGCGCGGGCACCCGACGTCGTGATCGGCGCGTCCGTGGGTGCCGTCTCCGCCGTTGCGCTCGCTGAGGTGCTGCAAGCGAGCGATGTCGATAACCCGGGGCCGCGCGTCGCGCGGTTCCGGGAGCTGTTCGAGGCGTATCGACGGGCACCCGGCGAGATCCTTCATGCGCTCGCCCCTGATCCGGTCCAGGTCGATACGCAGCGTCCGCTCGAAACCCTCCAACTGCCTGTTCACCACGAGCGCGAGCGCGCTGGACGGCGAAGAGCCGTAGCGTCGCGCGCCGGCTTGATCAATCTCTACAACACGCTGCTCAACGTTCGCATCACCGTCGGCACGATCGCGCGTGGCGTTCGGTGTTGGCTCGGCATTCAGGGCGCGAAGGAAATCAGGAATCGCGTCCAGCGCGCCGGCGTGTTGACCGCCGAGTGGTTCCGAGTGTGGATCCTGGTGGGAACGAATCTGCACGCCGCGGCCACGTTCTTTCAGCCGTTTCTCCGTGCCGCAATCCCCGGCGAGCGCCGCGATCAAGGGGCTTCAGCGGCGGAGCTCATCTTTGCTGCTTCGGCGTGGCGCGGAATGTGGCAGCGCCTGAAACAGGCTTTCTGGACCCTCGTGCTGATCGAGGCCTGGCTATTCATCTCGGCACTCGCCGTCGCGGCGATCACCGTGGTCAGCTACACAATGCTCAGCCGGATGGGCTTGTCCCCATCCGTGCCATTCGCCTTCGTCATCGGCGTCTCAGGCCTGACGCTCGCGTTCATCGTGCTGACCCGGGCCAAGCGGTGGCGCCTCGTGCTGCCCGTCCTCGTTGGCATCGCCTCGGTCCTCGTGCTGATGCTGGTGTGGGGGGCGGTGTTTGCCGTTGTGCTGGCCTTGCCGCTCCTTCTGGATGCGGGCTACGGCGCGCTCGCGGCTCAGACTGCGTTCCGGTGGCCGTGGCGCTACGGCACGGCGTATTGGATCACTGTGCCTTCGGTTTTCCTCTTCATCGCCGTCGTGACGGGGTTGGGGTTGTGGTTTCGCTGGCGCGACCTCGGCCGCCGCATTCTCGCCCTCTACGATCTGGATGCAGGGTTACTCGATCCCGATGCCCTCCGGCAGTTCCTGGTGCGCGTGTTCGATCCGGACCGGTACAACGTGGCCAATCCCGCCTATGTCATCGACCGGGCGCTGGAGGACGACAACTCGCCGCATGGCGGGCCGATCGACGCGAAGCTGATCGGTGAATACGCCTACAAGGACTTGGAGGGACCGTCGCGCCGCATCTATCAAGCGAAACCGAACGCTTCCCCCGCCGGGTCGGCCACACCGCCATCGCCGATTCACGTCGCGGTCGCGGTCGCTGATGTGGCGTCGGGTAAACTGACCACCGTCCCACCGTACATCCACGTCGTGACGGCACTGCTCGCCGCCCTCGCCAAGCCTCCGTTCTTCCCGGCGGTCAGTTGTTTTGGGCGGCTGCTGGTGGATGCGACGGCGTTGACCTACGAGCCGACGCAGGCCGTGCTCGCGCTACTGCGCGAGGCGGGCGTCGAACCGGAAGCGTCCGTGGTACACCTGTACACCGTGGCGCCCTTTCCTTTCGGCCAGCCGGAGCTTGGGCGCGAGTTGGATGAGAACAGCGAGCCACGTCGCTACACGCGGCTGCTCGACGTCGTGCGCCGTGTCCTGCTGCTGCGCCGCTTCCGCGACGCGACGCTGGAGCGTCGCCTGACCGAGCTTCATACGCGCGCCATGCCGCTGGACGACAAAGTCTTCTTCGAGGCCGGGGGTGGTCGCCGATTCCTGCGGGTCTGGGTCTACCCGATCGAACCCGAGCGACCGCTTACCGTCACGTATCTGACGATGCAGGCCAATACAGAGGAGGAGCGCCGTCGAACGATGGCACAGACCGTCGCCGACGGGTGCCGGGCGGCGCTCGAGATGATGATTCAGTCCGCGCTCGACGCCGAAGTGAAGAACAAACCCGACACCAACGGGATTCTGTTGTGTCGCCATGTCCTCGCCCGCCACCTCGCGGAGCAACAGGTGGCGTTCTCGCGTCTGCCAGGGAGCGCTCCAGTACCGGACGAGGCCACCTCGGATGCCGGACCGGGTATTGCGGAAGTCTGCGAGCATTGCGTCCTCTTCCGAAACCGGAAGGAGAACGAACGAGTCCCACGCTCGCTCCTGGTCCGTTCCATCGCGGCGCCCGTCTGGCCCGCGCGCCAAGCCCCCGTGGAAAAGTGGATTGAGCCTTCGCACGTGTCGATGCCAAGCGAGAAGGAGCAAGAAAGGCGTCAGGGGTTGCACAAAACATGGCACGGGCGTTGGCCGCGGCCGCGCGACGGCGTGCCCGTTGACGATCGCTCCACCGTCAGCCTGCTCTTCAGCGGCGGCGTGTTTCGCGGCGTGTTCCAGATCGGCGTGCTCAACGCGATCAGCGAGGCGTCGTTGCGCCCGGACATCGTCGCCGGCGCTTCCGTCGGATCGATCACATCGGCTATGGCGGCCCGCGCTTTCGTCACCCCAGGCCTGGAGGGCCGCGACGCGCTGCCACCGCGTCGGGCCTTCATCCGGCAGCTCGCCGCCGCATACCTCGCGATCGATCGGCTGATTCTCACCGACCGATTCGCCGACTTCGTGCGCGGCTTCACCGTGCGGGCCGCGCGGGCAACGTTTTCGATCCGCGAAGCGGACCGGGTGATGCGGCGCTTCGACTCCGCAAACCCGTGGACATTCAGCCGCGAGCTGCGCCAGGTCGTGGAGGCGTTCCGTCGCCAGCAACTCGGAACCGGCATGCGGTTGTTGGAAGACTACTTCCAGGAGCTGCTCAGCCGCGCCGGTGTGGGCCAGGAGGTGCTGGGCGCGGAGCCGCTCGAGCGGCTGATCAACGACTACGTGCTCGAGGGGTTGGCGTCTGAGGGCATGCGACCAGCCCACGTCACGTTTCAGCAGCTGCTGATGAGCGGCACCTTCTTCTTCGCGACGGCGACCAATTTGAGCGCCGGCCGGCTCGACGCATTAGGTGCCGACCAACTGGACACCGAGGGGTCCACGCTGAACCTGTTGCAGGCGCTGCTCGCCAGCAGCGCGTTCCCCGGCGTGTTCAGGCGACGCTGGTCGTGGGAGGTGGAATCGGGGACCGGGCGCCCGGAGGAGTACGCGGATGGCGGCGTCATGGACAACCTGCCGCTCGACGCCGTCGCCCACTTCCTCGATCGCGCCGGCGGTATCGGGCTCATCAACCGGCGGCCCCCGGTGCCGCATCTCATTCTGTCCGCATCGCTCGAGACCGCGCCGCAGGAAATACGGGACCCGGATGTGCTGGCCGGTCTCTGCGACAACTGGTTGCGCCTGCGCTCTCGTACCGGCGAGCTGGCCTACAATCGCAAGCTCGATCTGTTCGAGCGCACACAAGAGAATCTCCGGCTCATCATGGAGGCTCGGGGCGCCAGCGTGGATCCCAAGACGATGTGGACGCCACTCGACCTCGAGGTTCTCACCGTGATTCCGCGCTGGCTCTGCGGTACGATGGCCTTTCACCCGATGCTCGGCTTCCGCCGTCACACAGAGGCGGAAAGCATCGCGCATGGCTGCGCCTCGACGCTGCTGGCGCTGGGGAGACGAGTGGGGGGATCGACTGCAGCGCTCAAGGCGCAGGCGTGGGGCATGGACCTCAATGCGCTCCCGAGCGCCGAGCAGTCGAACGCGCTTGACCCCTTCACACCGCTGCAGTCGCTGTCCAAGAAACAGACGGGCCACTGCTGGTTCAGGCCCGGGGCGCTGTGCCCGTTCAGCTATCAAGGGCAGGGAAAATCGGCAAACGGAAACAATGCGAGGACCGTCAAGGAGCTGGAGCAGATCTACCAGTTGTGCAAGGAGCCGAAAACGCATCAACCCAGATAAGCGAGGATCCCCATGGCGTCGTTACTCGAGGTGCTTGTCACGTTCGTCGGGGCAATGCTGGTGCTGGCGCTGGCCGCCCAGAGCCTGCAGGAAATCATCAAGGCGAGCGTCGGGATCAAAGGCGGCGCGCGCCAAACGGCGTTGGAGCGGCTCGTCATGCAATCGGCCCTGGGCGCAGGTCTCAACAAGCCGGATGGCGACGACATCAACAAGTATCTGATCGACCGGTTACGCGCGCTGGGTCAAAAAGGGATCTGGAAAACCAATCTGCGGCTCGACGTGGTCGATGCCGACAAGCTGCGGGATCTGATTCTGGAGCTGCACCCGAAGGACGTGCGGGGACTCGACGGGGGAGATGCGGGCAAGGGCAAGGCGATGCTGGCGGACGTCGCCGAGCGGGCGCACAAGTGGTTCCCACTGTCGCTCGATCCCGTCGCCGACCGTCACGAACGCCGCATGAAGATCGGGGCGATCCTCGCCGGGGCCGCGGTCGTGTTGGCGGTGAATGCGGACGCGTTCTGGATCCTGGATCACGCGCGCAACGATCCCGCATTCCGCACCGCCGTGGCGACGCAGGTGGACTCGCTCGGCGCCGACGCGCGAGTGGTGGAGGCGATCGACGACACTTTACAGACGGATACGACACTCACCAACACGCAGTTCGAGGCGCTGCTGTCGAGGCGCGACAGCGCGGCTACGCGCCGCGACGCACGGGCGCTCGCGGCGCTCACGGGAGAGGGAGCGCTCTTTCCCGGTTATACCGGGTGGCAGTTCAGCCGCAGGTGGCTCTTGGGAATTCTGATCTCGGTGCTGCTGGTCGGACTGGGTGCACCGTTCTGGCACGACCTGCTCGCGAGTGTCATGGGAATGAAGGAACGAGTGCGCGCCAAGGCCAAAGAGGCGGTGAAAGACGCCGAGAAGGCGGCCGAGAAGGCGGATAACGTGGCGTAATCAGGGGAGGGGCCAGGTCGGTGCGCGGCCCCGCTCGAGAACGTTCTCGCGCGCGTCGGGGAGTCCGGCGAAGAAATCGAGTCGCTCCGCGGCATTGCGCCCCGACAGTCGTTCGACCGAATCGACCGAGACGAGATAGTCGAGCGCCGGCCTGGCAAACGGTGCCTGTTGATTCGGCATGATGAACGCGAACATCTCTTGATTGTGGTCGGCGTGCTCACACAGCACGATCTTGAAATAGTGTGTGGGCACGGCCACGCGATTGCGTCCGATGAACTTATCGGGTGCGACCGCGGCGTTGCCGGCGGCGTTCAGATAGAGGGGTCCGGTAAAGACCCAGATCGTCCCGTGGTCGCGGGCGATCCGGCGGATCTGGTCCTCGAGCCGCCGCCAGATGACGCGGTTCAAGTTGGGGCGTTGCGGGGCCATGTTGGACATGAGAAAAGTCTCGTACATCGCGCGCGCCCCGCGGTGGAAATCTCCCGCCGGCGCCATGTGGCCCATGTCGTAGCCCGTGTGCTCGTAATCGCTTTGTTCCGATCGCTCGCCCCGCGGAAGGCGCCGGTCGGCGTGAAACGGATTGCTCTCCCGTTGCACATTGTCCCGCAGGTTCTCCCGACCAAGCCGGTAGGTTACCCACCGCGGCACCCGGTGCGTTTTGTCCTCGCAAATGATGTAGTAACGCTGGACGAGGAGCTCGCAGTTACCTCCGGCATGCCCCCACCGGACATGAGGGTTGTTGACCAGCCGCGCCGGGAGCTGGGGAACCTGGGCAACCACGGTCTCGAGCGCCACGAGCGCGAGCAGACCGTAGCATACGGAACGGATGATCACGCGCAGACAAACGAATGCTCATTGGATAAGTCGGCTATGACAGATTGAGCGGGCCGCACATAGTGCGATAGCCACGTGCGCGCGGTGCGGTATCATCCGCTCGCCTCTGACTCGTGAGCTGCCCGATATGAAGTCCGCACTGATCCTGTCGCTCGTGCTTTGCTCCGGTTGCTGGTATCACCGCGTCGACGTGCCATCGCCCGTGACAAAAGCCACTGAGTACGAGGGCGCGGTCTACTGGTCGTTCTTCTGGGGAGCGGTGCAGAAGGAAGACCCCGTGAAAAACTGTCAGGGGCAGGGTCTCGCGGAGGTGAAGGTGTCGTCCAATCTCGGGTTCGCGCTGCTGAAGGTCGTCACGCTGGGGATGGTAGCGCCCGAACACGTCGCCTGGCGATGCGCGAAACCCCAGCCGTGCGAGGGTGACATTCCGCCATGACCGCGCCGCTGACAGCAACGACCCACGTCGCCACCGGCAAGACGTGGGAGAATTGGCACGAGTCGGTGCGCCAGAAGGTCGTGCAGCTCGTGGACGTCTGGAATGCGCAGCCGAACAGGACGAGTCTCGAGTCGTACAACGCCGCGACGTCCGCGCTCCAACGCCTGGTGAAGCAAGCGCTCGACGAGGGCGTGGGCATCCGGGCGTTAGGCGGGGGCTGGTCGTTCACGCCTATCGCGGCGACCGACGGCATTCTAGTCAACACCAAGCCGCTCAACTATCAGTTTCGATTGCAGCTGGCAAACTTGCACGCGAACTACCAGGCGCGCGCCGCGAACCTTGTGTTCGCGCAGTGCGGCGTATCGATCTCGGAGCTCAACACCCGGCTGTTTGCACGCGGGAAGTCGATCCGCACGTCAGGCGCGAGCAACGGGCAAACGATCGCCGGGGCGATCTCCACCGGCACGCACGGCTCGGCGATCGATGGAGGCGCGATTCACGACTCGGTCGTCGCGCTGCACATCGTCACAGGGCCTGATCGGCACGTGTGGCTCGAACGGGACACGAATCCCGTTGTCGCGGATTCTCTCTACCAGGGCCTGGGTGCCGAGCTGGTGCGGAATGATGCGTGGTTCGACGCCGCACTCGTGAGTCTCGGAAGCTTTGGAATTATCCACGGCGTGGTGCTGGAAGTGGATGATCTCTTCTACCTCCAGGAGTACCGACGCCAGGTGGACGACACACCGGCGACACGGGCGGCCGTGGATGAGCTGGATTTCACGGAGCTCGCGCTCGGGCGCCCGGCCGGTGTGCGACCATACTTCTTCCAGGCCCTCTTCAACCCGTACCAACCAACCGGCAAGCCCCACCTGACGGTGATGTACCGGGAAGCCGTTCGCCCCGCCGGCGGGCATGCGCCGAGCCGCGACAACAAGTGGCGACCGGGCGACAGCGCCGCGGAGCTGATCGCCGGCGCCACGGACCTGATGTCCGACCTTACCCCGGCACTTGTCGGAGTCCTCCTGCAGCAGACGTATCCCGACATCGCCGGGGTGTGTGGTACGTGGGGCGAGATGTTCTGGGATACCTCCACGCGTGGGAAACTCGCAAGCAGCGCCATGGGCATCCCACTCGATCGCGCCCGGGAAGCGATAACCGAGCTTCGCCAGTTGAATCAGACTCATAAGATCGCGGGCTTGTTCGCCATGCGTTACGTGAAGCCGTCCCGCGCCACCCTCGCGTTCAC
>Ga0105252_10000977_pt1 | contig 14539 bp, 20 predicted proteins | sample EasRivMeERMZT100_FD_89675 | JGI IMG/M metagenome (GOLD analysis project Ga0105252, IMG submission 89675) | Soil microbial communities from meander-bound floodplain in the East River, Colorado, USA - East River MetaG ERMZT100 | ecosystem: Environmental > Terrestrial > Soil > Floodplain | place... | reverse complement strand
CCGCCATGATCCGCCCCAGGCTCTCGTCCACCGCGAGCAGCATCTCGGCGCGGCGCCGGACGGTGCGCTCGTCGGTGCGGGGCGGCGCGAGGCGCGACACGTCGCCCGTGTCGGCGCCGGCCACGAGCGTCGCGAGCGCGTGACGAATCGCCGGCTGCCCCGCGAGCTGGCCGAGCGTCTCGATCCGGTTGCCGCGGCGCGGCAGCACCACGTCGCGATAGCGGCCCGCGTGGCGCGGCGCCGGGACGTAGCCGAGCTCGCTTTCGGGGTCGATCGAGCCGTCGTCGCGCTGCACCAGGTCGGGATGGATGGCCTTGTGCGCGAGATACAGCAGGAACGGCGTTGCGCCGTCATGCGCTTGGCGCTCGATGAACCCGATGGCCCGGTCGGTGAGCAGGTCGGTGGCGTAGCCGGGCACCACGTGCAGCCGCCCGTCTTCGAAGAACTCCGGATCCACCGATCGTCCCTGCCCCGGCAGGCCGACCCAGTAATCGAAACCGGGCCGCGGGGTCGGGTCGTTGCCCATGTGCCACTTGCCGAGGAATGCCGTGCGGTAGCCCGCCTGCTGCAGCGCGCGGGGGAACGTCGGCAGCGCGTGGCTCGCGCGGTTGCGCGCCAGGTTGTCGAGGATGCCGTGCCGCGACGGATACTGGCCGGTGAGCAGGGTGGCGCGGCTGGGCGAGCACAGCGACATCGCGTGGAACGCGTTGACGAACAACGCCCCTTCTCGCGCCATGCGGTCGATGTTGGGTGTCTCGAGAAACGTGTGGCCCGCGGCGCCGAACTCGTCCCAGCGCCAGTCGTCCACCACGATCACGACGACGTTGGGCCGTGGGCCGGCCGGGGGTTGCGCCGCGTCGGGCTTGACGCAGCTCGCGATGCCGAGTAACGCGATGAGACCGAACAACCTCATGAGCTGCGGCGCCGAGCCAAGGAGAATGGGCATGGGTCCCTCAGTCAGGCTCGTGCCAGCGGAACGTGTCGCGCGCGCGATACAGCGTCTCACCGCGCGTGTTCGTGACCGTGATTACGGCGCTCAAGACCGGCGCGTCCAGACGGCTCGTGGCGAAGCGGGACGGGAACCGGCCATCGATGGTGACCCAACCGACCCGGTAGAACTCGCAGCGCAGGTACACCGCGTCCCGGCTAATGCGCGCATCGACGCACCCCACTTCCTCCCGCGTCCCGACGCGCGCGAACGTGAGAAAGGCGTCCGGACGCAGTGTCAGACGGGTGAAGCGCCGATCGGCGACCGTGAACTGGTATCCCGGCTCGTAGTAACCCTCGGCCTCAGACTGGAGGGGCCGAGGTGGTGGCGGTGGCGCCTTCGGTTGCTCGGTGACCACGGGCGCTGGCGCGGGAAGGCGAATGATCACGAGCGCCCCAGCGCCGACGAGCGCGAGGAGGACGACGCCAACGATGATCGTGCGGCGACGTCCAAGTATGATCGCCCAGACCCGTTGGAACAGGGCCCGGAGCTTTTGCACGATTGCCTGAAGACGTTGCACGACCGCTGCGCGTGCGTCGAGCGCCGCGCGTGGCGCGACCTCTTCGGTTGGAGCGACGGTCGGTGGCGTAACAGGGCTGGGGCTCGGTGAAAAGTCAGCTGGCGGTGGAACGATACGAGGGTCCCGAACGACCGCCCGAGGCGGAACGACAGGCCGAGACGGACGGGCCGGCGGCTGGGAAGCGACCGCTGAGCGTGGCTTGACGATTCTGATATACCCAGGCTTCCGGCGCACCCAGGACCAGAACGTGAGCACCAGCGCCGCGCCCAACGCCCCTGCAGCGTCCGGCACGAGATCCCGCACGCGACAACGTCCCTGCCCCGTCATGCCCTCGGCGACCTCGACGAGGGCTGCCACGAGCAGCGTTGCCAGCACAGCCCAGACGAAGCGCGGCTTGGTCCGCCGGAACGTAACCCACGACATCCAGCAGAAGCCGGCGAACAAGGCGATGTGCGCGTAGTTCTGCAGGGACAGCACGACCACGGGCATCGTGGGGATGAGCTGGTCGCATTTGGGTGCGTGCACGCGGAAGTGGGCTTGCGCGGGAAAGGAGAGGAGACCGAGCACCACGAACGCCAGATAGGCCCAGCGCTTGCCGCGCAGGGCGAACAGGGCGAGGAGGGCGAGGACGCCCGCACCCACGCGAACCGCGAGAAGCGACATCGGGTCTAAGGTAACAACTTCATTGCCCTTGTGGCGGTTGCCACAGTTCAACCTTGTTGCCCTCTGGATCCATGACCCATCCGAATTTCCCGTACTCCGAGTCGTCGGTCTTCTCCAGCACGTTGCAACCTTCCTCGCGCAGTGCCTTGAGCAGTGCCGCCAGATCTTCGACTCGATAGTTGACCATGAAGGTCGCCTTGCTCGGAGCGAAGTGTTTGCCGTCCGCTAGGCCGACCGACCAGATCGTCGTTCCCTTGGTCGGGTTGCCGTCGGAGTCAGTCCAGGTGAAGGCTGTTCCACCCCAGTCGTGAACGTCTATTCCAAGGTGCTTCTTGTACCAGGCGCATAGCGCCTTGGGATCTTTGGCGCTCATGAAGATGCCGCCGATGCCCGTGACTCTTCGCATCCGAACCTCCACTGTTGGCTGAGCTGACTAAGGGGTGTGCTTAGGGATACTCCTCTAAGTACTCGCGCGCTCTGCTGTTTCGCCCATGAACCCGAGCCATCCTATTGCCGCGTAGTACGCGGCGATCTCGAGTGCGAGCAGACGACTGGGAATTCCCGCAAGGCCGCGGCCGCTCGCGATCGCGTCCCGATCGAACGCGAGGAAGAACGTGACGACCAGGAGCAGCGTCATCGGGCTTCCCACCAGCAGCGAGTTGCCCAGGCCGCGCCAGTGCCGGAGACGGCGGAAATAGCGCCCTGCGACAACGAACGTCAGGACGGGCGTGCCAGCGGCGAGAAGGAAGCCAACCATGTGGAGCAGGACGGAGTTCTCGAGTGTGAAGATGCCAGCCACCACGAACCCAAGCGGCGAAAGCGCCAGCAGAGTCGCGACAAGCCAACGCCCGCGTGTTTCGGCGTTTGCCGGCAGCAAGCGGAAGACTCCGATCAAGCCGGCAATCGTGAGCAGCCCCGAGAGGATGAACGCGGTGTTGAAGAGGGCCGCGTAAGGCCCGACGCCGATGCCGCTGATGGGGGACGTGAGCGTGCCGGAGATTCCCCCTTGGATCCCGTAGATTGTCTCGGTGGGCGGAACAAGCAGGCCGAGGATAATCCACGCGAGTGTCAGGAGAGCGGGACCGGCGACCGCGCCCAGCGCGAGGAGCCTGCCCCGATAGCCATGGCTACCTTCTCGGCTCATACCGCATCGCCACCGCCCCCGAGCCGAACTCCAGCCGGCTTACGAGCTTCAAGTCGACATGCTTCGATAGCCCCGCGAACAACGTCGGCCCATGGCCCGCGAGCCTGGGGTGTACCACGAACTCGTACTCATCGATCAATCCCAGCTCCGCCAACGCCAGCGGGAGCGTCACGCCTCCCGTGAACAGTCCCTTACCCGACTCCCGTTTGAGCTGCTGAACGGCCTTCCCCAGATCCCCGCGCACGAACTCCGCGTTCCAATCGACCCGGTCCAGGGTGCTCGACACCACGTACTTCTTTGCCGCATCGATCGTGCGGGCGAAGGGTTCCGTCCAGTCAGGCATCGCTCCCGTCCGTGGCGACCGCCACGCGGCCTCCATCATTTCGTAGGTCACCCGGCCAAACAGGAGGGCATCGGCCCGGTCGAGGTTCTCGACCGCGTGACGATGCAAGTCTTCGTCCGCGATCATGACACGATGATCGTAGCACCCGTCCAATGTGACGTTGATGGAATACCGAAGGGGTCGCATTTCGTAAGGGTTACGCCGCGCCTGCGATCGTGTACTCGAAAACGTATGAATGTTTTCCGCCGGCGATGTCGATGCGCATCGTACCCGACAGATCTGTGAGCCCGTCCGTTCCGGAGTCAGGCACGACCGTGACGGCCAGCTGGCCGTTCCCGCGAGTCATTGTGCCGCTGTGTTGCAGAACAAATGTGCCCTGCCTGCCCTGGAGGGTACCGGCGACCTGCTCCATCGCCACATACCCGGCCGAGCCCTTGACGCTCGAGCTGAACGCAAGCATTTGGCCCTTGCTCGAAGCCTCCAAGTCGCCGTGAAACTTCTTATCGAGCGTGAGCCTGCCCAGTACCGCGTCCTCGCCTGGTGGCTGTGGTGTGAGCGTTACCTCGAACGGACCGGCAGCAATCATCTTGCCTTCCTTGGCTGGGATCTGAGTAGCAGCGACGCGTGAATGTACCATCGCGTCGTCGACGGTGTTGTCGAGAGTTGCTAGCGGGCAGCCAGTCGCAAGAGCTCACTGCCGGCGAGGAGGAACGCCCCCGTGCCATAGATCTCCGTCTGCTCGGGCCCCGTGTCGCCGGGTTGATCGCCCACGCGCTGAACGTACCCGAGCTTGCCGCTTGGCTGTACGGCTCGAACTAGTGCCGACCATCCCCGGCGTATCGCGGGCTCGTATTCGCGCCCAAGCAGACCCTCATTCACGCCCCATGCGAGCGCGTACGTGAAGAAGCCTGTCCCGCTGGTCTCCGGGATCGGCCGGCTGTCAGGATCAAGGAGGCTTGCACGCCAATAACCATCCGGTCCCTGCAACTCAGCGATTCTTTGCGCCATCTCCTGGAATAGAGCAACGAAACGCCGTCGCCCGGCATAGTCCGGAGGCAAGTACTGCAGCACGCGTGCGAGACCCGCCAGCACCCACCCATTACCGCGACTCCAGAAGACCTTCTGGCCGTTGCGTTCGCGCTGATCGAAGAATCGGCTATCGCGGTAGAACAGTCGCTCTTGCTTGTCGTACAGGTAGTCCGTCGTCTTCCACCAGAGGCGGTCCATGAGATCGACATACCGACGGTCGCCCGTGGTGCTCGTGGCAAGCGCAAGGGCGGGCGGGGACATGAACAGTGCGTCGCACCAGACCCATTCGCGCATCGTTTTGTCATCGCTGAACTCGAGCGACTCGGCGAACGGCGCCTGTAACATCTCACCGAAACGCGCCAGGGCCGGCTCGATCATTCGGGCGTCATGCTCGACTCTATAGATGAGAAAGTAGCTCTGGGTGACGGCGTGGTCGTCCGCGAGAAAACGCTGAGGCCCCGGCTGCCACTGGATGCTTTCGCCATTCCGGCGGATCGCGTCGACGTATTTCTGGCGACTGTTCGACCGCACAGCGAGCTCGTAAAGACCTGCCCAGAATGGCGCCCCGTGCCACTCGTACGGCTTGTGCGCCGTTGGGTTCGCCAGCTGCCAGTCGGCGACCGTGGTCATGGCGCGCAGAACCGCCTGGGGCTCGACGGCGTCGCTCAAGGTGGTAGGCCTTGGCGCTGGTGGTGGAAGGGACGTGCTACAGCCGGCGAGCGCCGTTTGAGCGGCGAGCGCGACTGCGGTCGCGGCGGCCCTGGTCAGGTAGCCTTGCGTATTTGGTGACATTCGCGCCGCATGGTTTCGAGCGTTGCCGGGGACGGACGCGTGAAGGTTTGTCCTAAGCTGCAGCGCCGGCGCTGCCTTCTCGCCAGTACCGCCACAAGGTGATCCCGAAGAGCGTCGCCCCCAAGTAGAACCACGGTTCCCACACTCCCATGTCCCGCCAACTGAACTGGTTGATCACTACGAGGTACGCGGTCTCAACCAGGCTGGCGACGGCGCGCAGCAGCAGCAGGCCTGTACCGGTCCACAAGAGCGGACCGAGCAGACGGCGCGGCGCACGTTGCCCCCAGGGCATAACTACGGCCAACGCGACGGGTACGGCCACGATGCACATCCCGGCGACGACCAGGTCGTATACCAGCTTCCAGGTTACCGCAAACATAGCTCGAGCTTGTTCGGGATCGAGCCCGATGTACCATCCCGCCGCCCACACGATGTGGAAGGCTGCGAAGATCAGTGCCCAACACGCCGCTGCATAGACGATCCAGTCGTGCCGTGTTGCCCTGCCCTTCCTGTTAGCCAGCACCTCCTCGCAGCAGAGGCGGCTCATTCATGGAGCTCGCTGAGGACCTGTCGCGCACGCTCCGCATTTGCAGTGGTTACACGAATCCTTGGAGCGCCCGTTATGAAGTTGTAACTACTAAACAATCGACCCACTCCGAACAGGTCTTGGATTCCTTCCGACTGCGCGACATATCGGATCCCCGCCTGATCCAATGCGGCCTTTGCCAGCGCAAGTAGCGCAACATCGCTGGATTCGAAAACCGTGACCAGATCGCTCACCGGAGTTTACTCAGAGTGAACATGGCACTTCAGGTCCGGTCCTGAACTGGTAGCACGTCCTGGAGCGAATGACCCAAGACAGACCGTGCGTCGAGGCCCGTCGGCTGGCGTGCGATCGTAGAGCTCCCACTCGGTCCCCCGACAGTGGCACGTCCTGTATGCGGAGGCCATGGCGCCACCGTCTGCGCAGACGTGGAGGAAGAGGAAACCGAGGAGGACCACCAGCGGAAGCACAAAGGCGGCGGCGACCAGGGGGCGCGTGCGCACGTTGAGAATTCCCATAGAGTGCGAATGGGGCGCCGCTGCCATTTTGGTGAAGGGGAGAGGATTGATTCAACGAAATGGGCTGATCACTTCGCGCCAGAACTGAACGGCAATGAGAATCAGGGCAGCGACCGATGCCACAGCCGCAACTCGATCGTCGGCTGGAGCAAGAAGAAGGATGGCGATGTTAGCAGTCAGGCCGAGGATAAGGCATAGTATTCCTAGCCGTAACCCCGTGACTTTTTGGGAGCCGAGCCGGAAGTTCCGGAGGAGTTGGCATGCGAGGATGACAGCGAGCCAACCCCATGCCCAGCCGTCAAACGAGAAGCTGTCGCGGTTGATGAGTCCCACGAGAGCGGCCGCGGCCATGATCATGACGATATCAAGAGCGAGGAGCGGGAAGTCGTAGAGCGCTTTCTTGGCGAAATGGGTTTTGCCCCTGCCGAAGGCAGTGGTAGCCAGGAGAGCGGCAACCGCAGTGCCGAAGAGTACTCGGGGAAAGAAGAGCTGACCGACGGTCCTGAGGTCGTGCGATACGACAACAAGCGCGTTGATTGCGAGGCCGGCGACGAGCCCGATTGCAGTGGCCATTGCCACCCGACTCATCGATTCCTTGTCGGGGCTCGGGTCGTCCCTCAGTGTCGACATCCACTCTCTGATGCTCACAGGAGGCTCCAGACAGGGATCAGCTTCGGAGGTGCCGGTTCGCGCAACTGGGCTCGCCCGAAGGGGCAGCGGCCTAACGAAATGCGCGTAAGCTGCGGCGCGTTGCTTTCACGTTCACAAACAGATGGCCTCCACAGAAAACGGCGCTGTCAGCTTCAGGCGCTTGTTAGGCCGCGCGAGGGCCGAAACCTACAGGTCCCGATGCACAATTGCAGGGGAAAACGCCGGCAAACACACCGCGACATACTCTGCACCGGCAGGATCCGGCGTGCTATACCGCACCCACTCCCCTGGGCTCGTGATGACGGCTTGTCCGGAACCAACCTCGAGCTCGCCGTTCTCGTACTCCACTCGCAGCCGCCCGCGCAACACCAGCGTGATTTCTTCGAACTCGGGACGTTGACCGGGCTCCACCCACCCGCCTGGCGAAATCATCCGCGCAATGCTGATCGCGTCGTGGCCCGAATTCACGCGCCCAGCGTATTCCTCGATTCGTTTGGGCTTGTTACCGACCGCTTGAATAACGGTAGGCTGGTCAATGAGTCTCGGCATGAGTTCTCTGTGAGGAAGATCGGTGGACGACGGCGGCCTAACGGAATGCGCCTACGCTGCGGCGCGTTGAAGAAAGATTCATTCCACAATCTACGCGCGCCGCCAGCTTCAAGCGCGTGTTAGTCGGCAACCCCTTCTGCTGCATACGCTGCGAGAGCCTTGGGGCTGAAGCAAGCAAATACGACCTCGCGAACCGAGTCGGAGTTTGCAATTTCCGACCGCACTGTTTCGACCGCGATCGCCGTGGCGGCCTGAAGAGGATAGCCGTAGATCCCGGTACTAATCGCCGGAAACGCAACGCTGTGTAGCCCCTCTTTAATGGCGAGCTCCAGAGAACTTCGGTAGGCCGACGCGAGCAATTCAGCTTCCCTCTCTCCCCCTCCCCGCCAAACCGGTCCCACCGCGTGAATTACATATCGAGCGGGGAGACGAAATCCTGGCGTCAGTCGAGCCGACCCGGTGGGACATGGCCCGACCTTCGCACAGGCCCGCGCGAGCTCGGGCCCAGCTGCGTCGTGAATTGCGCCGCATACCCCACCGCCGGGAGCGAGCTCGTCATTGGCCGCGTTGACGATGGCGTCAACAGCGAGCGTAGTGATGTCAACGAGCTTCGCGGAGATGGCCAGGGGATTGGTTGCTGTCTAACGAAATGCGCCTAAGCTGCGGCGCGTTGCTTTCACTTTCACAAGCCGATGGCCTCCACAGCAAGACGGCGCCGTCAGCTTCAGGCGCATGTTAGGCTGCACGCGTTGGCGACAGCGGCTAGTTCGAGTTCGAAGAGGACGTCAGGAAAGCGGCAGCCGCAACTCCACCGGCCACGGTCATGGCGAAGCCCGGGACCCAACCGCACTCCACTCCTACCGAGATCACGAACGAGTATGATTGCCCATTGTAGGACCCGCGACGCCACTCCGGCCGCACGGCGAGCCCGGCCCAGTGCACGGGGTTGTACTTGATGAGGCCGTAGGGCGCAACCGCAGCATCGCCTTCTGAACTGTACAGGGGCGTGCCCAGGGCGAGATCGATGCTCTGGTGGGGGCCCAGCCAGCGACGATAGCGCACTGCTGGGCCGAGCTGGAATCCATATTTGGTCTGTGACGCGAATAGCGACGCTCCCAGGGCGGTTCGAGCGCCCGTGTTGACAAGCACACCCCAGTCGGCAACAGCCCCCGGGCCGGAGGCGGGCCCGCTCACGAGGTAGCCGCCAGCGTTAGTGAGTATGATCGCCCGACAGTGCTCCGTTGGCCGGGCGCGCCAGCAGAAGGTGCTAGGGCTGACGGTCTGCTGGGCCGCCATGGGTGTGGACAGGAGCATGTAGCACAGGACCAGTACGAACCTGCGGCGCATTGGTGCCTCCCTCGGGTGTGCTCGCGAAGCATCCTACGTCTCATTGATCACAGGGCCGCATCAGCGCGCAGCCTAACGGACTGCGCCTAAGTTGCGGCGCGAGCTGGACGGTTTCACAAGCCGATGGCCTCCACAGCAGGACGGCGCCGACAGCTTCAAGCGCGTGTTAGGCCGCATTCAGTAGATCACCGGATCGCTGATCGAGTTTCCCCCCCACACCACCCAGAGCGAGTCGAACCCCGGAGCTCGATGCGTGGGAGGGAGCGCGAACGCACGGGACCCAGCGCACCCGAAGCACAACAGCACCGGATCTTCAGTGGCGTTGATGAAGTCGACTCGCCACCGCCAGTCGTTCCTCAAGGGAATCGTTACGCTCCCCGTCGCCACGGGCCCCTGCGCGGTGTCATGCACACGGAATGAGACCAAGAGGTCTCCCCGGGTTCGGGTGGCGCGCTCTGGCGAGTGGGGCATACCGAGCGCGGCGGAGGAGCGGAGGTCCGCGCCATGCCACTCCCAGAAGCGATTACCATCCGTGATGGTGACGAACAGCATTGAGCTGTCCAGCGGAGTACGGAGCGCTGTGGCGACACTAACCCGCGCCCCAGGCTCACAGGCGGCGCCGAGCAACAGGGGTAGGATGACCGTGAAATACTGTCGAGCTTTCATGAATGCGGCCTAACGAAATGCGCCTAAGCTGCGGCGCGACACATGAACGTTCACAAACAGATGGCCTCCACAGCGAGACGGCGCCGCCAGCTTCACGCGCTGGTTAGGCCGCGTGCATTAGAACCTTGCTAGCCTTTAGGCGCCCTACTTAGTGTCGTCGTGCGCGAGCGAAGACGACAAAGCCCCGTGAGCGTTGGCCTGCGCGAGCAAAGTCCGGGCCTTCTGCTCAAGGGCTGCGACGGCGTCGGCGCCAGCCGGCCAACGCTGCGGGGGCTCGGCCAGGCCCGCGAGCTGGATGAGTGCCTTTGCGAGCTTGTCGGGGTCACCTCCTTGCCGTCCGTTCATTCCCTTCCAGGCGGCGACAGTCTCGCGGGTCTTGTCGGCGTAGCCGTCGATCGAGGGCTCGGGCCACTTGGTCGACTCATCGGTGAGCAACTCGGTGCGGAAAAAGCCAGGTTCCACCAGCATCGTGCGGATGCCGAATGCCTCGATCTCAGGCGCCAACGACTCCATCCACCCCTCGACGGCGAACTTCGCCGCCGAGTAGGCCGAGACGAACGCCTGCCCGGTAATTCCACCGGTCGAGGAAATCGTGATGATGAGTCCGTGGCCCTGGGCACGCAGGACTGGGAGCATCGCGCGCGTCACGTTCACCGCGCCGAAAAAGTTTGTCTCGACCTGCGCCCGAAAATCCTCCGGGGGGATCTCCTCGAAGAACCCGGCATAGAAGTTCCCGGCGTTGTTGACGAGGACGTCGATGCGTCTGAACCTCTCGACGGCAGCAGCCACGGCCGCCTTGGCCTCCTCGGGACGGGTGACGTCAAGCTTGACGATGAGCAGGTCGTCAGCCGCGCCGAGAGACTTGGCCACGAGCTTGGGGTTCCGTCCGGTCGCCACGACCGCGTGGCCTGCCGCGAGCGCCGCCTTCGCGATATCAACGCCCATGCCACGACCGGCACCGGTCACGAACCAAACGTTCTGGTCAGCCATAGTATTCCCTAGGGATTGTCGTCACACGGAAACGGCGGCCTAACGGATCGCGCTTAAGCTGCGGCGCCGAGCTGGAGTGTTCACAAACGAAAGCCTACTACACCGCATATCGAGATGCCATCCGGGCCGTTTGAGGACGGGCGCCGCCAGCTTCAAGCGCTTGTTAGGCGGCGCTCGACCGGCGCCTGCGGAAGCGACGCGTCAGAAGCCACACACTTGCGACAATGGACGCGGCCCAAGCGGCGGCCACACCTGCAAGCGCCCCGAAGACCGCGCCGCCGAAGAGGCGCCACCCAAGCACTGCGCCTGCATCCGGTACGCCAATGCCATAACCCGCAAACGCCGCGTAACCCACCGCACCAAACAGGATCCCGAGCCAGAGGCAGGCCCCAAATAGCTGCCGCCACTCTAGGCCAGGATCGGTTAGGGGCGGGGGCGTACCGTCTCGATGGTGCCGCGCGAACCTCAGAGCTCCAATCAGCGCGCCAAGACCGGCGGGAGCGGCGGCGGCTGGGTATTGGACGCCCATGTAGCCAACCCACACGACCAGCGGGAGCAGGAAGGCAAGGGCTAGCCCCAACACAATTCGCAAGCGCATTCGACTCACGAAGCGCCGCCTAACGAATCGCGCTTAAGCTGCGGCGCCAAGTGTGAATGATCACAAACGGAATGCTAGCACACCGGCAATTCACAGTCATGGGATCCGTTGAGCGCGGGCGCCGACAGCTTCAAGCGCTTGTTAGGCGGCTGCCGTCAGCCGGGAAACTGCCAGCCACATTGTGAACACGGCTTAGTCTTCTGGAGCCCGGGCCCCTCAGGCGGCGGGAGAGGACTCCCGCAGCGTGGACAACGTAGAACGCGGAGCATAGCGGCTTTGAGAAGCGCCCCAATTCTGTCATGATCGGAGGCGCGGTCCGGCGCGACCGCGAACACTCGAGCGATGAGTAGAGCTCCTTCATTTCCCCATTGCTTGATGAGCTCTCTCTCCTCTGTCTGCTCCTTTGTCGTCCGTGGGCGCGTTCTTTGGGCGCGAAAGATGGTTGCGAGACGCTCGGCGGCATCGTCAAACTCCAGGTGTCCGTCCAGGTAGGAAACAACGACGGCGTTGAACTCTCTCTCGAATGGGCGGACGTCTTTATCGGAGTCCATGAGCGTGTTGGGCAGCCGCCTAACGGATGGCGCTTAAGCTGCGGCGCGAACTGGACGATTTCACAAACAGATGGCCTCCATACCAAGAGGGCGCCGCCAGCTTCAAGCGCTTGTTAGGCGCCGCACCGAGGAGAATGGTTGACGGTATCATTTCTTGGCCTCGAAATTTCCCAACACTTCCGCCACATCAGGTTGCGAGGATTCTAACGCAATAACCAGTGCTGTCTGCTGCTTGTCGTTCCGAGCAGTTAGATCCGCCCCGTGTTTCAGAAGTGTCCGTGCAACGTCAGTTCCACCGCATTTTGCTGCGTACATCAACGCGGTCCATCCCGACCGGTCGGAGACGTTGGGGTCCGCTCCCGCGTTTAGCAGAATCTCCACAGTTTCACGATCCCCGGGGGCAGTACTTTGGTCCTCCTCGGCGGCGAGCATCAGCGCAGTCTTTCCGTCGTTGGTCCTCACGTTCACGCTTGCGCCTCGCTCTATTAGCAAGCGCATGAAATCATGGGATCTGCATTCTGACGCTTTCAGTATCGGGTTCCAACCTTGGTCCGACAACGACTGGTCGTCGACGTCGGCGCCTAAGTTGATCAACACCCGACCGAGCGCCGTTGAACCACCGATCGCGGCGAACACAAGCATTGACCAGCCGTCGCGATTGCGAGCGTGCGAATCCCCCCCGTGCTTCATGAGTAGGCGAGCAAGTTCCTCGTTCCCGTCCGCGGCCGCGTGCATTAACGGCGTGAAACCACGTGTGTCTCCAACGTTAGGATCAGCGCCTGCTGTAATGAGGATCTCTGCCACCTTAAGATCGCCACGCTCTGCAGCGAAATGCAGCGCCGAGTAACCACTCGTCGGCCGGAAATTCGGATCGGCGCTTGCAGTCACCAAGGAGCGTACGAGCGCCGCGTTTCCGTGCATCGACGCGTACATCAGAGCGCTCACTCCATCACTTGCTCGTTGATTTGCGTCCGCGCCGTTTGCAAGCAGTTTCTCGGCTAACTTCACATGATCCGTGCGGGCTGCCAGCAACAGGTCACTGTAGTCTTGCATCTCCGGCATTTCACGATACCACGCAAACAACAGGGCTGGATCTGTTTGATATGTGCCGTGAGACTCTAAGCGAGCAATGAAGGCGTCACGGTTGGCGCCGCGTTGCACAGCTAATTCGACCAGGCGATCGAAAGTGCGCGCGTCGCCGTACTCTGTGTACATGGAGCCTTTCTCTGAGGATCGGTTCGCAGCGTGCGCCTAACGGATCGCGCTTAAGCTGCGGCGCGCTGAAGAAAGAGTAGTCATTCAATATCCTACGCGCGCCGCCAGCTTCAAGCGCTTGTTAGGCGGCGCGGGGCGGTTCAGCCCCTTGCGACGATTCAGGCTTGCGAAGCTCACCCAGAATCCACTGCCAATTGAATACGCAAAAGGTTACGGCAATAACGGCTGGGACAACCGGGAAAGACCTACCCTTGGTGATCCAGTCGATCAAACCATGCAGGAGGAAGTATGCAAGGATGGACGTTATCACCAGGAAGAACGCGAGAGCCGCGCGACGTCGCAGAGAGCCTATCGGAGGCAGGGCGTCCATAACGTCTCCTTGTTGCGCCGCCTAACGAAACGCGCGTAAGCTGCGGCGCGAGCGTGAAGTGTTCACAACAGAATTGTAGCAAACCGTCCGGCTCGGCGAAATCCGGATCTCCCGTGTGCGGGCGCCGCCAGCTTCACGCGCCCGTTAGGCTGCGCACCACAAGTCATAGCTCGGGTCCGTCCTCGCTGGGCGCTCGAGGAGCACTCGCCGTACCCCGCCCCGAGCCAGAATTGTGATGCCGAATGGATCGCTGCTCGGAACTGACCAGCGCCGCCACGCCCCGCACACAGCGGGACCTTCACTTGGGTAGCGCCTTGGGTTCGAAACGAACCTCACCCGACAGATGCCGGCTTGATGAGGAGCTGACCACGCCGGTGTTCAGAAAAGAATTGGTTTGTCGTGGGATGCGCAGCCTAACGAATCGCGCTTAAGCTGCGGCGCCGAACGGGACTGTTCACAAACGGAATTCTACTGCACCGTACCTCAGGACGTCCACTGGATTTGTTGCGGACGGGCGCCGCCAGCTTCAAGCGCTGGTTAGGCTGCGCACAATAGATCATAGCTCGGGTCCGTCCCCTGCAGGTGCGCGGAGGGCACTCACCGTCACTGGCCTTACGCCGGGATTGTGATGCCGAATGGACCGACGCTCCGAACTCCCCAGCGTCGCCGCGGCCCGCGCGCATCGGGACCTTCACTTGGAGAGCGTTCAAGAATCGAACCGAACCACCCCGACGGATGCGGGCTTTGAACGCGGAGCCGACCACATGGGTGTTCACAAAAAGACTTGGTTTGGGGAGAGTTGCGCAGCCTAACGAGAAGCGCGTAAGCTGCGGCGCGTAGCGAGAAGGTTCACAAACGGAATTGTAGCAAACCGTCCCGCTGGGCGGAATCCGTCGCCAGTGACCGCGGCGCCGCCAGCTTCACGCGCCTGTTAGGCTGCGTGCATTCATATAGTAAGTGCAACACCCCCTCCGACGAAAACGGTGACCTGGCGATACCATAGTGATTTCGTCTCGGCCAAGAGAAGGAATCCTACGATGCTGTACCACCAGATCACCTCT